>Ga0307408_100003164_pt1 | contig 11353 bp, 11 predicted proteins | sample 322Cmetagenome_FD_202116 | JGI IMG/M metagenome (GOLD analysis project Ga0307408, IMG submission 202116) | Maize rhizosphere microbial communities from greenhouse at UC Davis, California, United States - 322HYB-C-3 | ecosystem: Host-associated > Plants > Roots > Rhizosphere > Soil | place... | reverse complement strand
ACCTGAGCGCGAAGTACGACGCCGACACCCTGACCGTGGATTATGTCGCCGGCGATGGCAGCCACCTGCTGCGCAGCGGCGGTACCGTTGCCTGGCGCTTCAATAATCCCGGCAACCTGCGTCCCGGCAAGAAGGGAGTGCTGATCTATGGTGCAATCGGCATCGGCGACACCAAGACCAACAAATCTTTCCTGATCTTCTCCAGTTACGAAGAGGGCCGCAAGCAGAAGAAGGCCTTGCTGCGCAGCCGCTATAACGACCGCACGATTTACACCATGCTGACCGGTATCGACGACGGCAAGGGCAAGCTCATTTACGGCTATGCCCCAAAGACCGACAGCAACGATCCGGAACAGTATGCGGCCGTCATCTCCAAGCATACCGGGATGCCGACGACGACCAAGCTCTCCGACATGACGGATGCTCAGCTCGAGAGCATGATGGATGCGATGGAAAAGCACGAAGGCTTCCACGGAAAAAAAGAAACGCGCAAGGAAAAGTTAGTCCCGGCCACCAATATCGTGGTCACCGATGGCGCGAAACCGAAGGCCGACCTGCCGGTCAAGGTTGAAATTGCCGGCAAGGCCCATGAAACCAAGACCGACAAGAGCGGCCGCGTTCCGGCCATCGTGCACCTGATTCCTGGCGAGCAGGTCAAAGTCTTCCTTGCATCGATCGACGGTCAATGGAAAAAAGCGCACGAGTTCATCATGGCGCAGGAGTCAAAGACCCTGGCGCTGATTCATTCACTCGACATCTTCTCGGCAACGACGGAGGTCAAGAAGGCGGAAACCAAGGCGCCAGCCGCTCCTGCCGCGCGCACCCCGACCCTGTACGTGGTTCAACCGGGCGATACCGCAGGCCGCATTGCCAAGGATTTTGGCACGACTGTCGCCGAAATCAAACGCGACAATCCGCACATCAAGGATATCGCGCGCATCTTCCCCGGCGATAAGCTCAACGTGCATGGCAAGGCGTCCGCAAAACCGGCGAAGTCCGGCGGCGCCACCAAGCCCGCCCCCCTGCCCCAGGCGCCCAAGAAGGCCGCAGCGGCGCCAGCGCAGCCAGCGCCCAAGCCTCCCGCAACGCCACCGGCGAAGAAGCAGGAACCACCAAAACAGGCACCAGCCAAACCAGCCGAGCCAGCGCGCAGCAAGGAAGGCAGCGGCGCACCGCTGGCACTGATCCCGGTCGACCAGAAGCGTGCGCCGTGGATGGCGGTCGCCATTGAAGAAGCGAAGAAGTGGGCCGGCAAGACCGAAGGCACCATTACCAAGACAAGCAATTATCACAAGCTGACGGGCGCAGGATTCCTGACTTCCCTGGAAGGCAAGGACAACGCCTGGTGTGCATCCTTCGTCACGTATTGCCTGACCAACTCCCAGCCGGCGTATTCGAAATGGAAAAACTCGTTCCGCGCCCGGGCCGTTGCACTGGACGACACCTTCGTTGAGATCAAGGAGGCGGTGTACGGCGCGATCATGCTACAGGGTACCCACCACGTCGCCTTTGTCTACGCAAAGGATGGCGACAGCTACGCCTGCCTTGGCGGCAACCAATCCGACCAGATCAACTTCACGCCTTTCAAGAAAAGCTTGCGCTTCTTTGTCCCGCTTGCGTATTCGGAATTCGCGAAGAAGGAAATCAAGGAAGGAAAAAGCCTGGTCAACCATTCTTGCGCCGATTTGAACAAGGCCTTTGGCATTTCGCTGCACAAGAAAGACGGCGACGCCACCCGATAAATATGAAACGACTTGCCAATACCCTTAGATATTCCGTTTGCTCTTTGTTCCTGCTGGCCTGCCATAGCGGCCAGGCCAGCGATCTGACGACCAGCGACATCCCTGCTGCCGAAGTCGGCCGGCTGCAGGTCGAAACGAGCGGCAAAGTAGTTTTGGCCAGGAAGGTGCACGACGCGCTCGGCGAACATGTCCTCCTGCTGACTGAAAAGCCGACTGCATCGCCAAACGGCCGCATCGAGCATATCGAGCTGCTCGCCACCTACTACAACCAGGCCGCCGGCAAGTGGGCGCCTGAGTGGACGGTCAAGGACGGTGTGGATTGCCCCGGACTCGATAGCGCAGCATCCTTCTTCGCTGACGCAACCACCGTCACCGACCTGGATAAGGACGGCAAGGCGGAAGTCACCGTCGCTTACAGGACCTTCTGCGGCGGCGGCATCGATCCTTCGACCGTCAAAGTGATCCTGCGCCAGGGCAAGCAGAAGTACGCCATCCGCGGCGAATCCCTGATCAAGTTCAAAGGCCAGGAACCAATGGGCGGCACCAGCAAAGCGGATAAAGCGCTGCTCGACAGCGACAAGGCCGTATTCAAACGCCACATGGATAAAGTCTGGCAGCAGGTCTATGTCGAGCGGAATGATGGGTGATGGCTTTCCGAGCCAGCTTTCCCGTTTCATCGCATGAAAAGATTACTTCTTGCCGTATTCACGGTATCTACCGCATGTGTCGCGCTTGCAGGCCCTGCTGACAAAGCACAGCGCGAAAGCGAGGCAATGTCCGAGCGCATCAAGCAAGGCGATGACGACAAAGCGCGCTGGGCGCGCATCTCACTGTATTCCGACTCCGAAGCTCCTGAAGACCTTGCAATGCCTTTGGTCAGGAGCGCCGGCCTGGCGATGAAGCTTGATCCGGTGCGTGGCCATCTCGAATTCAGCGGTAACGGCAACGCCCACGTCTTCGCCATCGCCACGCCGCGCGATGCCAAGCGAACAGTTTGCGCCAAGTACAGCCTGCGGGTAATCGATGCATCGGCAAAACACGCTGTGGTGCGCCGCGTCTGCAATGAATACGAGTTTCGTCCCAATCGTTTTCTTGCCAGCGTCGACTATTTCATCTACGACGCGGAGACGGCCACCATGCGCTCCATTTGGCGTAACGAAGTCACAAAGCAAGGCGCGCCGCTACCTTTGGCAAAACCTGTCCCCGTAGTCCGCCTGCTTCCAGACGGCTACCTATTTGACTGGAAATCCCAAGGGATCGGCAACGCATCGGACGGACCGGCAGAGATCCACACCAGCTATTTGCGAAATGGCGCAGGCAGCCTGGCCTGCACCGATATCGCCGCGCCTAAGGGCCAAGGCACCGAAGCAGGAAACTGCGAAGGCGAGCGGCTTCTGGCGCTGGGCCAGCAACGCCCCGCTCCATTTCAACTTCTGCCGAACGGCTACAAATGAGCACACCTATGCCAATAGTGATGTTGTTGTTGACGGCGGCAATCCTGCTGCCCACCGTGGCGATTGCCGCACCAGCCGCAGATGAGGAACCGCAGGATCGGGCTGTTCGTGAAGGCATGGAGAGGGTTGAACGGCTAAGACATGGCGGTTCCGACAAGGAGCGCTGGTCAAGTGTCTGGCTCTATTCGGAAAGTACGAGTGCACCCCAGCTGTCCATGACAGTCGTGAAGGATGCGGGGACGCAGATGGCGCTGGATCCAGTAAAAGGTGACATTACATTCACCAGCAAGCAAGCAACGCACCGTTTCCATTTGACTGCGGCAAAAGGCGAACCGAAGTCGCCATGCCCTGACTACACCGTGCAAATCCTGGAAGCCTCGGCACGGCACACTTTGATCCAGCATACGTGCAACAAGACCGAGTACCGCCCTAACAAATTTCACTCGTCAGTGAATTACTTCCTCTATGACCTGGAGACAGCCAGTATGCGTTCAATCTGGACCAACTCCGCCTTTGGGAAGAATGCACCCCTTCCGTCTGCTGAACCGAATCCGAAGCTGAAAGTGGTTGCCGGGGGCTATAAGTTCGACTGGCAGCCAAGTAAAGAAAACAGGGATGGGGAAAGCCAGTTCGAACGTCACATGAGCTTCCAGCGGAAACTGGTCGGCGCGAAGAAAGAAATGGTGTGCTTTGACCATACGTTCCCGAAAAGCGAGGCGGAAGGAAGTGGAGCCTGTGCTGCCCAACGTTTGACGCGCGTCGACATATGACAACAATGAAACAACATCTCTGTCAACGGCCGCCCACACACCGTCGAAAAGATCGACAGGAACTATGGTCCAGAATTGATCGGCATGGAAAATTACATGCGATTCCTGCCCTTGGAGCTCCAGCCCTACCTGTCGCGCAACGTCGTCCTTTTCAACTCCGTTGTTCGCAGCAGCGGCGGCGAAGGTATGGGCCAATGCGGATGGGGGCCGAGGTATTCGTGAATGCCCTGAGCATCCGTGAAGCAAAGGTCAAAGTGCTCGGCAAGGTACAAGTCGAGAGCTGCACTCGCTCCATTTTCCCCGCCGCGATGGAGGGAGACGAAACCGGCTTCTCTGCATATTCAGTCCAGGATGGCAGGCTATCGGTCAGGTTCAGCATTTACCCGGAAATCGAAGGTTCTCCGACAGGCATACTGTCCGGGGACTTTCGCCAGTTTGAATTCACGCAAAACGAACAATGAAGCGCCAACTCCTTTTGATATCGTTCCTGGCATCCCTGGCAACTGGTTTCACCCCAGCTTTTGCCAAGACCACCGCCACCGAGACACTGATCGTCTTTGACAATCCCCATTTGATCGCCACGGCGTCCAGCAAAGGCATTCGCGGATACTTCAATACCGAACACCAGCGCCTGAATTTTTCATGCGCCTTCTTTTTTGAGGAAACGGGTCGACAGGCCGATTCGACAATCGGCATCAGCTCCTTCCCTATCCAGGGCAGGACCAAAGAGGACGAGATCCCTGGCAGGGTCTGGGCACAAAATGGGGAATGGATCATCCAGACCGACGAACCACATGCAGGTTGCGGCGGTGCTGTTGGCACCTTTTACAAAGGTCCAGGAGACGACCACCCAACGCGCTACTCCATCGCAAGGAAGATTCCAGCCATCGGCATTCGCATTGTCCTGAGAGCGACAAAACTAAAAGGGCGAACTGTAGCGCTTGCAGCAGGCGACGTCGTCGCAGCACTTGAAGAAAACGGCGCTTTCTCCCGCATCCGGTACGTACACCCCGCAACCGGCGACATCACTACTGCCTGGGTACGGACGCGCAATTTGGGAAATCCATTCTCCCCTTCGGCCAACAAAATACAATGACATTGAACTCGCCAATGAAAAAAACCTGCCTTGCATCACTTGCATTTCTCGTTTGCTGCGCCGCATCCGCGCAACCGCCAGTTTCTGCGTTGGAGGGTGAATACAAGCTCACATCCTCGACTACCGCTCCCGTGAGCAACTGGGGCTTCAGCAAGGCCCACATTTCAGTCAGGAAGCTGGACGAAAAGCACGTGGTGATCTTGTTCGCCTGCGAATGGAAGCGCGAGCCGAAGGCCGCCTGCGACGACTACTACTTTGCCGAATGGCGGGACGGCAGCTTCTATTTGCAGGATATGAACACTGACTTCATCCGCATGTACTTCACGCCAGCGTCGCGCACCTTAACGATGATCAGGCGAGGCGCAGACGACAAAGCCAGCGTACGACGCGACGTGTTCGAGCCAGTGAGCAGTGCACCAGACGACGCCACGCTGTCCCGACGCCTGAAGCGCGCGGAGAAGAGCTACGCCCATCCGGAGAACGTGCGCGTCTTCGGCCCCTACGCCAAGTGGAAGTACGAAAACAACCGGATCGAAATACAGAATTGAAAAGCCCGACCCATATCCTGTTTGCAGCAGCGGCCTTCCTGTTGGGGGCTTGCTCCTTCGAAGATCAGAGCCCACAGTCTGAAGATATCGCCGCATTGCGCGCACTGATCAATATCCCGATCGAGGCCAAATCCGCGCGCTGGGATATCTTTCGAACTCCCGAGACGGGCTCCAGGGGGGTACCCGGCCCCGATGACTTCACCACTTTAGTCGCGGAGCTGGACCACGAACAGGACTGGTTCAGTTCCCTCAAAGAACCGACCGGAGACATCTTCATTGTCCCTGAAGCGGCGCGCCCCTGGCTCACCAAGGAATTTCACGACCTTCTGCAACGGAACAAGACCTCGTACGCGGACCTTTCGAGCCAGGCCGATTGCCGCAAGTACGCCACATCAGTCGCCTCGTCCGGCCGAAAAGTTAAAGGCTTTGCCTGCAAGGCCGCCGGCCGCACATTGCTGTACTTAACCCTGGATTCCCATATCCCCTGATGATGAAGAAATCACGTCAAGCGCAGCGAATCGCCATTGCTCTGATATTGGGCTTCGCGAGTAGCGGCGCAGTCTCCGCAGGATCTTCAGCCAGCGCCACAACTTCGCCATCGGTGAAGTACAAGGTGTTCCCTGTTAAACATCTCAATGGCAGGAAAATCTCGAAAGACATCCTGATTCAGAAAGTGCAGCTCGAAGCAGCAGCGGGCTTGAGCGCTGCTTCCATTCGGGCCATCAACCAGGAGCTAGCCCAGGCAGTAAACGAATTCAAGAGAGACGCGGACGAATGCCATAGTTCCGCCAACCCACGGCATCCTTGGGGCTACGAATCGAAAATAGAAAAAATCGTGCTGACAAAGAAGTACATCAGCTTTGTCTTTGCGCGGTTCACGGTCTGCGCAGGATCTCCCGACTTCGAAAAGGACCCTTTAGTCTTCTCGACCAAAGATGGAAGAGTCGTCTCAGTGACAGATCTCTTCGAGAGCACTTTTCCAGGAAGGACAATGCCGGAGATTAGCGAATACAACAAGCGGCGCGTTATGCTAACCGCGGAAATGGTGGCCGCACTCCTGCATGACAGCCGGATCGCTTTGAAAGACTTCGACAAGGAATGTGAGTTCTATTTAAAGCGTTCCCCATATATGGCCTGGATAGAAGACAAGCGCATGATCCTTGTTCCGGAATTTCTTCAAGCCGAGTCATCCTGCCAAAAGGAATACGTGATCGACCTGGCACTTGCGGCTACGCCTGGACTCAAATATGACAAAAAGAAGCAGACCGTTTCGTTGACCGCCAATGGAGGGACGTTGGTCCTGGAGCGCTTCCCTGAAGATGAAGCGCCGGAGCTGGCAGGCATGGATGAATATATCCGTATCCTGCCAAAGGAATTGCAACCATACAGTGACCGCGGCATTCTCCTGTTAAACACGGCGGTCCACCGTCCCTGTGGCGAAGGCCCTGGCAAGTGCGACAGCGAGCATGAAATGTATTTGCACGCTGTCGATGTCAATCACAGCCCCCCGCGGCAAGTAAGCAAGGTCCCGCTCTGGAGTTGCTCGAAGTACCGCTACCCCGATGAATTGAAGGGTGGCGCGGGCGACTTTTCAGCCTATGACGTCGACGAGGACGGCAGACTGAATATCGCCTCTTGCGGTCGTTCGGCAACGCTTTCACAAGACATGAAGACGCTCGAATTTTATGAATAATCGTTGGGGCCTTCTACTGATCGCCTGCTGCAACGCGTGTGCGGCGAATTCGCCTTCCCCTTCAATTGAAATCCCTGCAATTCTCAAGGGCAGCCTGGCACCAGGCGAACAAGTTATATCGCTGGTTCGCTACAGCGACTCCCATGGCGACCATACGCTCATGCTGACCGAACGCGAAACGGCGGCCAGGAGCGGTGCCGGGAGGACCGTCAACCTCGCGGCCACTTCGTTCGACAAGAATGGTACGCGGGAATGGGTCGTCCGGGATGGCGCAGAGTGTCCCGCAGGATCGGGAGCGAAACCGACGTTTTTCCCCAATACCGCCCCGGCCACAGACCTTAATAAAGATGGCACTGCGGAAGTGACTGTCGCATACGGCTTGTCGTGCGGAACAGGCCTGGAGCCGGCGGAACTCAAAGTCATTCTGCGCCAGGGGGAAGAAAAATACGCAATTCGGGGACAGGCCCTTGTCTATGCGCCCGGCCAGCCCGTACGTGGCGGAACACGAAAGCCAGATACCGCACTACTGCTGCCGGAGAATGCCGCCTTCCTGAGTCACCTGGCGAGCATGTGGAACCGGGTCTCCCGGCATTTCGCTGGCGAGAACGCGCCCCCGACGCCATTGCAGGCGCTTGAAGGAAACTACACCCTTAAAGAGTCAATCAGGGAGTGGGGTTATAGCAAGGCCCACGTCTCGATCAGGAAACTGGATGGCCGCCACGTGGTGATCCTGCTCGCCTGTGAGTGGAAGCATTCGCCGAAGTCTGCATGCGACGACTATTTCTTTGCACAGTGGCGCGATGACGGCATCTACATTCAAGATGTGAATACGGCGGTCACACGCATTTACTTCAAGCCGGCAGCCCGTGAAGTAGCGGTGGGCATGGTCAGCGTTGATGGGAAGACGATATACGGACTCGATGTGTTTACGCGCACCTCCGGCGAGCCTGCCGACCCAACTTTGGCCCGGCGCCTTAAGCGCGCGGAGCAAGGTTCCGTTCATCCGGAAAGCTTGAGGATCAACGGACCGTACGACAAATGGAAATACGAGAAGAATCGAATCGAGGTTTTAACCACTACACCTTGATGTAGATCTTCCGCCTGTCCAGCCAATAGCCCACCAACCAACAGGCAAGCATGAACAGCAGCGCAAATGCCAGCGACGCAGTTTTCGGGCTGCCGATGGGTTGCAGCGCTGCGGCCAATGGCGCGTATGTCCCTGTCCTATCCAGCGCGATCACGGCGACCTGCGACAGCATGTAGATGAACAGCGTATTCTTGCCAAAGACCTCGAAAAAGTACGTCCAGCGCCGGGCGCTGCGGACTTCGATAACCCACGCCAGCGCCACCAGCACGAGCAGCGCGGTGCCGGTCGAGAGCAGAACATAGCTGCCAGTCCAAAGCTTCTTATTAATTGGCAGAAGCGGCGCCCAGCACAGCGCCAGCACAGACAGCACGACGCCGGCAGCGGCAAGCACCCCCAACGTGCGAGCGCTCGCTCCATTCTCGCGCAGGTAGCGGCCGGCGAAATATCCCCCGATGACATTCACCGCGGCGGGCAAGGTACCGAGCAGGCCTTCCGGGTCGAAAGGGATGCCCTCGCCTTTGTACAGGTGGCCGGCACCGAAAACCCACAGGTCAAGCGCCCGGCCTGCGTTGCCTTCCAGGCTGTAATCGCCGAACAGCGCCATGACCAGCCAGTGGCCGGATAGCGCCACGATGCTGAACACCAATGCACCACGCTCGCCCAGGTAATGCAGAACCAGTGCAGCGATGCCGAAACACAGGCCGATTCGCTGCAGCACCCCAGGCAGGCGCACTTCGCTTAGCGGCCCGCCCAGCTTGGGCAGCAGGCAAAGCAGCAATCCGAGCGCAATGATGGTAACGCTCCGCTTGACGATCTTTGCCAGAACGGCACTGCCGCCCATGCCTTCATAGCGCGGCAACGTGAACGCCAGCGCATTGCCCACCACGAACAGGAAGCTTGGGAACACCCAGTCTGTCGGCGTGAATCCGTGCCAGGGTGCGTGCAGCAACAGCGTATAGACGTGCCCCCAGTCGCCCGGCGTATTCACGATAATCATCAGTGCGACCGTCAGGCCACGCAAGACGTCCAGCGATTGGTAGCGCGCGGCGGTCATTGCGCCCCCTGGTGCGGGCGTGCAGCAGACGGTGCCAGGATGCGCCGATACGCACCCGCCGGCACATTATTCATAGAGCTGCAACCAGGCTCCGCTCCCTTTGAGGGCTTGCTGCAAGGCTGATCGCGGTCGAGCGACCAGAAATGTATTCCCGCCATCCCCACCTTGCGCACGGCAGCGGCGGTGGTGCGCGCATCATCCAGGGTGAAGACGTTTTCGACCACGTCATTTACGCCGATCATCGGTGTCAGTTCGATCTGCGCGTACGGCACCTTGTACTTGTGATGCACATTTTGCGCGGCCTGGATGGCAGATGCTGCCATATCGCAGCGGCCACGCCGCACCACGCATGCCTTGCGGCTCGCTGGCCCATAATCCATCACCATCAGGTTCAGCACGAAATCCTGCACGTCATGCTTGCGCAAGGCAGCCAACACTTGCTCCCCGGTTTCATTCAGGCTGCGTGCACTGCCGTCCGAGGCAGCATGGGTGGCGACGGTAAAACTGAAACGCAACTGTGGATGCGCCCTCTGCGCGAGCGCGATGCGAGTCACCAGCGAATCGATTTGGGCGGCCGTCTGGCCATGCTCGATATCGAAGTCAAAGCCAATCAACTGCGGCGATGCGTAGCGCGATACGAACGCCTCCATGCCCTCGTCGGTGGCGCAGGTGAAGATATTGCCCTGCCCTCCTGTCGAAACAATATAGCCAACGCCTGCCTGGACGAAGCGCGGCACATTGGCGGCAGCGGCCGCAGCGCCATCAAGCTCGCCCCAGCGCTCTTGACCGCATTCGCCGCGTGCAAAGGCCCAGGTCTGCACGCCCTGAGCCGGATCCCACGGCGACAGGTATTTATAGGGACTATGGACAACTGCCGGCGCCGCGGCTGCTGCTGTCGAGAAAACGGCCAGGGCCGCCAGTAATACTTTACGCATTCTTACTCCGGATACAAAAAAGGCAGGGCCCCGGAGGAACCCTGCCATAACACTCTCACATCGGGATCATTACATTTTGCCGCGCACGCCGAAGAAGATCTGCTTGCCGTTCTTGTAGAACGCGCGAGGCTGGTCACGGGACGTAGCGTAGGACTTCAGGGTCGGATCGTTCAGGTCCTTGCCTTCCAGCGACAGCGTGATGTTTTCGGTCAGGTTGTAATTGAAAGCAGCGGACAGGGTACCTACATCATCCTGGTAGATTGCGCTGTTGCGGTCCAGGCCATTCAGGAAAGCCGAACGGAAGCTGTAGTTGATACGTGCGCTGAACTTGCTGGTCTCGTAGAACACGCCCAGGTTATAGGAGTTCTTCGAGGTGCCGATCATGCTGCAGTCGCCCAGGTCAGCGCAAGCCGACTTCGGTGCTGCCGCAGTTTCCTTGCCATCGGCGTAGGTGTAGTTCGCGTTCAAGCCAAAGCCATTGCCCAGGTCTTGCACGTACTGCAGTTCCACGCCGCGGACACGAGCCTTGGTGTTCACTGCGGAGCTCATGTTGTAAGTGGTGACCTTGCCGACCGACTGGTTGAAGAAGTCAGCCTTCGAGGAACCGAAGGTTACGTAGGAGCCCATGTTCATGTTGTAGATGTTCATGCCCAGCAGGGACTTCGGCATGAAGTACCACTCCACGCCCACATCGACGTTGTTCGACATGATCGGACGCAGGTTCGGGTTACCGCCGGAACCGGAGAAGGTCAGGTCGTTCAGGCTCAAAGCACCCAGCGAACCGAAGTCAGGACGAGCCAGGGTGCGGCTGGCGGCGCCGCGCAGTTTCAGGTCCGGAGTCAGGTTGGTGTACAGGTTGATGCTTGGCAGGAAGTCGTTATAGGTGTTGGAGCTGTGGGTCGGGTTCCACACATTGTTCGGCGAACCGTTGTCGACATCGATCTTGGTCTTGACGAAGCGCACGCCAACGTTAC
>Ga0307408_100003163_pt1 | contig 11355 bp, 10 predicted proteins | sample 322Cmetagenome_FD_202116 | JGI IMG/M metagenome (GOLD analysis project Ga0307408, IMG submission 202116) | Maize rhizosphere microbial communities from greenhouse at UC Davis, California, United States - 322HYB-C-3 | ecosystem: Host-associated > Plants > Roots > Rhizosphere > Soil | place... | reverse complement strand
GTTTCCCCGTTAAGACCCTGGACGACGCTGTAGGTCTTGGCCTGCAGGTTGTAGATCACCACAGGTTTGACCACCACCGCAGGGATGGCCGGCACCACGAATGGCAGCACCTGGGAGACACGCCAGAGTTTGCCCTCGGCGTCGTAGCCATCCACCAGCGAGATGGTCCAGCTGTCTTCGTCGATGAAGAATCGACGCTTGGGCACGGCATGGCGTTTGCCCGGCGCCACCGTGGCCTCCAGCTCCCAGACACGGTGCAGTTCCCAGCGCACTTTGTCGGCATTGAGGTGGTTGGCGGTAAAGGCATCGTCGCGTTTCTCGGCGTGGAACTTGTTGTCGTTATATGGGATGTACAGTTCTTTCTTGCCCACCAGTTTCCAGTCGTAGCGATCCGGATGGCCGATGAAACCGTGCACCTCATCGAAATAGTTGGCCCCCGAAGCGACGAAGTCCGGGGTGTCATAACCCACGGTAGGCGCTCGCCGCACACGACGTTGGCCGACCAGATACTGCCAGGCCTCCCGCGGTTGCTGAGCGTTGATGCTGTCATGGGTCACCAGTGATTCCCCCGCCTTGAACGGCGGCTCGCTGGTCAGGAATCGCAGCAGCGCATACTGCCCGGACCATTTATCCGCAGCGCCGTCCTTGTAGTAGTACGGGTATTGCCAGTTCTCCACGCCCCGGCTGGCCAGCGTCCGAGTCCCATCAGCGTTGCCGATGATGTTGGCATAGCCCATCTGTATGGATTCGGCTTCGACTCGCAGCAGGAAATTCCAGATGACCTCGTTGCCGTTTTTCGGGATCGGGAACGGGATGCCGCCGTAGCAGCCCTCTACCGACAAACCATTGCTGGTGGTCTTGCAGTGGGTGGCGTTGGCGAAGGTGTTTTGATAGATGCTGTCCGGTGCCGCGGCGCTGCGGTGAGTCGGATAGACATCAAGGTGGAAAGTGTCGGGAAATTTGGCCAACAGGGCTTTGGTTCCTTCACTCAACTTGTCGGCGTACTGCGCAGCGTTCTTGGCAGTGATCTGCAACAGCGGCTTTTCGCCGGGGAACGGATCGGCAGGCACATCGCCGAACTGGGCCCCGGCGACATCCTTGGTCAAGCCGCCGGTCCAGGCCGGGATCGAGCCGTCGGCATTGCCGGCTTTTTCGGCCCCCATCGGCGTCAGGGTGGTCTTGAGCTTCGCCGCCTCCTCAGGACTGACCGCCGCCAGCGCGGTGCCAATAGATAGAGAAATGGACAGAGTGGACAGCAACAGCAGTTTAATTTTTATCATTATCAGGGCCCGCCTGTTTTTTGCTTAAAAGGTTCGCTGGATCGAAAACGCCACGAAATCCCGGTCCTTCATGTTCTGCTGGTAGGTGAACGAATTGGCGGAATTGATGGCTGGACCGGCCTTTCCAAAAAAGTTGGTGTAGCTCAGCGAGGCGTACCACTGCTTCTTGTAATCGGCTTTGAGACCCAGCGTCAGGTCGCCGCCATGCTCCGGGCCAAACGCCTGGGGCGTGACGGAAGAACGCCCGGACGGGTTGTAGCCAAGGGTGATCGGCGCTTGTACGTCGATGCCAGGAAAGACCTGGAAATATTGCGGCTCAAACGTGAAGCGCATGGCGAATGCATCGCGCGTGGTGTTGGGGTCCAGTTGATCGGCATTTTTGGTGACGCTCAGCCGTCGGTTGAACGCCAGTTCACCCACCAGGGAAGCGCCGTCCCACAGAGCGGATCCGCCATAGACGTTGATCATCGATACTTGGGCATGCCACGACCGACCGATGGGGTACGCGGGGTTGGAATCATTGTCGGCATCCATGCCCGTGATGATGGTGCCGCCGACGCCTGCCAAGGGCGTATCGAGCCTGATGGATGTCTCACCAGCGATATTGGCTTCGCCTACCAGCGTGCTGAAGCTCGCGCCGAAGACTTTCACGTCCTCGGGATAGACATTGATAAACGAGTCATCGGCCCCCGGTACCAGCGCAGCCGGGCGGAAATAGAACACTGGCGTCTTTTCGTGATATTTCGCGGCGTAGAGACCGAACTCCCAGTCTTCCACAGCAAACTTCAACTGTGCGCCGAACTGCCCGGAATCCCTCGCGTCCTTGTCCTTGCCATGGTGCAGTTCACCGGTTGGAAAGAACACCCGCTCCCCACCCTCACCCACAAAGTCTCCACTGCTGAAGTAACTACCCGCGGCGGGCAACCGGGTCTTGTTCCATTCGAACTGATAGTAGGCCCCCACACTCACGGTGTCGTTCAGTTGCCAGTTGCCGGATACCTGCTTGGTGGGCATCAGAATTTCTTTGAACTGGGAACCAGGGACTGACTGAAGCTTCACCAGGTCTACTGTGGACTGGGCGTTGGCAATGCCGTTGGCACCGAAGAACAGACTTTCGCCATAGATCTGCGTGAACTGCCCGAGTCGCCCGGACAACGAGGTCGTGCCGATTTCCGTCGAGCCATAGACGAAAGCGTCGAGGATTTCAGTGCGTTGGCCGTGGATCCGGCGGGTGTCACTGGTGAACTCGTCATGGTCGACGCTCACCGAGTTGGCGGTGCCCGGCGAATCGTTTTCATTTCCCTGGCTGTAGACGTTGTCGTACCAGGAGGCTGCGCTGAGGCGCGCACCGACGTCTTTGTACTTGACGTCGAATTCGGAAAGGATGTCCAGGCGATTGGAAATGAGCCCGCGATCAAAATTTCGATCGCCGTCGTCCTGATTGGGGTTGCTGTTGGAGGTCCCTGGACCGGCCGCCACCTTGTGATCGAATTTATTCACGCGCCAGGCGTTGCTGTACTTGATGGTGTTATCCCACGTTGCCGACAAGTCGGGGTTGTCGGTGTCGATCTGGAAGGCTTGCGCCAGGGTTGGAAGACCCAGCAGTAGCGTTGCGCTGACCGCGCAAGCAAGGCTGGACACCGGCGACGGGCAGAACCGCTGGTTGGCTGTTTTCATGGAGATGTTCCTGTTTTTTGTTTTTGTAAAAGGTCATCCACTCGCAGCCTTGGCCGCGAATACCGCTGGCGTCGCTATCATGCGTAAAGATATATTTAATGCACTTAGATATGCTTTGTGCACAAAAACTATCCCTACGCAAAATCAAAGTCAAGCGGATTCAGGCGGCGGTGGTGCATTGGCGGTAGGTAGAAGGCGGGAACGGCAGGCAGCGGCCGAAAGGCCCGGAAGATAAATCCATCGGTAGCGAGCGTTTAATCAGTCTTTGCACTAAAATCGTTTTTGCGCATAAAATCCGTTTGGTGCAAATTTCAGGACGACTCCGACCATGATTCCCTCCCCCAGCCTTCCGCTGATCGATGTCGCGTTGACGAAGATGAAAAAAGCGATCGTCTGCTGTGAGTTGGCTCCCGGCGAGAAACTCAAGGTCGCAGAGTTGTCCAAGACTTACGGACTCAGCAGCTCGCCGATTCGTGAAGCTCTCAATCGACTGACCCAGGAGGGCGTGGTCGAAGCCAGCGATAACAAGGGCTTCAGGGTTGCTCCCATTTCCGTCACCGATTTTCGCGACATCACACGCATGCGCTGCCTGCTGGAGTGCGAGGCGTTGGCCGATGCCATTCAACATGGCGACGATGCCTGGGAAGCCGAAGTGCTGGGGGCCTTTCACCGCCTGAATCTGGTCGAGAAGAAACTCGGGAGCGGTGTGCTGGTACTCGATGATGAATGGTCGACCCGACACAAGGCCTTTCACTTCGCCCTGTTCGCGGCTAGCCCATCACCGCTGCTGTTGAAGATGATCGACTCGCTGTTTGATCGGGCCGAACGCTACCGGCGCTTTTCCGCCCAGCAGCGGGTCACCCAGCGGCACAAGGGCAACGAGCACCAACAGTTGATGGAAGCAGCCCTGGCTCGCGACAGCGAGAAAGCCGTCACCTTGCTGCGCTATCACATCCAGGAAACCCTGGGCCGGATCGTCGAAGCCATAGAGCGTCGACAAGCCACGCTTCAATAAGCCATATGTAATAAAAAGCCCTTCGCCTGGCACTGTTTTCGTGGACAGTGCCAGGCGAAGGGCGTGTTGCCTATCAGGCTTTAAGCCTGCGCGAACCTAATTGTCTTATCGCAGACGCCGCCTTGGGCCGGCGTGGGTTTCTGCGGCGGCTTGCACCACAGCGCAAGCTCCATGCCCTCGAGCAACTCCATCGCCCAGGCCACCGTGACCGCCCCGCCATACACGTAGTGATCGGGCCGCACGATCACCACATTACAGCCTCGCTGTTCCAGCCATTGCGCTAGCAACCCATCGACTTCCTCGTACTCATCGACAGCACGAGCCCCTGATTGCTCAGGGTTAACCAACCGTACGACGTGGATAGGCAAGCCTTTAAGCGACTGGCTGCTACGCAGGCACCTCAACAATGCACTGGCATCGAAACCGGGGGCAACGACCACGCGAAACGCCTGACCGGTAAATTCATCGAGCAAGGCCTGCTTGCCGGCATGGTTGACCACCATTGGTTGGGGAAACAGCTCTCCGGCCGGCGAGACTTGCGCAATAAACCCTTGGGACAGACCGGGGATCAGCGATTGCCGGATGGTCCCGCCCGGGTTCTCCTTCATATGTTCGATCAGCCGTGCGTCCCGCTTCGCGGCCCTTTCACCGTCGCGCTCACAGATCACACCACCGAACTCCTTGGCCGCCAGTGTAGTCTGGCGCACATGAGGGGCACGCTCGATCTGATACGTCTCCAGGAAGTCTGGAGCCGCCAACCCTTGTTTCACCAGGGCGATTTTCCAGACCAGGTTCAAAGCATCGCGAATCCCCTGGCACATGCCTTGTGCCAGGAATGGCGGCGTCATATGAGCCGCGTCTCCAACGAAGAACACCCGGTCGGCTTTCCACTGCTCGAGGATCAATGCATGGAATCGGTATGCCGAAGCCCGCCATAATTGATAGTCCTGCTCCGGCAGCCAACGGGCAATCAGCTTCTTGATCGTTTCAGGCTGTGAGATTTCCGAAGGCTGTTCGTCAGGATTGATCATGAACTCCCAGCGACGATGTCGCCCGGGGCCGACCACGAAAGTGCACGGCCTGGCCAATTCGCAGAACTGTACGTTGGTCTTCGGCAGATCCTCCCCCGCCCCTTCGTTGAGGATCACATCGACCACCAGCCACGGCTCGTCGAATGCGAGGTCGTCCATCTTCAACCCCAGGCGGGTACGGATCGGGCTGGTGCCGCCATCACACGCCAGCACATGGGCGGCAGTGACCGTGCGCTCGGTCCCATCCTTCGCCTGGATACGGACATTCGCTTGGGATTCAGCAGAGTCGACCGACAACACCTCAGCGCCAAGCTCAACGGTTACCGACTTGAAACTGGCGATTTTTTCACGAAGTGCACGCTCCACCGGCGGCTGGGAAAACACATAGTTCGGCGCCCAACCCAGTGGAAACGGCGGCTGGGCAGCGTCAATGCGCTTGATTAATTGTGAACCGGTTGTTCGGTACTCCGAGGGGCGGTAAGGCATGACGTGTTCGGCAATGCTGTCAGCCAGGCCGATATTGCCGAAGACGCGCATCACTTCATGATCAAAGCCCATGGCCCGAGGATTGGCATAGACCGTTTCGGACTTGTCCACCACCAAGGCGTTGAGCCCCCACAGACCGGCCAGATTGGCGCACAAGGCGCCCACCGGTCCCATTCCAACAATGATGACATCGTAGTCCATCGTCTACTCCGCTTCTTGTAGTTGTCGATTGCGAGTGCTGGTTGATGCCGATAGCGACGCTAGCTCATCAACCAGGCATCGCCTTTACCGGACGAAACGATCAGGCAATTCGGACCCGCTGTTCTTCGATTTTCGCGCGGATGGAATCCATCCATTGCGCACGCGTCTGGAACCCTGGACGGCGCCTGCACATCGCCTCGGTCTGAGCGAGAATGACCTCGGTTGGCAATTCGAGATCCAGTGGCTCCCTGCAAGGTTGAGCGGAATAAAACGGTGTATCGACATACATTTCGACGGGATTGCCTTCAGGGTCCATGAAGTAAATCGACCAGGCATTCCCGTGATCCACTTGGGCGATACCTTCTACGCCGCTTTTTTTGGCGAATTGGTAGTAGGCCTTCAAGTCATCCAACGAATTGAGTAGGAATGACAGTTGATTGATCGGGTTGAATGGCAAATCAACCGGCTTACCGTCAAAAAGTACGACCTGGTGATGCAATTCCGGATTCTGCGTCATGAAAAACAGGCGATGCCCGGTCGAGGCCACACCTTTATCGCTGACGATGAAACCAAGGACGCGACAGTAAAAGTCGACCATCCGGTCCAGGTCTGAACAGAACACGCCGGAATGGGTGAAATTGATAGTGGGTAACGCGGGCATGTGGAACCTCCAATTTTTATGATTGTGTAGAGGACAACGCTCAGGCTTCGTCAATGACGCCGTTCGATAGGGTCCCGATTTCAGTGATGACCACCTCGAACACATCACCGGGTTTCAAGAAAATCGGCGGTTTGCGCTTGAAGCCGATCCCGCTCGGCGTGCCGGTTGCCAGAATGTCGCCCGGGTTCCATGGCAGCGCCTTGGACACGTAGGAGATCAAATGTGGAATGTCGAAAGCCAGCTCCGAGAGGCTGCCTTTCTGCAGTTGCTCACCGTTAAGAATGCCCCGTACCACCAGCGTACGGTAATCGGAAATTTCCGACGCTGGAATGATCCAAGGGCCCAGTGCGCCAGTTTTTCTAAATGTCTTGCCCATGCCGTACTGGTGCGTATGGAACTGCCAATCCCGTACGCTGGCATCGTTGAAGCAGGTGTAGCCCGCCACATGGTCCATGGCATCGGCCGGATCGATGTGCGCGCCACCTTTACCAATGACGACGGCCAACTCAGCTTCGAAGTCGAACTGCTCTGACACTTTTGGCCTGACCAGTGGTTCCCCGTGGGGCAGTAGCGTTTCGGCAAATCGCTGGAATATCACCGGAAACTCCCCGACCTTCCGGCCGGCCTCTTCAGCGTGAGCCACGTAGTTGATGCCCACGCAGATCACCTTGCCGGGATTAGGTATGACGGCCTCCAGTTGAATACTGGAAAACGAATAATCGGCCTGGGCGTCCTCGACGATCTTGCGTGCCTCCTGTACCAGCAGTCGATTGGCCAGAAAGGAGGCGAGGTCCGGAACCTGCGCAAAACGGCGAGTCAGCTCGATCACCCCGTCACCTGACACGGCGCCAAAATGGGCCTTCCCTTCTTTGCGGTACGAAACCAGCTTCATGTTCTTCTCCTGTTTTTTGTGCACAAAAACTAATTTCTTGCACCATACATCATTAAATGCATAATGCAAAAGATCGCAAAAAAAATAATGAGCCCCATGAGGCTCCTAGTTCTGGAGGCAAGCATGTCGCTGGTGATGGTTCGTAAGATCAAACTGGACGTCGAAGAAATCTTTCACGAGGGAGGTCCGCGTGCGTCAGCGCCGTTGCGCATTGCAGTCGCCACCGCGGTGGTCGCCAATCCCTACGCCGGTAGGTATGAAGAAGACCTGCTGCCATTCATGCAGGAGCTCAGGGGGTTAGGCGCACAACTGTCGGAGCAATTGATCCAGGCACTGGGCGGCGCCGCGCAAGTGCAGGCTTATGGCAAGGGCGCGATTGTCGGTGAAGACGGCGAACTGGAACACGGAGCGGTCTGGCACGAAGCGGGTGGCTGGGCCATGCGTGAAGCACTGGGCAACCCAAAGGCAATCGTTCCAGCAGGCAAGACTATCGGTGGTCCGGGTTGCCGGGTGATGATTCCGTTGGGACATATCCAGGCAGCTTATGTCCGCAGTCATTTTGGTGTGGCGGAAATGACGGTATGGGACGGCCCCCGCCGCGGCGAAATCGCTTTCGGCCTGGCCATGGCCACAGGCGGCAGGATCCATTCGCGACTGGGCGGTCTGGCGGTCGCCGACGTGAGAGGTGAAGACGGTTTACGTTGATGCCAAGGTTTTGAAGTGTCGCTCCACGGATTACGTACTACGACAAAAATAATATGAGTATCGGAGAACATCATGACTGCAAAAACGATGCGCGCCGCACGCCTGTATGAAGGCGGAAAACCCATGGTCATCGAGCAGTTGCCCGTACCAGGTATCCGTCCAACAGAAGTGCTCGTCAAGATCAAGGCCTGCGGGATCGTCCCCAACCTCCACAACATCCTGACCAACTGGGTCAAGTGGTTCCCGCAAAATCCCCTGCCAAAACTGCCGGCGACGTTCGGCCTCGATCCCACGGGTGTCATCGAAGCCGTAGGCGAACAGGTCTATGACTTCAAGGTCGGTGACCGGGTCTACGTCAATCCGGGCCGCCACTGTGGTTCGTGCCGAGCCTGTCGTGCGGGCAATACCATCGCCTGCACGGCCTACACCTTCAATGGCTATTTCGGCTTCACACCAAAAAGCCCGCGCATGTTCGAAGACTATCCCTACGGTGGCCTTTGCGAGTATATCCCTGCGCCGCAATACAGCCTGGTGAAACTGCCCGATAACCTCAGCTTCGAGACTGCCGCGCGACTGGGTTACCTAGGTACTGCCTACAAGGCAATGCTCAAGGCCAACGTCGGGCCTGGCACCACCCTGCTGATCAATGGCATCAGCGGCACGCTCGGCCTGGGCGCCGTCGCCCTGGCGCTGGCGATGGGCGTTCGCAAGATCCTCGGAACGGCCCGCAACCAGGAGCTTTTCCAACGGGTGAAAGACCTCGCTGCGCCAGGCCGGATTGAGATCCACACCCTGGGCACGCTGCCAACCAATGAGTGGGTAAATGAAGTCACGCACGGTGAAGGTGTCGATGTGGTGATCGATGCCCTGGGTCCAGGTGCGCCACACGAGACCCTGACCCAAGCCCTCAAGTCCATTCACCGCGGCGGTCATCTGGTCAATATCGGCGCCATCGCTGGTGACGTCCCGATCGACCTTCACTGGATTATGGACAACGACATCCAGATCAGCGGTTCGGCCTGGTTCACCACAGGTCAAGGACAAGCCATGGCGGATATGGTGGAATCTGGAACGCTGGATCTTTCATTCTTCGAAAACACGGCCTTCAGCCTGGAAAAGGTGAACGACGCGATTACCGGTATCGAAAATCGCCACGGTGGCTTCAGTAACTACGTCATTTGCCCCTGACATTAACGACACCCGTTCACCACAACGGCGGGCAACATGATGCCCGCCCACAGCCCCCAGGGGAATGCTATGAAAATCCGAAGAGTCGTCACGGGCCTGGATGCCGCAGGCCAATCCATATTCATCAGCGATGACGCTGCCCCACGTGCTTGCTCTTTTGAAACCATTCCCGGCCACGCCATGGCACACCTGTGGTCCACCGGTTCAACGACCGGAATTTCCGATGCGCAACAGGACCCTACCCGGAGACATCTTTCCCTGGTGCCTGGGCCGGGCGAAACCAGTCTTGCAATCTATGATTTTCCGCCGGACACCGTGATGCAGAACCCGACGGATGTCGGACAGATGATCGAGGAACTGGGCCGTGCCCTGCCCGGCTTGTTCGAATGCTTTGAACCGGACCATCCGGGCATGCACACGACCCCGACCATCGACTACGGCGTCCTGCTCCAGGGCGAACTCTGGCTGGAGCTGGACAATGGCGAACAAAAACTGATCCGGCCCGGCGAGGTCGTCATTCAGCATGGGCCCCGCCATGCCTGGCGTAACAAGAGCGATCAAATCGCCCGCGCATTGTTCGTGATGATCGGCACGAAGCGCGACTAGTCGACACACTCTCTCCCTGAACCTTAGGTGCTCAACATGACCCTGCATCACATTGCAGTGATTGGCGCCGGCACGATGGGCAGTGGAATCGCCCAAACCTGTGCGGCAGCCGGCCACACGTTATTGCTCATCGATATCAATGAACAGGCGCTCGGCCGGGGCCTGCAAACCGTGCAAAAGAACCTCGACCGGCAGGTTGAAAAAGGAACATTCACCCACGCGCAGGCCTCTGAGACCCTGCAACGTATCCATACCTCGACTCACTACACCAATTTGAATGGAATGGACATCGTGATCGAAGCGGCCACTGAGGACTTGGCACTCAAACGCAAGATTCTTCAGCAGATTGACGCCCACGCTCGCCTGGATTGCCTGATCGCCAGCAACACGTCATCGCTATCGATTACAGAACTGGCGGCGAGCGTCAAGCACCCAGGACGCTTCATGGGGATTCACTTCTTCAACCCGGTGCCGATCATGGGCCTAGTGGAACTGATCCGCGGTTTACAGACCAGCGACGCGACCTGTTCCACCGCCCAGGCACTGGTGGAACAGTTGGGCAAGACCGCAATCCACACGCAGAATCGCCCTGGCTTCATAGTCAACCGCATCCTCATTCCAATGATCAACGAAGCGATCTTCGTACTTCAGGAAACTGGCGATGCCCAGGCAATCGATGCCAGCATGCGCCTGGGCTGCAACCAACCGATCGGACCGCTCACCCTGGCCGATCTGATTGGCCTGGATACCGTGCTGGGAATCCTGGACAACCTGCAAACAGGTTTTGGCGACCCGAAATACCGACCTGCCCCACTGCTCAAAGAGATGGTCGCCGCAGGCTTGCTAGGTAAAAAATCAGGACGTGGTTTTCATGTCTACAACTGAAGCTCGCCGCGGGTATGACACGATCCGTGAACGGGCCCTGGAGCTTTTCGTCAGCAAGGGGTTTGGACAGGTCAGCATGCGCGAACTGGCTCGTCACGTGGGTATTGCCTCTGGCTCGTTATATAACCATTTCCCCAGCAAACAAGCGCTGCTGTTCGACCTGATCGAAGAGTTTTACGAAGAACTCTATTTACTGGTTCAGCAACCTATGCGGCAAAGAACGTCTGGCGCTCGCCCACTTTCAAAACTGATCGCCGCCCACTTACGCCTGCACCGCGAGCGGCCTCTGCATTTTCGGCTGGCGCTACAGGGTTTTGCATATCTTGATACCGCTCAGAAGCAATGCATCGCCCTCAAACGCGTCAGATATGAAATAGCGTTTGTGCACGCGGTATTCGGCGATACGTTCAGTGCCCAGGAAATAGGTACGGCGGTCGGGCATGTCATTACTCGGTTTCTGAATTGCCTTCCGGGTTGGCTTGGGGAACGCCCATTGACTGACGAGGCTTATACCCATTGGTCGAGCGGCTGATAAGGGGGGCCGTACAGGAGTGTTTGGCACCATAGTCTGAACGTTTCTAGAGGCCAAACTCACTCTATCCGCACGGCCGCCTCTGCTTCACGCCAACGGCGCTACCGTAACGTCGGCCTGGCCGCTCTGGGCCAGAGCGGTTTGAACGAACCCGTCAGCCTTCTTGCGCTCGACGAAGTCCCGGACATAGGCCGCA
>Ga0307408_100003162_pt1 | contig 11357 bp, 5 predicted proteins | sample 322Cmetagenome_FD_202116 | JGI IMG/M metagenome (GOLD analysis project Ga0307408, IMG submission 202116) | Maize rhizosphere microbial communities from greenhouse at UC Davis, California, United States - 322HYB-C-3 | ecosystem: Host-associated > Plants > Roots > Rhizosphere > Soil | place: USA... | reverse complement strand
ACCGGCAGTCCGGACAGGGACAGGATCAATGTAAACGAAGACTATGAATTACAGGATTGGTCAAAAAAGTTAGGTGTAACACCCGATGAATTAAAGGATGCTGTTAGGGCTGTGGGTACATCTGCAGAAGCAGTAAAGAAATACCTGAAGAAATAAATGCTATTCTTATGAGCCTGAATAAATATGTTCAAAAGCGCGACTTTACTAAAACGACTGAACCCAAAGCCGGAAAAAGTAAAGACCAGGACAAACTATTTTTTGTGATCCAAAAACATGATGCAACCAGGCTGCATTATGATTTTCGCCTGGAGATGGAAGGTGTATTAAAAAGCTGGGCAGTACCAAAAGGTCCATCAACCGACCCTAAAAATAAGCGACTCGCTATGATGGTAGAAGATCACCCATTTGATTACCGGACCTTTGAAGGCATCATCCCGAAAGGCGAATATGGTGGAGGAACGGTTATCGTGTGGGATCAGGGAAGTTATGAACCAATAGAGCCGATTAAAGGAAAAAAAGCTCAGGAAAAACATCTGCTGAAGCAATTACAATCAGGCTCATTAAAAATTAAGCTTCATGGCGAAAAGTTGCAGGGCGAATATGCGCTCGTTAAAACCCATGGAATGGGAGAAAATGGCTGGCTGCTGATTAAGCATAAAGATGAATTCGCAAGCACAAAAGATATTACCAGACTTGACCAATCTGTAATTTCAGGCAAAACCATTGAGAAAATGGAAAAAACCAGTGAAAAGGTATGGCAGCATGGCCGGGAAGAAAACCTGGAGCCCGCGCCGAAAAAAAGCAGCAAAAAAGCATTGAAAAAAGAGCAGATTGAAGAGCCGGAAGACAGCCCTGTGGAGGAACAATCTACTGACGTTAACTTAGATATGCTACTAAAAAAAGCATCAAAATCAGCAGCACCCACAAAGATTAAGCCGATGAAAGCCACTTTGGTAGATCAGCCTTTTGATGATCCCGACTGGCTTTATGAAGTGAAATGGGATGGCTACCGGGCCATTGCAGTCATTGATAAAACGGGTGCTAATTTGATATCCAGAAATAATATCCCCTTCACTAAATATTATCCGATTATTCAGCTTCTGGAAGCCTGGAAGGTCAATGCGGTAATAGACGGAGAACTGGTGGTTTTGAATGAAAAAGGAGTTGCTGATTTTGGGGCCTTACAAAACTGGCGGAGTGAGGCCGACGGGCACTTAGTGTATTATGTATTTGACATTTTATGGTATGAGGGCAAAAACCTGATGGACTTGCCTCTTATCCAGCGCCTCGCCATACTCAAAGAAATTCTGCCCATGCAGGACGATAGAATAAGGCAAAGCAAGGTTTTTGCTGCAAGGGGTGTCGAATTTTTTGAGGCTGCCGGACGAATAGGACTGGAAGGAATTATCGCCAAAAGAGCAAGCAGCACTTATATTTCCGACCTGCGTTCTAAAGAATGGTTAAAAATAAAAGTACAAAGAAGGCAGGAAGTGGTAATAGCGGGCTTTACAAGAAACGAGGATACAAGGAAAGCTTTCAGTGCGTTGGTGCTTGCGGTATACGATAAAGAAGGCTTGAGATATGTTGGAAAAGTTGGGACCGGTTTTTCTGACCGCCTTCAAAAGGAAATGATGGAGCAATTTAAGCCACTCATTACAGACAAAAGTCCCTTTGAAGTGGAACCCGATGTGGATAAGCCCTCCCGTTTCAGGCCTAAGCGCCTGGGTGCAAAGCCCACTTGGCTTAAACCTGAATTGGTTTGTGAAGTCGCCTACGCGGAAATAACCTCCGAAGGGATCTTCCGGCAACCATCATTTAAAGGAATGCGTATGGATAAAAAGGCCACCGAGGTAATTCTTGAAACTCCTGCAGATACGGAAGAGCTGGTTGAGGAGGTTCAGGCAGAAGAACAGCAACCTGAGAACAGGCCGGTAGAACCTCCTAAAGAAAAAGGCAGGAAAACTCTTCTGAATCCGACCGATGAAACACAGGTACGCAAAATCTGTGGACATGACCTGAAGTTTACCAATCTTAGTAAGGTTTACTGGCCCGAGGATGGAATTACCAAACGGGATATGTTTAATTACTATTACCAGGTAGCCGAATATATACTGCCTTACCTGAAAGACCGGCCTATGTCACTTAACCGTTTTCCTAATGGAATTCATGGGAAGAGTTTCTATCAGAAAGATGTCAAGGGCAAGGCTCCGGAATGGGTCACCAAGACATTTCCTTATACCACCAGCGATAATGAACACAAGGAATACCTGGTCGGTTCTGATGAATCTTATCTGCTGTGGATGGCATCACTAGGTTGTATTGAGATGAATCCCTGGTTCAGCCGGACAAAATCTCCGGACAATCCAGACTATTGTGTGATTGACCTCGACCCTGATAAAAACACATTTGAACAGGTAATAGAAGCAGCCCAGGTAGTTAAACAGGTTTTAGATGCGATGGATGTTCCCTGCTATGCTAAAACTTCCGGCTCTACCGGAATACATATTTATATTCCTTTAGATGCAAAGTACAGCTATGATCAATCGCAGATGTTCGCGAGACTGGTGGTGAATCTGGTTCATAAGCAGATCCCGGAATATACCAGCCTGGAACGCATGATCTCGAACCGGAAAGGGAAAATGTATCTGGATTTTTTACAAAACCGACCGGGTGCAACAATTGCATGTCCATATTCACTGCGTCCTAAACCTGGGGCAACCGTTTCCATGCCTTTACATTGGGATGAAGTGAAGCCGGGTTTAACTATGCGAGACTTCACCATTCATAACTCTATAGATCGTTTAAAAGTTGAAGGAGATCTGTTTAAAGATGTTTTGGGAAAAGGCATTGATCTGAAAAAAGTGACTGACAAAGCAAAAAGTATTTTCGGCTAATTCTGGAAAGTGGGTATACATGAAAATCCCAAATGCATAAACAACTTAGCATTTTTACATCGATCAGAAAAAAATTGAAAGAAAGAAGAATAGAGTTAGATTTTTTTATTGTTCTTTATACCCGGATATAATTTCAGGTACAGCGGAAAAGCCTTATGAATCTGACTTTTAATACCAATAAACAATCCCTAAATATCAACCAGTTAAAAAATGACAATTTTCTTCAGATCTCTCCTTTTAACAATTCTCTTTATTAACGCCGGCATCGAAGCCTACTCGCAGAAAAAAACTAAGCAGGCCAAAGAAAAAGACATGTCGGCTTATTTGATGGTATATTTTAAAGACGAAACGCACGGCCTGTACTTTGCAATAAGCCAGGACGGCTATAGTTTTACCGACGTAAATAATGCAAAACCTGTTATTGCCGGCGATACTATTGCGGAACAAAAAGGTATCCGTGATCCGCATATTATGCGAGGTAACGATGGCTATTTCTATATGGCGATGACAGATCTTCATCTTTTTGCAAAGCAGAAGGGTTATCGTGAAACTGAATGGGAGCGTCCGCAAGAATTGTATGACTGGGGTAATAACCGGGGCTTTGTGCTTATGAAATCGAAAGATCTGATCAATTGGTCTCATACGGTGGTTGATTTATACAAAGCCTTCCCCGAACTTAATGTTGGTTGCGCCTGGGCACCCGAACTGATCTACGATCAGCAAACAAAAAAGATCATGATTTACTTCACTATGCGGTCTGGTAAGGGTCGTACAAAGCTTTACTATGCTTATATGAATAAGGATTTTACTTCGCTGGAAACTACGCCAAAAATCCTTTTCGAATATCCCGACACAACAAAGCAGATACTGGATGCAGACATTACACGACTGCCTGATGGCCGTTATTGCATGATGTACGTGGCTCAGGAAAGTCCCGGTGGCATCAAGATTGCATTTTCAGACAAGATAAATAGCGACTATAAATATCAGCCGGATCAGGTTGATTTTGAAAAGGGATCTTGTGAAGCACCAAATGTTTTTAAACGCATTGGCGAGAATAAGTGGGTTCTGTTATATGATATTTTCAGCATCAAGCCTCATAACTTTGGCTTCTGCGAAACGTCTGATTTTAAAAACTTCAGTGATCTTCGTCGTTTTAACGAGGGTATAATGAAATCCACAAATTTCTCTTCGCCTAAACATGGCGCAGTAATACAGATCACAAAAAAAGAGGCGCAAAAGATTGCAGACAGATATAAATTCAAATTAAAAAGCGCAAGTAATTTATAATCAAAGCAGTAATTGAGCTAAACATAGGCATAACATGTTAGGATCAAAGCGCCCGACGTAAATTAGTGCCTGGGCAATATTAGTTCATAAAGCTTCATAAAAAGCGATTAGGTAAAACTTACTTAATCGCTTTTTTTCATTGAAGCAGATGCTGTAAGGTCTTATGCCAAAATAGCTTTACATGAGTATTTATTTTAACGAGAGAGTAAATAAGAGCGTCTGAAATACCCTGTTATCTCTTGCTTTTAAACATCTGTTATCTAAAAATGTGCAAATCAGCGCAAGCGGAAAAACTGGCGATTTTAACTTTGTATTATGAGAACACGCACACTTAAATTTTTAACCAGCCTTGCCCTTATTTCCATCTTAACATCGGCGGCAAAAAATCACCAGACAAAAGATGATAAGGGCTTAAAAGATTATTATAGGAAGTACTTTCCAATTGGGGTTGCTGTACGACCATCAGATCTTCAATCTGTTGAATCGCAACTGATATTAAAGGAATTTAATAGCATAACTCCGGAAAACGCGATGAAGATGGGGCCAATTCATCCGCGAGAAAATCGTTATAACTGGCGCGACGCAGATTCCATCGTTAGCTTCGCCGTGCGAAACAAACTAAAAGTGAGAGGACATACGCTTTGCTGGCATGCGCAAACACCGTCGTGGCTATTCACAGATTCTGCGGGAAATAATGTAAGTAAAGAAGTCCTGCTACAACGCTTAAAAAGTCATATTCTCGCGGTGGCAGGCAGGTATAAAGGAAAGGTATATGCCTGGGATGTGGTTAATGAGGTTATTGCGGATGGAAACGATTTTATTCGCAAATCGAAATGGACGGAAATTGCAGGAGAGGAATTTATAGCGAAAGCGTTTGAATATGCTCATGAAGCCGACCCTAATGCTGTTTTATTTTACAATGATTATAATACAGAAATTGCTTCTAAGCGTGAAAAAATCTATCGTCTGCTAAAAGGCTTGAAAGAAAAAGGAGTTCCGGTGCAGGGTGTAGGATTACAAGCGCATTGGTCGGTATCATCGCCAAGTAGGGAGGAACTGGAGGAATCGATAACAAAGTTTGCATCTCTTGGATTACAGATCCAATTCACGGAGCTGGATATATCTGTTTATGCGGGCCGTCAGGGCGGACAGCTTATCCAGAATCAGCAACGACAGCAGCAGGAGTCTCAATTTACTTCCGAAATGGAACAAAAGCAACTAGAGAAATATAAAATGGTATTTGATGTTTTCCGCAAACATCGGAAGCATATCACGGGAGTTACTTTCTGGAACGTATCTGATAAATACAGCTGGCTGGATGGCCGGGGCCGCAAGAATTTCCCTTTGTTATTTGATCAGAATTTGCAACGGAAAAAAGCCTATGCGGAGGTTGTAGAATTTTAAATTATTCAGAGTGCAGCTCCGGATTTACGGCTGCACTTTTTCAAAAATCTCCATTTTCCAAAGCCTACGAAGCCGACTTTTTTATATAACCCGGCGCCAAATATTTCATTCGGACTATGCCAGAACAGCTAGCCCCAACATAGCCAAAGCAAACACAAAAACCTTATTTTCGATAAGTTAAATAAAATCCAAAAAAAATACCTGACGGATCATCAGGCATTCTTGTTATTGCTTATAAATTCCCAAGGGCTTCGTCTTCATGAGAAAGTCCAGATCGAATACCGGTCGTTCCAGATCATAAGGAATTGGTCGTTTGCTAAACTGCTGGAAGTACAACAACGTTGCGTCCTTCCATACCTGGACATCAAAGGTTTGTCGCTTTAACAGCTTTTGCACATGAACGAAGCGTTCTCTGTCTAGATAAGGTTCAACCAAGTCCCAAGTCTTTTGGAAACCTCTCGTTTGATTCACACCATTATCGTAACGGCAGCATACTTCATCCCATAAAATTTTACCGCTTTTTGTTTTATAATCCCATGGGAGATGATGGAACCAGAGCAGGTAAACTTCAGGACAAGTTTTTGGGTTGCTATATTGAGTTGATAACGGCTCATGATACTGGCTAACAGCGTTAGTTCCTTTCGCAGTACGGTCAAAGCCGATGCCGTTTGAATCCGCCTGATGGTAGTATGGAGGCGTCCAGTCTTTACGTACACTTTTTGGTGCCCACCATGCACCCGGACCATAATGGTCATCTGCTGAAAAAATATGATGAAGCCCGAGCGGCATAGAATAATCCACACAAGCTTCTCGGCTTTCGAGCATCATTTGCTTAACAGGCTCCAGAAATTTCTTTTCCCAGCTACTGTTTTCTTTTGAAAAGTTCTGAAAAGTTAGTTTTAACCACTCCTCGGCGATCATATCGCTGCTTAAGGTATGATCCCATGCCAATCGCCCAAAGGCATACCAGTTGGCTTGTGCAAAATGATGCCCTGTCCAGTTAGCATCCAAACCGGTATTGGCAACCCCGGCAATGGCTGTTAATTTTTGCTGGTAAATGCTGCCATCGGTTGCGCGGGCAACTGTACTGCCTTTTCCTTGCTGATAGGTGTCGCTTTTCAGGCACTCTTCCCACATGGGCGACAAGTATACCAGCTGATATGAATGTCCCAAATATTCTTGAGTGATTTGAAATTCTGCCATAACAGAGGTCTTCTTAAGCGCACCAAACAGCGGACTAAATGGCTCACGAGGCTGAAAATCGATAGGTCCGTTTTTAACCTGGATGATGACATTATCCCTGAAAGCTCCATCCAATGGCACAAACTCGTTATAGGCCTGCTTAGCTCTGTCTTTATCGTTGGAGCTGTAAACGAAAGCTCTCCACATCACAATTCCACCATAAGGTTTCAGCACATCGGCCATCATGTTTGCACCATCTGCATGTGTGCGACCAAAATCCTGCGGACCGGGTTGCCCTTCGCTATTCGCCTTCACCAGGAAACCTCCAAAATCAGGTATTAATGAATAAATATCTTTAGCTTTCGCCCTCCACCAGGCGGCAACAGCAGGATCTAGCGGATCTGAGTTCTTTAATCCTCCAAGACGGGCCGGAGAGGAAAAATTAACAGATAAATAGGTTTTTATCCCGTAAGGACGCAAAACATCTGCAATAGCTTTTACCCTTTTAAGATTCTCCGGAGCCAGCATTCGCGGCGATGCATTTACATTGTTTAATACACTTCCGTTAATACCGATAGAAGCATTTGCACGGGCATATTCCAGCCAAAGCTTTTTATCTGCTTCTGTTACGGTCAGGTCTTTATCTCGCCAGAAAATGGAATTTCCGGCATAACCTCTTTCTACCGATGCATCAAGATTATCCCAATGATTTAAGATACGAAAGCGATAAGAAGGGTTTGATTTGAAGATTGTTGGCTGCCCTGTTCTTTGTCTTCGCAATAACTCAAAAACGCCATACAATATGCCACGATCAGTAGTTGCCTGCACACCTGAAGCATCTATGCGAAAGCCATCCTCTTTGAGATCTTTGTCTTTAACAATTTTAAGCACAACCACCGCACCGGCTTTTCCCTGCCAGTTTTCCTGTAAGTCTCTGATAGCTACGTTTAAGATTGGAGACCGTTGAGACGAGCTTACTTTAACAGTATTAGCAGGCCCTTTTCGAAGCCATAAGTCATGCCCATTCTCTGCCCTGGCAGCAAAGATGTACAAAGCGCCTACTAACAGAATGAAAACTTTTCTTCCAAATTTCATTGGTGATAAAAACTATTTTATTTGTAAAGTTTTAAAAGCCATGTTTCCGCTCCTGGGGTTAGTTTCATCAGGCTGAGCGCCCCCTATTGCAATACCTAGTTTGCCTGCGAATTGGAAACTCGTGCCATTCTCCAACACATACGAAAGATCTTCTGGTTTCAAGGTGAATCTTACTACTTTACTTTCCCCCGCTTTTAAATTTATACGTTGAAATCCTTTCAGGGACTTTAAGGAAGTTTTGACAGCTTTGTTCTGATTAACGATATACAGCTGGGCGACTTCATCGCCTGCTATTTTACCGGTATTGGTTATGCGTACACTCAGCTGTACAGGTTTTCCTTTAGTTGCAAGAGCCGGAATAGTCAGTTGATCATAACGGAAGGTGGTGTAACTCAATCCGTAACCGAAACCATATAAAGGCTTACCATTGAAATAACGATAGGTTCGATTGGCCATGCTGTAATCTGTGAACGAAGAGAGATCCGAGTCGCTTTTATAGAAAGTAACAGGTAACCTGCCAGCCGGATTGTAATCTCCAAACAAAACATCTGCTACCGCGGTACCTGCAGCCTGACCACCATACCACGCGTTTACAATAGCAGGAATGTTCTCCGACTCCCATGGGGTTGCAATAGCACTTCCGGTCATCATCACAAATACCACAGGTTTTCCTGATGTTTTTAAGGCTTTCAAAAGCTCTGTCTGAACCGCAGGAAGCATGATGGAAGTTCTGTCTCCGCCATTGAAACCCGGATAATTAACCCGCATCTCTTCGCCTTCTAACTGAGGTGAAATACCACCTGCAAATACAAAAGCATCGGCATCTTTATGTTTATCTACCAGGTTCCTGAAGTTGGTACGCTGGTATTCTCCAGCATTTAATTTAACGTTGCCTTTTCCATCTCCCTGCCAATATTCGAGAACAAGCTGATAAACCGAATCCTTTTTTGTATCCAGACGATAGGTTCTGGCTCCCCAGCGGTTTCTGGTCCAGGCATCAACAACTGTTTTTCCATTTACACTGAACCGATAACCATCGTCAGCTTCCAATTCAAAAGTAATGCTACCCGTGGTTGCTGCTTTAAAATCGGTGGTATAACGTGCTGAAAAATTATTGCCTGATAGACCCGGAGCAACCAGTTCGCCTTCCTGCCACAAATTATTCAGGTTAGCTTCTGTTCGGATAAATTGCGGTGCACCAGTAAGATCTTTGTTCTTGAAATATTCGGCCTGGAATCCCCGGCTACCTTTAAATGAATAGTGGCTGCTCAGATCCCGGTAAACCAACAAGGTATCGTTGGTAAAGTTAATAGCCTTTTCATAAACAACTTCCGTTGCCTTACCAACCTTGTCCTTAATTCCCTCAAGTACCGTGCTGAGTTTTGAGGGCATACCATTGTAATTTCCCAATATTGCAATTGAATTATCAGCGTTAGGGCCAAGAACAACAATCTTCTTTAAGTTCTTCTGTAAAGGCAATGTGTTATTCTGATTTCTTAACAAAACGATCGATTGACGGGCCATTTCCAGGGCGTGCTTTTGATGAGCAGGACTTTCCAGGATTGAAATAGGAGTTTGAGCGTACTTAACCATTGACACCGGATCAAACATGCCAAGTCTGAAACGGATCATAAACAATCTTTTTACAGAAACATCAATTTGCTTTTCTGTAATTTGACCTTGCTTAACGGCTTGTACAAGAGCTTTATATGCATCAGTGCCGCAGTCTATATCTGTTCCGTGAAATACCGCATCTGCCGAAGCAGCAGCTGCATCGGGGTGCGTTTTATGGTTCTTAAAGAAGTCGTCAATAGCCCAGCAATCTGAAGTTACGTAGCCAGTAAAATTCCATTGCTTGCGCAGGATATCCGTCATTAAAACATCACTGGCACAGCATGGCTGGGTTCTGAATGCATTGTAAGCACACATTACGCCGGCAACTTTTGAATTAACAACCAACTTTTTGAAGGCAGGTAAGTAGGTATCCCAAAGATCATAAGCGCTTACATCTGCATTGAAAACGTGGCGCAAGGGCTCCGGACCGCTATGAACAGCATAGTGCTTAGCGCAGGCAGCCGCAACGAGGTATTTGGAATCATTTCCCTGTAGTCCCCGAACAAAAGCATCGCCGAGATTGGCCGTTAGAAATGGATCCTCTCCATAAGTTTCCTGCCCCCTGCCCCAACGCGGATCTCGAAAAATATTAATATTGGGTGTCCAGTACGTCAGGCCAAGGTAACGTTCACTGGTCCTGCCGGTTTCTACCGCCTTATTATAGATCGCCCTACCTTCAAGGGCTGAGTAACCTGCCATTTTAAACAGAGAATTCTGGTCAAATGTTGCCGCCATTGCAATGGCTTGGGGGTAAACAGTAACCTTAAACGGGGTTCGGGCAACGCCATGCAGGGTCTCGTTCCACCAGTCGTAAGCTGGGATATTAAGACGCGGTATTGCAGGCGCAGAATTCAACATTTGCGCTACTTTTTCTTCCAATGTAAGGCGTGACACCAGGTCATCTACCCGCTTTTCGAAGCTTAATTTATAATCGTTGAAAGGGTATTTGGTGGGTTTCGCATTGACTGTTGATAAGCCAAGACTTACTAATAGAATAAGTACCCGTAGTTTTTTATAGTTAATCATTTAACTGATAATCAATTCATTAATTTTTACTTGAGCGATTACATTTTAGATTTCAATAGAGCAATGTATTGTTCGTTTTAAATCGTTTGCAAGAGGGCATTTTATCGTCCCCGTAAATATTATTTTAAACCGATTGCAAAGATGCGTTTTGTCATCTCGACGAAGGAGACCACGATTAGCATTGAGGCCATTTGAAAAACAATGTAACATCTCAATAAATCCTAGAAAGTTTGCATGTAAAGCGCTTTAAGTTCCCTCCTTAGGTTATAATGACAAACTTGTAACTTGCTTATTTTAAACCGCTTGCAAAGAGGCATTTTGTCATCTCGACGAAGGAGAGATCCTAGAAAGTTTGCATATAAAGCGCTTTAAGTTCCCTCCTTAGGTCGGGACGACAAAGCGGGTTAACCTGTATTACGGCCATTGTCATCAAATATTTTCCTTCTTACTACTTCTTCCCGTATGGATCAATAGTAACAATCTTTCCATCAGGAGTATACTTCAGCTCCGTAACCTTTACATTACGTAAATGAGTTTTTCCTTCGGATAGTTCTGTATCGTGATAAAACAAATACCACTTGTCTTTAAATTCCACAATAGAATGGTGAGTTGTCCAGCCGATAACAGGCTTTAAAATTACACCCTGATAAGTAAATGGTCCGTAAGGATTGTCACCTGTGGCATAGCAAAGTAAATGCGTATCACCGGTAGAGTAAGAAAAATAGTACTTTCCATTATACCTATGCATCCATGAAGCCTCGAAGAAACGACGATCATGGTCGCCACCTTTTAGCGGGTTTCCCTTCTCATCCAGAATTACCACATCTTTTGGCGCTTCAGCAAATTCGGTCA
>Ga0307408_100003160_pt1 | contig 11357 bp, 9 predicted proteins | sample 322Cmetagenome_FD_202116 | JGI IMG/M metagenome (GOLD analysis project Ga0307408, IMG submission 202116) | Maize rhizosphere microbial communities from greenhouse at UC Davis, California, United States - 322HYB-C-3 | ecosystem: Host-associated > Plants > Roots > Rhizosphere > Soil | place: USA... | reverse complement strand
GCGGTAAGTTGTACGATACAATTCACTACCCGGAAAAGAAAATCCCGTGTTGTTGAACTGATAATCACCCCATTCCTCCATTCATTCACTCGAATTCCTACCACGTACAATCCAAGCAAATTCGCAACCACAAAAAGCTGCCCGGTATTGGGGTTAATCGTTGTTGTAGAACCTGCTCCGAGTGGAACTGCGGCATTAAACCCACCTCCCCACGAAACCGGTGCATAAGGTGGTGCTGGCGGCGGAATCGGTGCCGGGTTGATCGAATTCGCTCCTGCATTAGGAGTTACCAACTCGTAAGTCAGTACATCTCCATCAGGATCCGTAGCACTATGATCGAAATACAAGTTCTCGTTGTTACAAATTACCAAAGGCGGATAATTTGTAAAACGCGCGGAGCTATTGATGTAATTGTTGTTCGGAGTTCCGGGAATGAAACAGGTCAGCGTCAATCCCGTATCATCGGGGTTATTCAGGTTCGTTACATTTGGACCGCGACAACAGCGCTGATAAGACAGCAGGTAACCTCCGGGAGTTGGAGGGAACAACTTGTCAAAAACGTATATGGCACGTTCTGCACATATTCCTGAAGGAGGTGTTACACACGGATTATTGAAAACTACCGGAAGGTTTACGCTTCCCGGAAAAGGGATAGAGATCTCATCCACCATATTGTTATTGGAGTCGAATACTCCAACTGAAAGCGGATTATCGAATTGAGCACCGGTAGATGCACAATCACGGTAAATTGCAATGTAAAGACGGTAAACGTTGTTCCCCAGGTAGTCGTAATACATTTCTCCCCCGATAATATGGGATGCCTTTGCGTTAGGCAGGCAGAAAAAAAGCAGTATGATAACGAGTAGATGCTTCACAACGTATAAACGTAAAGTTTTCGAAAAAGTTGAAACTTTATAACAAATTTAACGCCAAAGTTAGAAAACCAATTGCTAATCAAGCAATAAAAGACACCACTCACTAATTGTTCATTGCGAAGTAATAAGGCAAAACCGGCTGAAACGGAATTTTACAAAAAAAACCGCATCTTTGAAAAATGCGCTACACAACGGTTCTCTTTCTTCTGATAAGCTGTTTTTCGTTCGGGCAACGCGGAATTATTCACTATTCCAAAGAAAATGGCCTGGCCTCTAACGAAGTGAATGCGCTTACTTATGATAAACAGGGCTTTTTATGGCTTGCTACCAACAACGGAATTGATCGTTTCGACGGACAGCGATTCAACCATTTTAAGCATAGCAGTGCCGACAAAAAATCCATTCTCGGAAATAAGATCAATGCAATTGTATTTGACGGGAAAGAAAGCATTTACGCAAGTGTGGAGAACAAAGGCCTGGTGATCCTGAACACCAAATCACTTGCGATAAAAAACTATACGAAGACTTCAGGTTCTCCAGTGATCTCGGGAAACAAGATCCTTTCCTTCTGCAAAGACAATTCCAATACCATCTGGGCTGCTCAGCAAGGTTGGGGATTAGATAAGATAGAAGAGAAAAAAGTTACCAACTACGCTCCATCAAGGCAATTTCCAGGATTAAACGTATTCAAAGCGAATACTTTCTTCAGTGTGTTCCAGGATAAATTCTCAAAGCAGTATTTGTGGTGTTTATCCGATATTGGTCTTTTTCAATTCAACAAGAATACAGGTAAATGGTCGCATTTTCCGGTTGACAAAAATCACATTGCAGATGGTGCAATTTTTACTTCCGAGGAAAATAAACTCCGTAGCATTACACAGGATGGGAAAGGAAACCTTTATATCGGAACGGCAAACGGAACTTTTCTCTATTTTGATCAGATCCAGAAAGAGTATAAGGTTTTCAGGGACGAAAAAATAGTTGAACTAAAGGCCGCCATTACAGGATTGGCTTATCGCGACACGCGATACATTTACACTTGCCTGGAAAACAAAGAATTCCTTCTTTTTGATACGAAAACCAAAGATTTTATCCGTTTTGATGACGATGAAAAAATCGACATCCGGCCTTTCGGGTTAGCCCGTCATGGTTCTGAGGTGGCAATTTGCAGTAAGCAATTAGGACTTTTTGTGCAGAATGAAAACCAGATCTACGGTTCCAGGAATGCATTTCCTTCTTCAAAAACGATTTGCAGCAACCAGTCTCAAACTTCATTTATTCTTGAAAGCACGGACGGAAAAATTGAACTCCGGTCTTTGTCCGAACCAGCTCAAACCGGAAGGACGATTCCCGGTATCTACGGAATTCAGTCGGTTATTCAATACGGTTCGCAAGATTTCGTGATTTCTGCCCGGAATGGGTATTTCATCCTACACAGGGATGGAACACTAAAAAAACTGCCGGAATTACTGACTCAAGAGGGAAAATCCCTGATCACTGCATCAGACGGCGTCATTTATCTTTATCATGAAGAAGACGGTCTATTCAAGTTCAACGCTAAAGCGAACCAATGGTTGATATTTAAACACCCTGGCCCGCAATTCCGAAAAGCATGGTCGGTTAGAGGAAAGATCAATACGTTTTCCGTAGTTGATTCTAAAGCTTATTTATCCGGTTCGGAAGGAATTTATGAATTCGATCTAAAAACATTAGAATTCAAGGCACTGTCTAAATTGAACAACAGAATCAGCGACGAAATCACCACTTCAGCTTATTACAACAATATCCTGTGGTTCGGAACGTCCTCCAGCGGTTTATTCGGTTTCGACCCTAAAACGCAGCGCATCGTTCGGGAGTACGACGAAAACAAAGATTTTCCGTTGCAAACCATTCAATCCATTACAAAAGACCGGTTCGGGAATTTATGGGTCTTGAGCTCAAGTTTTGTCATCAAGATCAACTCTAAAAAGAACCAGTTCGAACTTTTAGGTGAAAGCAATGGTTTGAGCAAGGTCAGAAGTATTCTCTGTTCCGGAAATTCAATTTATTTTATCCAGGAAAATGCTATTGTTAGCGGCTCACTGGTAGGTTCCATTCCGATGATCTATGATCCGAAACCTTATATACAGCGAGTTTTAGTATTGAACAATGACAATTCACCGCTTAACCTGAAAACGTTTAGTTCAGACCAAAACAGTATCCAATTCGAATTCGGGGTGCTGGATTTCGGGATTATCGGCGACAATAAAGTTCAGTACAGGTTGAAAGGTTTGGATGACACGTGGCGGCCAGGTAACAATCGCGATGAAGTGAGTTACTACAATCTTCCCGGCGGAGATTATCGTTTTGAACTCAAGGTTACCGTTGGGAACAGGGAATTCATTTCCGGCTATAGTATCACGGTTTATAATCCGTACTACAAAACCTGGTGGTTCATTCTTTTCGTCACCATTTTTACCATAAGCGGAATCTGGCTTTACATTCGTCTGCGCATTAAACGAATCAAAACTACGGAGCGCATGAAAGCCCAGTTTTCAGCCGATTTGAATGAAATGGAGTCGAAAGCTCTACAAGCTCAAATGAACCCGCATTTCCTGTTCAACAGTTTGAATTCCATTCGTTTGTTCATCCTGAAAAACGATGTTGACAGCGCCGCAAATTACATTGCTAAGTTCTCTAAACTTCTGCGAATGATCCTGAATTATTCACGTCATGACATGATCACGGTTTACGATGAAATCCAGGCAATGAAGCTTTACCTGGATTTTGAAAAACTACGTTTCGACAACGGATTTGACTTTGATATTGAAATTGACGGACAAAATGTACTTGATGTCCAGCTTCCGCCATTGATCGTTCAGCCGTTTATAGAAAATGCGATCTGGCATGGTTTAATGGCGCGGTTGGATTCAAAAGGAGAGCTCCATATCTCTTTTAAAATCGAGGAAAAAGTTTTGCACGTTACCGTTGAGGACAACGGTGTTGGGCGTGAAAAAGCGAAAGAAAACAATTCCAAACGTTCGTTGAAAGAAGGAAGTGTGGGATTACAAATCACAAAAGAACGATTGAAAGGTTTAAGTTTCAGGACCGGTAAGAAGAATGAGTTCGAAATTGTGGATTTGTATGACGAAAACAACCAACCAAAAGGAACTTTAGTTAACTTGTACTTCGAATTATAACCAATTCATTACTATGAAATTACGTGCCATCATTGTAGATGACGAAAAACACGGATTGGAAACAACATCCATCCTGATCCAAAAATATTGTACGAATGTGGAGATCATTGCCGAAATCTCCTCGCCGCTTAATGCCATTGAAGTAATCAATAACGAACAGCCCGACTTGTTGTTCCTTGATATTTCAATGCCACAACTTAACGGTTTTGAATTGCTGTCGGTTCTCACTTACAAAGAAGCCGATGTGATCTTCACAACTGCATATGATGAATATGCATTGGAAGGATTCAAACATGGAGCTGTCCATTATTTGGTAAAACCAATTGAAGCCGAAGACCTGGTAGAAAGTGTTTCCAGGGTAGCAAAAAAACGTGCCGAACAAAAACCGACACCTATTTTGCTTTCTCAATTGGGGCTGAAACCAAAAATTCCTATTTCTTCTTTGAACGGTGTTGAACTGGTAGAAGTTGAACAGATCATTCGTTGCGAATCTGACGGAAACTACACGGTAATTGTACTTCCGGCACGAAAGATTACTGTTTCAAAAACCCTAAAGGAAATTGAACGTCAATTGGCTGATTTCCCTTATTTCTTCCGACTGCACAATTCGCATTTGGTGAACCTGAACCACATTGCCAAATACATTCGAGGAGAAGGCGGTTCTGTTATTCTCACCAACCAGGAAGAGATCGGTGTTTCACGAAGCAAGAAAACCGAGCTTTTGGAAGTTTTGGGGATCAATTAATTGTTCAAACCCGTTAATTGCTCATTCAGGATGTTAGTGAATAAATTTCATCCGAATGCAGAAATTACCGTTGTATATTTGTAGTTGAGTAATCTCGTATGGTATGAAAACACTAGTTACACTTATCACTTTTATAGCTTTTTCAACACTTGCAAACGCGCAGGTACTGGAATCAATTAAAGGCACCGCAAAAGGCAAATTACAAAGCCAGGACTTCAATACAGGAAGATCAAACAAAGAGAAATCCGGTTTGACCAACAAGAAATCAGCTAGTCCGGCAGCACCGGCCAGCAGTGCAACTCCTGAACCTGAAAATGCGGATTCTGCTTCAACAGAAACGCCGGCTTCGGGTACTTTGAATTACAAAAAAGAATATTCTTTCGACATGAAAGTGGCTTACGATATCACAGACATGAAAAAGAAAGAAACTACTAACATGGCTTATTCTTATTCGGATGAAGCAATGTACACATCCATGACTGATGGCCAGTCTTCAATGATCAACGATTATGTGAACGAAGTAATGATCTCCATCGATGAAAAATCGAAATCTGCTACGGTAATGTCATCTTCTTTCTCAAATAAAATGGCAAGTAAGATGATGGACAATCACAATGAAAAAGCAGGGAAAACAACTATCACCAAAACAGGTGAAACGAAACAGATCCTTGGAAAGAATTGTGAAAAGTACATTGCAACCAGCGAAGACGGAACAAAGATCGACATGTGGATTACGACGGATATCGTAATTGACAACGCAAAAATTGCAGCAAGCCTGATGCAGTATTCCAAAACAGCTCAACCTGAAGGTGATTACCCTGCGAGCGGAACAACGATGGAATTCACTTCTTACAACAAAAAAGGTGAAGCTGAAACGCATATGATCATGACAGAATTCAGTGAAACTGCGTTTACGAAGAATTTGAACGATTACAGGATTACGACTGTAGGATTCTAATAAAAATCGTAAGGATCCGGTTTTAGATATTCGTACCCCAAAGAAATAGAAAGGTCTGACAGGATTAATTTTCCGGTCGGGCCTTTTTCAAATACAGGAGTAGCAACATTCAGCTTCTCAGCCATATCTGTATAATATTCTCCTTTCGCAGGATGTTGCGGCGCACAGGCATTTACAATTTCAACCCGGATATTCTCCAGGATCAGGAAAGCAATAAATCCGACAGCATCTTCCAAATGAATCAGGTTGCAATACTCGTCAGCATTATAGATCTTTCCGGAACTTGACATCATACGAACCGGAAACCTTCCCTCGCCTACCAATCCCGCCAATCGAACAATTGATAACGTGTTTCCCAATTCCCGACGAAGCTGATTTTCTGTTTGAACATGTTTATTCTCCGGATCAAGAATTGATTGCTCGTCAAATTCCGCATTTTCGTTTGGATAAACTCCTGTTGTACTTGTAAAAATGAACCTGCAGGAAGGATCGCAGTATTGCGTAATATCGAGACAAACCTCAGCGTGAGACTTTCCTTCCTTCGGCGAAGGAAAACAAAAAACAACAGCATCGGCATGAGGCAATTTCATCTTGAGCATGTCAAGATCATTGCTTTGAATCAATTCAATTGCAGATCGCGTGTCGTCTATAGCTTTAGCGATGGCACAAGACACCATGGGTTTGTTTGACCGGTATATAGCGAACACATCATGCCCCAAATTCCACATCTTTTCAGCCAACGGTTTCCCCAGCCAGCCTGAACCAACTATCACAATCTTCATATTCCAAAATAACAGAATTAAGCGCAGTTCGGGTTACATTTAGCGTTATTTTTGCAGCATGACGCAGAAATATTCTTCCTTGTTTATCAAACTGAATTGGCTAGCCCTCATTTTGATCTTCGCTGTAATTATTGCCGGAAGTGTTGTAAGAACTACCGGAAGCGGAATGGGATGCCCCGACTGGCCGAAATGTTTCGGTTCATGGGTTCCTCCTACGGAGGCAAAACAACTTCCGAAAGACTACAAAGAAGTTTATGGCGAATTACGTGTAAAAAAGGTCGAAAAATTCTGCAGGTTCCTCACCTCCATTGGAATGTCTGAAACGGCTGAGAAAATAAAAAAAGATCCTTCTGTTTATGAAGAACTGCCTTTCAATGCCGGAAAAACATGGACGGAATACATGAATCGATGGGCAGGTTTTTTAGCAGGAAATGCTGTTTTGATCGCGTTCCTTTGGACACTCATTCGTTACCGTAAAAGCAGGAAATTGGTATTGCTCAGCTTAGCAACACTTGTAACTATAAGCGTAAACGGCTGGTTCGGATCAATTGTAGTTGCAACTAATTTAGTTCCATGGACAATCACGGTTCACATGTTCCTTGCATTACTGGTTGTTGTTTTACAGATCATGATCCTGAGAAGAATTGTCCCGTCATATCAAAAACAATTGAATCTGCCGAACGGCATGAAATGGCTGATCATTGTTATTTTACTGATCACTACTTATCAAATGTTCCTGGGAACCCAGGTACGTGAATACATCGATGAACTAACGAAACAAGGACTGGGACGTGAAAGCTGGTCGGGCAAATTCGGCTGGTCGTTCTTCATTCACCGTTCTTTCTCATGGTTGGTACTTGTATTGATCTTGTTATTAGGATATTTCAATCATAAAACGGAAAAGATCAGAGCCATTTACTGGGCAGTGGTTTGCCTGGCGTTGGAATTGATTGGTGGTGTGCTGCTTGCTTATACGGACATGCCCGGATTGGTACAGATCAGCCATTTGTTCTTCGCCGCGGTTCTTTTCGGAATCTTGATCCTGCTGTTTTTACGTCAATATCGCGTTGACGGTAAGCGAACTAGCAGTTTATTGCAATAAATTCGTTGTAAAACAAAAAAGCTAGAGCTTGACTTTCGCCAATACTCTAGCTTTATTCCGTGGTCCCACTTGGACGACTTTCTTATTTCTTAGAATTTCAATAAACCTCAGATTTCATAGGGTATTCAGGCATTTTTGAAGCTAAATGAGTTTTAATTAAAATCGATGAAACTCAATGCTTTTTATCAAAATTCAGAACCCAATTCAGAACCTTGGTTTAAACCAGTTTTAATGGAAAATCCTCTTTGTTTTCTTCGATAACTCTCGTCAATAAACGTCTGAAAAGGGAAGCGTTTTCAATCAATGAAATCTTGTTGTATCCATAGATAATTTCGTTATCTTGGATAACATGTCCCGTGATTTTTGTGAGGATCGGAATAGGTATATAGTTTATCAGATTTGTAATGAAAGAACGTCTGCCTATATGAGATGATACGAACTGATAAAACTTCTTAGTAACGAATTGTTTTACTCCTTTAGCATCTGTATGTGAAACGGTAACTTCCTCGTTTAGCTTACACTGCATAGCCAACATTTTCACATCGTCGTTGAATGTTTGTTGTGCTACTTTTTTTGGTGATTCACCATTAAACTTATCGAACATCCATTGAAGCGGTTTGAGAATCGGTGCTACAATTTCAACCTTACCTTTTTGAGAAATATACCTAGCATAATTGAACTCAGAACCCTTCGAAGAATATTTGAATTCCGGTCTAATTTTGTAAACATCAGATTCCCGGCAACCTGTAAAAATTAGTATCATCAATATGAATTTCGTATTGCGCATTTTTTCATCCTTTGGTTCAAATTCTACAATCTTCTTTATCTGCTCCATAGTAAAGTAAATTGTATTGGCGACCTCGGATTTAACCTGTTCGCCACGATCTAAATCGTACGATGGATTAAAGACATCAATCTTATACTTCTTACCGATTTTTAGAAGAGTAGTCTTAATGTTCTTTTGAACAGACCAAATGGCGTTTATTGTATTCATGGTATCTCTGTTACGTTCTTTATCCATGAACTTCCGAAACATCTCCGCATCGAAATCAGAAGAGAAAATTTTCTTTCCTAAATCCTCTTCAAATTCAATCAACTTATTCCTAAGTGTTTTGTAAGCTTTTTTTCGGCTTTCGCTTACAATTTTGGTGGCAAGAATTTCCTGATCAATGAAATCTACTAATCTGACTTTTCGAATTACTCGTTCCTCATGACCTTTAATTCTTGCGTCCAATTCCTTTTTTAACTCTTCTGGATCAAGTATATCTTCTGGTTGTTTCGAACGCATGAGATACTTATAAGAATTTTTCGCTTCAGCAATAATACTTTCCAAAATGCCCTTTTTATCTTTCGAAAGCGGGATTTTTCTTTCGAAATCCCACTCATCTCGATCGACAGTTAGCCCTGAATAGTAAATCAAAGGCTTGTAACTTGGCTTACCGGTGATCATATCAACCTCTTTGTAGCCATAGCTTAAAACTAGAATTACAGGAATGTTGTTCAGTAATCCCGATTTCAATTTCACACTTACGCTTAAATCTTTTGCCTTTTTCATGATCTGATAGATTTAGATTTGATGTAATCCAGGATAGATTGCTTTGAAAATCGAATTCTTCTTTCGTTCAATCGAATAGGAACAATCTGTCCCGAATCAATCAGCTTTTTCAGAGAGTTGTAACAGATTCCAAGCAGGGTTTGAACTTCCTTGTAATCCAGAAGTTCATCGTCTTTCATGTGGATGAAGTCAGAATTGCTCTGAGTTATTTGTCCGCTTTTAGCAGCATTTAACTCAGAGCGTAATTCTCCAACTTCTCGTTTCAGTCCTAAGTACTCTTCGGTGAGTTTCTCCAGAGCGAGTAAGATGATTTTGGTTTCCATGACTAAGGATTAAAGGTTAATCGTGCTTGTCTGAAACCGTGATCGATTCTTTTTGAAATCAGATTCTCATTTGCGATAAGCGGGTTTCCCAAATCGAAATCTTTATCCGGACTAATTACAACGGCATCAAAGGCACGAATTGGTTTTCTTTGAGCGTTGTAAAGGTTCATTCCCGGCATTGCGTCTTTCACCTGCTTCACAACATCGTTAAGCGTTAAGAAATTGCTTAGATCATTTCGAAATATTTCTGTTAGGGCAAGATCGTAGATGGAACGTGAAGCAATTCCTCCAATTGACTTTTGAGAAAAGTCTTGATATTTCGGAACACCACTGTTGCAATTGATGATGATGATTTTGTATTTGCAATCTTCTTCGTCCAGAGAGATTTGATTGATCACGTCACCAAGCGGTGAAACATTCATAAGACCACCATCAACGTTGTAATAGGCTTCTTTAACCTTACCTTGGTCGTAGAAAGAAACCTTTTCAACCGGATTCCAAACCACGGGCATAGCAGTCGATGAAAGAACTCCGTTAATGAAGTCCGTATCGGAGCAGAAATCATTGTGCATGACGCTGTGATAGGCTCCCGAATTCAGCGAAACGAAACCGCAAATGAATTTGGTTCCATGAATTTTTGATCTATCAAGGTACTCATGCAGCTTCTCGCGTAAAGGTGAGTTATCAGCAACGCTTCTGAATGAATGAACCCGCTTTATAACGGATGCTTTTGCGCTTTCAATGAGCTGATCTAGGACTTCCTTACGTTTCGACTTGGAAAAGATCAAACCGATCTTGTCAAGCAAAGAAAGGTCAAGATCAATCTGAAATTTGAACATCTTCTTTAGCTGTTCCAGATCAAGTTTGAACTTTAGACTATCTTCTGTTGAATTGGTATCAATGAACGCTGAATTGTAAACTTCAGAAGTGCCTCCTTTTGCAATTCGCTCAACCCAAATTTTTTCAAGTTGAGCGAATTGATTCATAGACACCAAAGCTCCATTCAATGCGCCCGTGCTTACACCTGCCACAATGTCAAACTTCATAGGTGCAATAGGATCATCACTGATTTTTGACCAATTGTTATTGATGTATTTTAGCGCACCCAATTGGAATGCACCGTTAAAGCCCCCTCCAGAGAGGACTAACGCATACTTTGTTTTCATTGGAATTGATTTTGGTGGTTAATACTTCTATTTGCGACGTGAAAGGCTACGCTCATTTACCCAACCGCTTTTTTTCGGACGACCTTTAGAATCGCTTAGGGTAAGTTTGTACTGAAATCCTTTGGTTCCTGTACGGAGCTGTTTCACATCGCAGATTTGTCGCTTTTCAGTTGGGTTCAAGGGACTGTAAACGAAATCTCCCGATTTGAATTTCTGTTTAGCCACTCTAACCGAAGGTTTTAAAACACGTTTTGCAGTCTTTCTAAGCGAACGTTTTACTGTCTTACGCACTGGTAGCTTTGCACTTTTTTTCTTTTTCATGATGTTTGATTTATGTGATTATTGGAATATATTCAGTTCACCTCCCTGATTGAACCTTCCGTATTGAACTGCTTTACCTCTTTCTGGGAATTCAATTATCGAATCCACGTCATGTGAGAACATATTAGACCCGCGCGCTTTTCCTGCTTTAGTAACTTGACTAATTGCAATTATCGAAACACCTGGATTTTGATCCTTTAGCCTCAAAAGGTCTTCCGGTCTTAAACCAAGTCGTGTGATACTATCCAGGAACACGTAATCAAATCCTTCAAATGTGTCTGGCAAGTAATCGGAAACAATTAGGTTCGGATGGGCTTCATGCTCTAGTTTATCAGGGAGTGTATCATCGAG
>Ga0307408_100003157_pt1 | contig 11359 bp, 5 predicted proteins | sample 322Cmetagenome_FD_202116 | JGI IMG/M metagenome (GOLD analysis project Ga0307408, IMG submission 202116) | Maize rhizosphere microbial communities from greenhouse at UC Davis, California, United States - 322HYB-C-3 | ecosystem: Host-associated > Plants > Roots > Rhizosphere > Soil | place: USA... | reverse complement strand
TATAATAGCGATGTTGGTGGAGGTAATGGTATGGATTGGATAGAGATGAGATTTGCGGAAGTTATGTTGAATTATGCCGAATGTGCTAATGAAACTGGTGACCTTGCACTTGCAAAGAATTTGGTTAGACAGATCAGAATTAGAGCTGGTATAGAAGAAGGTAGCACACCTTTGAATCTCAATAATGACTATGGCCTTAAAGCTGTAACATCTCTAACTGCCATGAGAGAACTTATTTATAATGAAAGGTTTGTGGAGTTTGCATTTGAAAATAAACGTAATTCAGATTTGAGAAGAATGCGTAGAATGCATACTCTAGCTTCCTCAAACATTTACAAAACTTTACTTACTATCCAGATAAATCCGAAAGCAGGAATGATAGATTCTTTAGAGAAGGTTGTGAATACCACTACGGGGCAAATGTTACGGGAAACACTAAATCTTAATGACAAAGCAACGTATGAAAAGTACTTCGAAGCCCCATCTCTAATTACTTACTTTACGAAAAGTTTCAACGTTCCTGAATATCATTATTTTTATACATTCCATGATTCATTTGTAAATACAGGCACTGATATACTCCCTACCGTTGGTTGGTCTGGTGGATTATTTGATCCTTTGGATTAATTCTGTTAGTGTCGATCTTATAGATATAACAAGATGAAAAGAAACTACATTTATAATTTAGCAATTTGTTCTGTTGGAACTTTGCTGACTATTCTGTCTTCCTGTAAAAAGGAGTCAGAAAATATATTTACCATGTTTGAGGGGCTGAAAGTGGAGTACAAAGACACCGCTGCTCCTGACGAGGTTTATGTGGAATTTAATTTAAGTAAAACCGCAACTGGAGCGATAATGTCTAAAGTTATATTAACTGAGACAGGAAGTACAACGCCAGTTTATACCACAAGTATACCATTTGCACAACGATTCGGTTATAACTCTGGCGTGCTTGTTTTGAAAGCAGCAAATCCTCAAACAGTATCTTATACTATTACAGTTCTTGATGATGCAGGGAATGATATTTCCGCACAGGTAACGAAAACTTTTCCGGCTGGCAAGCTGGTTGTCGTAAACCCTAAATTGGCTACGGATAAAGAAGATAGAACCTTTGCGGAAGGAGATACAGTTTACCTGGATTATAAGATAATGTCGGCTAATGACAATATTAAGTATGTACACTTGTATTCATTTACTGGTGCAACAGAACCGGCGGATGAAACGGTTGCCACTTTACCTGATGATGCGGCAGATAAAAGATCCTACAGGGGCGCTGTTCGCGTCGCTTTAAATAGAGACGGTGGTTCAAGATTTCGAATTTACGCCAAGAATGAGGAGGATGATTTCATCGGAGATGGTTATACCCATGTAAATACGAATGTAGACGCAGGATTTGAATATACTGCTAATAAATACGTTTTTGCCCCAAGATTTGAGGCTACAGCCGCAGAACCTGATTTGGAGTCTGCTTGCTTCTATTCGATATCCAAAAAGAGAACATATAATTATACGGAAGCAAAGGCGAATTCTGCTGATATCGATTTTTGCATCTACCTTACGCAAAATACTGGTACTAATAAAGCAATAGTACCTTATTTGCTTAATTTATTTTCGTTGAGTGCTGCAACAAATCCTTTAGCTGGTAAGTTCGATTTCACCGATTGGACCAAAAGGACTACCAGGTTTACTAGTTCATTGGCCTTGATTGCTCAATTAAGCGGAGCTAGTGACAAAGCGGCAAATGTAGTTTTCTTTGATGAGATGATTTCAGGTAAAGCCATAAATACGGCGATTGGCGCAGGTAGATATTCGGCTAACCTAATTCGATCTAGCGTTACCAATATTCAATGGGGGAACGTAACGTTCTTCAAAACACAGGAAGGAAAATTTGGCGCCATGTACTATAACATGTTTACAAAGAATTATGAAGGTAAATGGTATGTAAATATTGATGTTAAGGTAGCAAAGTAATTAATTATATAAGCTAATCCGAATAAGAGGTTCGGATAGTAAAAGAGGCTGTCTCCGATGCTTGCTTAGCAACTATGGAGACGGCCTCTTGTGTTTTCAATGTGTGGTGGTAAAGAGAAGAGAATGCTTGATATAAGTTTGATAAATTATACCAACTTCTGTTAACCGATCAACCTATTTCCTATGCTTACGCTTTATAAGATATTGTAACCAGTATTTGGTGTAGGTTGTGGATAGTGGAATTATTGGCGATTGTTAGTGATAATATGCTATAAAGATCGGGAAAAATGGTACAATTTAATAGTTGATTTAGTACCTAATTTTGAAATACACCTTAGGATAACTAATCAATGTCTTTGATGAGTTACAATGTAAACAAAGCTTAAAACTAAAATTATAAACTTAAGTTTCTTATTTTAAATTACCATGTATGAAAAGAAAATTACTATTAATTTGTAGCTTAATAACTACAGTACTATCTACTTCGAAGGCTCAGGATTTTGACATGGATTTCTATGTCCAATTTAAAGGAAGTACTAGCAGTGCCAATGCTTGGAAAAACGGGGGAGTGGCAGCTGCGATAACTAAGAATGGAATATCAACTTGGATTGAAACTACAGATCAGAACAGATGGTCAACAAATATTGAAACAGCAACAAATGGTAATCCTTATTTGAGATTTCAGGGGAGCAATGACAACGCTATTATTTACATGACTTCTACGCAAGCTTTACGTAAGTTAGCATTCCAGTATAGGGGCACAACGGATGCTGCGGTTGGAAACTTAAAAATCACTTATGGCATGAGTGCTGATGATGTGGAGAAGAAAGTTGCTTATCTTACGCCTTTTGCTTCAGCTACGCCTCCAGGAGGCACAGCCTTTCTTGATCTTGATCCAGAAGATGGGGTTAAATGGGTGAAAATTCAACGTGGAACTGTAAATGCAGATGGAACAGGAGGCACTGTAGCAGGCATTAAATTGTATCGTATCGCTGCCTCAACAACTGATTTTACCACGCTTCCCTTAGACTTTATTTCTTTTACTGCTAAAACAGATTTAATCCGTAACGCTGTAAATTTGAATTGGTCAACTGCTAACGAAGTTAACACTAAAGAATTTGTTATAGAAAGAGGAACAGGTTCAGGGGATTTTACTGTAATCGGCACTATTGCAAGCGCCAATACCACCGGAACTCATAATTATAACTTTGAAGATGCTTCCGCTTTGGCAGGCACATCTTACTACCGGATTAAACAGGTGGATAGAGATGGTAAATTCGCTTATAGCGATGTTGAGAAAGTAAGCATTGATGGCTCTTTAAGCCTTAGTGTTTATCCAAACCCTACAGCCAACGTATTAAATGTGTCGTACGCATCAGCAACAAATGCATCATTGAAAGTATTTAATTTACAAGGGCAATCGGTTATCAGCCAGGCTGTACCTAGTGGTTCAGCATTAACCAATGTAAGTGTTGCTTCTTTAGCTTCAGGTATTTACTATGTGGTTTTAAATAACGACGGAAAAGAGTCGGTTGTTAAGTTTATTAAGAATTAATAGCATTTTTACAGAGCATAATGGAGGCTGCTTCGAAAGAGGTAGCCTTTTTTGATTTTTACGTTTGGCTAAATGTTTAACCCAGATTCCAGCTTTTCGGGTCCTAAACGAGAAAATTCAATTTATTTTCAAAAAAAAGCATCCGAATTGGCAACGACCCGATGGAAAGGAAAACTCGGCGGTATGTGAACTTACTGGCTATCGACAAAATAAGTAAAGACAAGCTCTATGAAAGAGCATTGCATAATTTTCAATTACTTTATTTTTGATGCTTATTCCTCAACCTCAGGAAGATCATAAAGCACTATAGATACCTGGTGTGTTGAGATGTTTTTTGGGTATAAAAATGACTCCAAAATCGGTTTTAGTAAATTTGTTCTTTTTATTCATGCAAATATCCTACATAAACAAGCCAAAATATTATACCCTATCCAATTTCAAACTCTTTACCTTTGAAATATTAAATACATTCTAACCGGAATATTTAACCAGCTTAACCGTTTTTAAACAACACAAACACACAACATACTTAAGATTAAATGAAAAAAAAGATTATACCATTTTTGCTTCTGGGTGCATTAGTGGTAAGCAGCCAAAAAACGAAAGCGCAATATCCCGATATTCCCGCTGACGTAAAGAAGGCAAGTGATGCGATGATGGACGAAGCTCGTCGTCAGTCGGATATTGCCTGGGAAAAAGCTAAAGTGATTATTGAGCAGGAAGCTAAGCAGGGAAAACCTTTTATTCCATGGGCTGGCCGTCCTGACGATTTACCGCAAGCGTCTATAGTTGCATTTCCTGGAGCAGAAGGGGGCGGTGCCTACTCATTCGGTGGGCGTGGTGGAAAAGTGTACGTTGTTACTAGTTTGGCTGATAATGGTCCCGGTAGTTTACGTGAAGCTTGTGAAAAAGGTGGAGCCCGTACCATTGTATTTAACGTAGCAGGTATCATCCGGTTAAAAACTCCTTTAATTATTCGTGCTCCTTATATAACTATTGCAGGGCAGAGTGCTCCTGGTGACGGTATCTGTATTGCCGGAGAATCTGTTTGGATAAATACGCATGATGTGGTGATCCGTTATATGCGTTTTAGAAGGGGAGAGACTTTTGTAGGAAGAAGAGATGATGCAATTGGCGGTAATCCGATAGGAAATATTATGATCGACCACGTTTCGGCAAGTTGGGGCTTGGATGAAAATATGTCGATGTATCGTCACATGTATAATGATAGTACAGGTAAAGCTGAGGAGAAATTAGGAACGGTTAATATCACTATTCAAAATTCCATTTTCTCTGAATGTTTGGATACCTGGAATCATGCTTTTGGAAGCACATTGGGTGGTGAGAACTGTACGTTCATGCGTAACCTGTGGGCTGATAATGGTGCACGTAATCCTTCAATTGGCTGGAACGGTATTTTCAACTTCGCCAATAACGTAGTGTTTAACTGGAATAATCGCTCTACAGATGGTGGCGATTACATGGCTAAGTTTAACATCTTTAATAACTACTATAAGCCAGGTCCGGTTACTGATTTAAATGATCCTATCAGTTACAGGATATTGAAGCCAGAATCTGGAAGAAGTAAACTGCCTTATGTGGTTTTCGGTAGAGCTTATGTGAATGGAAACATCATTCATGGAAATGATAAAGTGACAAAAGATAACTGGGATGGTGGTGTACAGATGGAGAACAAGAAAGGTAATTTAATGACCTTTGAAGAAGCAAAACCATATTTCGCGGCTATGCGATCTGATAAACCCTTCCCAATGGCTAAGATAAGCGTGTTACCAGCTACGGAAGCTTATAGCTACGTGTTGACAAATGTAGGCGCTAATCTTCCGAAAAGAGACCCTGTAGATACTCGTGTAATTGAGCAGGTTAGAACTGGTAAGATTGTTTACAAAGAAGGTGTAAAGCTGCCTGAGACGCAGTTCAAGCATCGTCGTTTACCGATTGATTCTTACAAAATGGGTATCATTACCGACATCAGTCAGGTAGGTGGTTATCCGGATTATAAAGGTAAACCATACAAAGATTCAGATAATGATGGTATGCCAGATGAATGGGAAACAAAAAATGGTTTAAATCCGAAAGATGCATCTGATGCATCAACAGATAAAAACAATGATGGTTATACCAACATCGAAGATTTCCTTAACAGCGTAGTTGATTTAAAAACTGTTAAGCCCTAAGAAGTCTGCACGAATCACATTAAGTAGTATTCCTTTTTTAATTAAGTATAATTGGTTGAAAAAAGTGAGGGTCGCCCGGCCCTCCTTTTTCTTTTTAGGGGTAGTTCATTGCCTATGATAAGAAACTACAATAGCCGGCAAAAATGCTACATAATGAGCACGAACTGGTAGCTTATTTTTGTTTTATAGTCAAATGACTATACTATTTGAACGGCCCTGCATCGCTGCCTGGATAACCAATTTTAACTAACACACTTAACGATAAATTATAAATGAACAAAATTTTAGGAACATCAATTGCAATGGTTCTGGTATGCTCCAGGGCTGTATTTGCGCAATATCCTACCATCCCACCAGAACTGGAGAAAAAGGGTGATTCTGTTTTAAACGAAGGTAAACGCAGATCAGACGAGGCCTGGAAGAAAGCACAGCCAATTGTAGAGAAAGATAACAAAAGCGGTAAAATCTATGCTCCATGGGCTTCAAAACCTTCAGACCTGCTGCAGGCAAAAATTCCTGCATTTCCAGGTGCAGAAGGTGGAGGCGCATTTACTGTTGGTGGCCGAGGAGGTAAGGTTTACGTTGTTACCAATTTGAACGATAACGGTTCAGGTTCTTTTCGTTATGCCTGCGAGCAAGGTGGTGCCCGTATTGTTGTTTTCAACGTTGCAGGTATTATTCGTTTAAAAAGCCCGGTAATTATCCGTGCTCCATACATCACTATTGCTGGCCAAACTGCGCCTGGAGATGGTGTTTGTATTGCAGGAGAATCGGTTTGGGTAGATACACATGATGTGGTTGTTCGTTATATGCGTTTCCGCAGGGGCGAGACAGTGGTTACACGTCGTGATGATGGTTTGGGTGGTAACCCAGTAGGAAATATTATGATTGATCACGTTTCGGCAAGTTGGGGCTTGGATGAAAACATGTCAATGTACCGCCACGTTTATGAGCGTAATTCTGAGAAACCTCAGAAACTGCCAACTGTGAATGTAACAATACAGAATTCTATTTTTTCGGAAGCGTTGGATACATATAACCATGCTTTCGGAAGTACCATTGGTGGGCTAAACAGTACATTTATGCGTAACCTTTGGGCTAATAACATTGCAAGAAATCCTTCGGTGGGTATGTATGGAGATTTTGGTTTCGTGAACAATGTAATATTTAACTGGTGGAATCGCTCTGCTGATGGCGGCGATAACAATTCTCTTTACAACTTCATCAATAACTATTACAAACCGGGACCAATAACTCCTGACAACCAGCCTATCCGTCACCGGATCTTAAAGCCAGAATCCGGACGTTCTCCTGAAAAGAAAACGTTGTATGGAAAGGTTTATGCTAATGGAAATATCATTGAGGGAAATGAAAAAGTGACGAAAGATAATTGGGACGGTGGTATCCAGATTGAAGATATGCCCAATGCTGGCCGTTATACCGACAGTATTCGTTCTAATACGCCTTTCCCGATGGCGAAATTTCCTATTCTTTCGGCACAGGAAGCTTACAAATATGTGCTTGCCAATGTTGGGGCTTCGTTACCAAAAAGAGATCCGGTTGATACCCGGGTGATTGAAGAGGTTAGAACGGGTAAGATCGTTTACAGCGAAAAAGCAAAACCTCCGGTAGGTGGCGAATATATTAAAAGACGTTTGCCGGTTGATAGCTATAAGAAAGGAATAATCAGCGATATTAGTCAGGTAGGAGGGTATCCGGAATACAAAGGAACTCCATACAAAGACTCGGATAACGATGGTATGCCTGATACCTGGGAAACTAAGCATGGCTTGAATCCTAAAAGTGCAAACGATGCAAGTGCTGATAGAAATAAAGATGGTTATACCAACATCGAAGAGTACTTGAATAGTGTGGTTCCTTTGGCTGTAGTTACTCCTTTAACAAAATAGGAACATCAGCTAATGCAAAAAAAGATAGTAAACATAATAAAAGCAGGATTAGCCGGAATTTGTATTCTGGCTGTTCCTGCTTTTGCACAAAAAACACCCAAGCCCAAACCGTTTACGCCTTTAGAGAATGTAAGTGGTAAACTGGTTTACAGCGCTTATGAAAACGGCGATCGTATCCCCGATTTTTCTTATGCAGGATACAAGGCAGGAGAGGAAGCCATTCCGGATGTTGAAGTTAAAGTGGTAGTGCCAGCGAAGAACGGCGATGCCACTTTACGAATTCAGTCTGCGCTGGATTATGTAGGATCTTTGCCTGTAAACAAAAATGGATTTCGCGGTGTGGTTCTGCTGGAGAAGGGAACGTTTGAAGTGCAGGGAGCCTTAAAAATTAAGACCTCAGGCGTAGTGCTTCGCGGTAGTGGAATGAACGAAAGAGGTACTATCCTTATTGGCGCTGGTACAGATCGCGAAACGTTAATCACTATTGCAGGAAAAGACAATCGTTCGTTTTCAGAGAAAGTAAACGTTTCTGATGCTTACGTTCCGGTAAATGCGAACAAGATTTCTGTTGCGAAAGGAAGCAATTTTAAAGCTGGAGACTTTATTCAGATACAAAGACCATCAACACTTTCGTGGATTGAAAAATTAGGAACCTATCATTTTGGTGGAGGTGAAACTGCTTTAGGCTGGAAACCAAACACCCGTGATGTGCTGATCGATAGAAAGGTGCTTGCAGTAAATGGTTCAGTTTTAACGCTGGATGTGCCGATAACTGTAGCCTTAGATACTGCATACGGTACTTCGACGGTTACAAAATATACATGGAATGGAAGATTAGCGAACTCAGCGGTAGAGAACCTGCTTTGCCGTTCGAGTTTCGACAAAAATAATCTGAAGGATGAAGAGCACCGTTGGGTAGCTATCAGCATCAATAACGCCAGCGATTGTTGGGTACGGCAGGTGGTGTTTGAACATTTTGCAGGTTCGGCGGTGAACATCCGCGAAGGCGCAAATAGAATTACGGTTGAAGATTGTAAATCATTGGCACCGGTTTCTGAAATCGGTGGTCAGAGACGTTATACTTTTTTTACAGCAGGGCAGCAATGCTTGTTTCAGCGCAACTATGCCGAATTTGGTTACCATGATTTTGCTGTAGGATTTTGCGCAGCAGGCCCGAATGTTTTTGTACAATGCGAATCGCATTTGCCTTACAGCTTTAGCGGCCCGGTAGATAGTTGGGCCTCGGGTGTTTTGTTCGATATAGTTAATGTTGACGGGAATACCTTAAGCTATAAAAATTTAGGTCAGGATGCGCAGGGTGCAGGCTGGAACGCAGCGAACAGTGTTTTTTGGCAATGTACAGCCGCAAGGGTTGACAATTATACTCCGCCAACGGCTCATAACTGGGCTTTCGGAACTTGGGCGCAATACGCTGGTGATGGCTATTGGACAATGTCTGATGAGCATATCCAACCAAGAAGTTTATACTATGCCCAGCTGAAAGAGCGTATCGGTGCGGCTTTAAAGGAAAGGGCGGTTTTGTTACCAATGGATACCGAAGCATCCAGCAGTCCGCCAGTAGAAGTTGCTATGGCTTTAACAGCTAAGTCTGTTAATCCGGCGCTTACTTTAAGCAGTTTTATTGATGATACACCAAAACGTCAGCCAATACCGGTAGAAGCAAAGGGTGTAAAAACGATTGATCAGATTGGTGTTGCAAAACCGGTGGCAGTAGCTAAAGCAGCTGAATTTCATTTGCAGAATGGCTGGCTGGCTAGAGGCACAGAAGTATTAACCGGTAAAAGAAATGATGTGCCCTGGTGGACAAATTCTGTTCGTCCCCACGGATTGAGAAACCCTAAACCTGCTATTACCCGTTTTGTTCCGGGACGTATAGGTGAAGGATTAACTGACGATTTGGATGCGCTAACCGATAGCTTAAAAGCGGATAATTATATCGGTTTAAATCAACATTATGCTCTGTGGTATGAACGTCGTCGCGATGATCACCAGCGTATCCGAAGGATGGACGGTGATGTTTGGGCGCCTTTTTATGAGTTGCCTTTCGCCCGTAGCGGAAAAGAAACTGCCTGGGATGGTTTAAGTAAATACGATCTTACCAAATACAATACCTGGTACTGGAACCGTTTAAAACAATATGCGGATCTGGCGGATCAGAAAGGATTGGTGTTGGTGCACGAGAATTATTTTCAGCACAATATTATTGAAGCAGGTGCACACTACGCCGATTTTCCATGGAGACCGGTAAATAATATTAATAATACAGGTTTCCCTGAGCCGGTTCCTTACGCTGGCGATAAGCGGGTTTTTATGGCTGAGCAATTCTACGATGTTAATCATCCCGTGAGGAGAGAATTGCATAAAGCCTATATTAAAAAGTGCCTCGACAATTTTAGCGGTAATACAGGAGTGGTTCAACTGATCGGATCGGAGTTTACTGGCCCGCTTCATTTTGTTCAATTCTGGATTGATACGATTAAGGAATGGGAAAGGGAAACCGGGAAAAACGCCATTATCGGTTTAAGCACAACAAAAGACGTTCAGGATGCGATTCTTGCTGATAAAGACCGTGCTTCGGTGATCGATGTGATCAATATCGAATACTGGTATTATCAGGGAGATGGCAAAACTTATGAACCTAAGGGTGGACAAAATCTGGCTCCCCGTCAGCATGCTCGTTTATTGAAACCGAAAGCAAGTTCCTTCGATCAGGTTTATCGTGCAGTTTCTGAATACCGTTTGAAATATCCGGGTAAAGCGGTGATGTATACAGGAGATGGCGCAGATAATTATGGATGGGCTGTGTTTATGGCCGGTGGTTCTCTGGCTTCAATTCCAAAAGCCCCAACAGCATTTTTGAATGATGCTTCGGCAATGATTCCGGTTGCTTTAACAAGCTCTGCAGCTAATCAATATGCTTTGGGGAAAGAAGGGAAAGGCTATATCGTTTATGCCAGTTCGGCTGATGCGATAAACTTAAAACTGGAAAACGGTAGTTATTTGGCTCGTTGGATTGATGCCAAAACCGGGCAGGAAAAAGGTAAAGGCGAGAAAATAAAAGGCTCGGCCGAAACAAATATTAAGGCTCCGAAAGCTGGAGCTATTCTATGGATTACAAAAATTTAAACAGCAAATTGAAAGCTTTAAGTAAATATTTTTTAATCACTCTATGCGCTTTGCCTTTGCTATCGCTAAAGGCGCAAACCGGCAAGTTAACCGTGTCTGCTAATAAGCGCTTTATTCAGGAAGATGGTAAACCATTTTTCTGGTTGGGTGATACGGGCTGGCTTTTATTCAGCAAACTGAACAGACAGGAAGCAGAGAAATATCTTGACGTGCGTAAACAACAAGGGTTTAACGTAATTCAGGTGATGGTTTTGCATGATATTGCTGAAGTAAATGCCTATGGTGATTCGGCTCTGATCCGTAAAAACATCACTCGTCCGCTTATTTCGGCCGGAAATAATCCTTCTGATGGAGCTCAGTACGATTATTGGGACCATGTTGATTACATTATTGATCTGGCTGAAAAGAGAGGGATTTTTATGGCATTGGTTCCCGTTTGGGGATCGGTGGCGAAGGAGGCTAAAGTAAGCGGTTCTCAGGGAGCAGCCTATGCAACTTTCCTTGCTAAACGTTACGGTTCACGCTCAAACATTATCTGGATGAACGGTGGCGATATTAAAGGTAGCGAGTGCATGGAGACA
>Ga0307408_100003156_pt1 | contig 11359 bp, 11 predicted proteins | sample 322Cmetagenome_FD_202116 | JGI IMG/M metagenome (GOLD analysis project Ga0307408, IMG submission 202116) | Maize rhizosphere microbial communities from greenhouse at UC Davis, California, United States - 322HYB-C-3 | ecosystem: Host-associated > Plants > Roots > Rhizosphere > Soil | place... | reverse complement strand
CGCCTGCTGCACGGTACAGGGCGATCCAGGCGGCGCTGCGTTCGCGCTGCAGGTTCACTACTGTGTTTTCTGCGGCCAGCCGCGTGCGGCGGGCGTCTTCCAGTTCGAGCAGGCTGGCCAGCCCGTTCTTGTAGCGTTCTTCGGTCGCGGTGAAGAAGGTGCGGTAGCCGTCCAGCGCGGTTTGCGCATCCTCGGCCCGCTCCTGGGTGCTTTGCAGCGCCACCAGCGCTTGTTCGACTTCCGACACGGCCTGGCGCACGCTGGCCTTGTAGCTCGACACGGCAGCGTCGTAACGGGCGCGCGAAGCGTCCACATTGGCGCGGCGCACGCCCCAGTCGATGATCGGCAAGGTCATTTGCAGCGGGCCGATGGTCCACACATTGGCGGTGATGTCCTGGCCCTCGGCATGCAGGCGGCCGCGCCCGATGGAGCCGGAAAGGCCCAAGCGCGGCAGGCGCTCGGCGCGCGCGCTGGCGACGTCGTAGCTGGCAGCGGCCACTTCGCGCTCTGCGTTGAAGACGTCGGGACGCTGGGCCAGCACCTGGGCCGGCACCGAATCGATGGCGACGCCGGCTTCCGGCGACAGCACGGCATTGGCCGCGCTGTCGGCCAGGCGTGCCCGCAGTTCCGGTTCCGGGATGGCGGTCAGCGCCACCAGTACTTTCAATTCGCTGTCGCAGGCAGCACGCTGGGCTACCGCGCGGTTATTGCCGTCGGCGGCGCTGGCCCGGGCCAGGGCATTGGCGGACGGCGACTGGAAGCCGGCTTTGGTGGTGATGTCGGTCAGGCGCGCGGTGTGGGCGCGCGAGGCGGCATCCATGCGAGCGACGTTCAGCAGTTTTTCGCAGGCGCGCAGGCTGTAATACTGGTTGGCCGTTTCGGCCGCCACGCTGACGCGGGCTTCATGCCAGCCCGCCTGTGCGCCTTCGTGGCGCGCGATGGCAGCGTTGCGGCGCGCGCGGCCGCCGCCGAACAGGTCGATTTCCCACTGGGCCTGGGCCAGCAGCTGGGTGGTGGTATTCGTAGGAGCACTGGCGGACTGCTGGCTCATGCGGGTGGATGTCAGCACACCGGTCAGCGAAGGAGCGAGGGCAGCGCCGGCGGCGGTGCGCTCGGCGCTGGCGGCTGCAAAGCGCGCCTGGGCGCCCGCAATGGTGGGACTGGCCGCCTGTGCGGCCTCGATCAATTGCACCAGCAGCGGGTCGGACTGGCGCTGCCACCAGTTGGCCAGTTCACCGGTGCTGCCGTTATGCGGCAGGGGAGCCTGCCATTGTTGCGGCGCATCCGCCGCGACCTTGTTCGCCGGTCCGGTGATGCCGCAGGCGCTGAGCGCCAGCATGGCCACCACAGATAGCGGGACCTGATATCTCTTCATGCCGTCCTTTCATTTTGCGCAACGTGAATTAGAGCATATAAATCAAACAATTAACATCCTGATACAAAGGAGTCTTTGCCCTTAATTCGGCGGCTAGCGTATAAAGAAAGTCCTGCGAATCATTGTATTGGGACGACATCATGCGAAGCTGGATACTCGGCGCGGTACTTGCCGCACTACCCCAGGCGGCCCTGTGGGCGGCGCCCCTGGCGGGCGAGCAGGCTGCCATCCATGTGCTGAACCGGCTGGCCTACGGGCCGCGCCCTGGCGATATCGAGCGGGTGCGGCAGTCCGGGATACAGGCTTATATTGATGAGCAACTCAACCCGCCGGCCTTGCCCATGGCGTTAGCCCAGCGGCTGGACAAGCTGGAAACGCTGAAGATGAGCGCCGGCGATGCGCTGGAACGATTCCAGGAAGCACGCAGTGGCGAGCAGGGCGAGCGCCGGGAAGTGGTGCAGCAGATGGCCTCCGAAGCGGCCGAAGCCCGCCTGCTGCGCGCCATCGAAAGCCCGCGCCAGCTGGAAGAAGTGATGGTTGACTTCTGGTATAACCACTTCAATGTATTTTCGGGTAAAGGGCAGGACCGTGCCCTGGTCACAAGTTACGAGCGCGATGCGATCCGTCCCTACGTGTTTGGATCGTTCCGCCAGATGCTGGGCGCCACGGCCCATCATCCGGCCATGCTGTTCTACCTCGATAACTGGGTCTCGAAGGCTGGCGGCCTGAATGAGAATTACGCCCGCGAGCTGATGGAGCTGCATACCCTGGGCGTCGACGGCGGCTATACCCAGAAAGACGTGACCGAGCTGGCGCGCATGCTGACCGGCTGGACCTATCGCCCGAAGCGCGACGCCCAGTTCGCGTTCGATCCGCGCCGCCATGATAACGGCGCCAAGACCTGGCTGGGCAAGCCGGTGACAGCGCGTGGCGAAGCGGAAGGGGAGTATGCGCTGGACGTGCTGGCGGTGCACCCCGCGACTGCGCGCCATATCAGCAGCAAGCTGGCGCAGTACTTCGTGGCCGACCAGCCGCCGGCCGCGCTGGTGGAGCGCATGGCGCAAAGCTGGATCGCCAGCAAGGGCGATATCCGCACCGTGCTGCGCACCCTGTTCTCCAGCCCGGAATTCATGGACCAGCAGTACGCCGGCGCCAAGTTCAAGACGCCGTACCAGTACGTGGTATCTGCATCGCGCGCGTCCGCCATGCCGATGCCTGAAGTGAAGCCGCTGGTGGGCATCCTGAACCGTCTCGGGATGCCGCTGTATGGCTGCCAGACGCCGGATGGCTACAAGAACACGGAAGGCGCCTGGCTGAACCCTGATGGCCTGAGCCGCCGCATCAGCTATGCGCTGGCGCTTTCCAACGGCGCCGATGCCGACAAGGTGCAGGAGGCTTTAGGCACTTCAGTCTCGAAACAGACTGCCGCCATCGTCGCCGACAGCAATGAACGCCTGCGCGCTGCCATGCTGCTGGGCAGTCCCGACTTTATGCAACGCTAACGGAGCGCGCCATGCAACGACGCCAATTCCTGAATGCCTTTGCCGCCAGCGCCGGCCTGGTGCTGCCGCTCGGCCCCCATGCCTGGGCGGCGACCATGGCCCCCGGCAGCAGCGCGCCGACGGCGAAAAAACTGATCGTCGTCATGCTGCGTGGCGCGGTGGACGGCCTGAACGTGGTGGCGCCGGTGGCCGACCCCGAATACGCCCGCCTGCGCCCGAATATCGCGCTGGCCAGGCCGGGCGCCGAGGACGGCGCGCTGGACCTGGACGGCTACTTTGGCCTGCATCCGGCGCTGGCGCCCTTGATGCCGCTGTGGGAGCAGAAAAAGCTGGCCTTCGTGCACGCCAGCGGTTCCCCGGACGCCAGCCGTTCCCACTTCGATGCGCAAGACTACATGGAGTCCGCCACGCCGGGCGTGAAGAGCACGCAGGACGGCTGGATGAACCGCCTGCTTGGCAGCCTGCCGGGCGAGACCACGCCGACGCGGGCGCTCAGCATCGGCCCTGTCATGCCGCGTGTGCTGTCCGGCGCGCAGCCGGCCACCAATCTCGCCAACGGCGCAGCCGGCACGCGCTCCACGCCGCTCGACCGGCCGCAGATCGCGAAAGCCTTCGACACGCTGTATGCCGGCAATGAACGCTACGGCAAGGTGTACCAGGCCGGGCGCAAGGCCCATGAGGAAGTGATGGCTGCCGCCAACGGCGGGATGATGTCGGAGATGCAGGCGGCCGATAACGGGGCCCCGCTGCCGAATGGCTTCCCCGACGATGCCGGCCGCCTCGCAACACTGATGCGCAACAACCCCAACATCCAGCTCGCTTTCGTTGCGCTGGGCGGCTGGGACACCCATGCCAACCAGGGTGCCGGCACCGGCCAACTGGCCAACCGCCTGCAGCCGCTGGGGCAGGGGCTGGCGACGCTGGCGCAGCGCCTGGGCCCATTGTTCGACGATACCGTGATCGTGGTGATGTCCGAATTTGGCCGCACCGCGCGCGAGAACGGCAACCGGGGCACCGACCATGGCCACGGCAACGCCATGTGGCTGCTGGGCGGAAAGCTCCAGGGCGGCAAGGTGGCGGGCGAATGGAAAGGCCTGGCCGACGCCCAGTTGAACGAAGGACGCGACTTGCCGGTCACCACCGACTTTCGCCATGTGCTGGCGCACGTGGCCGAGCGCCACCTGCGCCTGCCTGATACGGCGCTGGCACGCACCTTCCCCGGCTTGCCCGCCGGTGCACGCCTGCAGCTGATTGCCTAGTCCCTGATCACGCCAAGCTGGCGCAGGAAGGCCAGGTTGTCCTCGATGTGCCAGTTGTCGGTGATTTGGCCGTCGACGACACGATAGATGTCGGTGGCGATGAAGTCGATCGCCTGCCCCTTGCCCTGCACGCCTTTGAAACTGCCGGTGAAATGACCGCGGAAGCGCAGGTGCACGATGGCGCGGTCGCCGCTGACGATCAACTGCTCGATGTCGGCGCGCATATCGGGAACCGCCGCACGCACGAAAGCGGAAGCGGCCAGCGGGCCCGGCAATCCTTGCGCGCGGCCAGTCGGCAGCGTGCGGTCGGTGAACCCGGGCGCCAATGCGGCGCGGGCCAGCGCTTCGTCGCCGCTGTTCCAGAACGATGCGTAGCGGCGCGCAGCAAGCACGCTGGCTTCGGCCTGCGCCGCCGGCAGCGAAGGATCGACGAATTGCTGGCGTGGACGGATGAGTTCCGGGGCCGGCGGCGCCGCGTGGGCGGCGGCCAAGGGTAGGGCGGCGAGCAACAGGGTGGTAAGGTGTTTCATCATATCTCCTCGGGAAATAATTGCATGGTATTCACCTTCGGGTGGCTAAAATAGTCATCCATGACGAATACATATTTTCCAATTCAGGGAGAATCAGCCCATGCTTGATGATTTGCCGGCTTTGCGGGCGTTTGCGCACATCGTGGCGGCAGGCAGCATGTCGGCCGCTGCGCGCGAACTTGAGCTGCCGCTATCGGTGGTGAGCAAGCGCCTGGCGCAGCTGGAGAAGAGCATTGGCCTGCGGCTGTTGCAACGGACCACGCGGCGCCAGGCGCTGACGGCGGACGGCGCGTTGTTCCATGCCCGCGTCCTGCGTATCCTGGAGGAGGTTGGCCAGGCCGAGTCCCTGCTCGCGCACAGCAGGCACGAAGTGGACGGCCTGCTGCGCCTGAGCGCCCCCGCCGAACTTGGGCGCCAGCATATCGTGCCCATCGTCGCCGACTTCCAGCGCCAGCATCCCGGCCTGCAGGTGCAGCTTGAACTGACCGATACCGTCTTGAACCTGCTGGAAACCGGGCTGGACATGGCGGTCCGTTTCGGCAGCGTGGAAGATCCCAACCTGGTGGCGCGCCGGCTTGCACCGAACTACCGCGTGCTGTGCGCCGCGCCATCCTACCTGGAGCAGCATCGCCTCCCGGGCAGTCCTGCCGAGCTGACCGGGCATCGCTGCATCGTGATCGGCGACGCCCGGCGTGTCGACTGGCGCTTCGAAGGCGAGCAAACAGTGAGCGTGCGCGTGGCCGCAACTTTCCTCACCAATGACGGCCAGGCCGCACACGCGCTGGCGCTGCAAGGTAGTGGCTTGGTAGTAAAATCGATCTGGGATGTGGGCGATGACCTGCTGGCAGGGCGCTTGCAACGTCTGTTGCCACGCTACAGCATGCCGGCCGCACCGCTGCAGGCGATCCTGCCGCACGGCCGCAACTTGCCGCTCCGGGTTCGCCTCTTCCTCGATTACCTGCAGGTACGCCTGACGGCTGCATGGCGTTGGGACGCGGTTGGGGACAAGAAAAATGCTGAAGTTTCTATGGAAGTTGACCAGCCCCGATGAACGGTCGGAGAACACCCTCGGCATGATCGCCGCGGCGTTCAGCCTGATCGCACTGGGCTGGCTGGTGCTGGCTTAAACCACCGTGCCATGATGATGCCGGCTGCGGTAGCCGCGCAGCCAATGCCAGCCGAAAGGGCCGAGCAGGACGATGCCCAGGCCCAGGTGCAGCAGCGCTGCAACGGTACCCGCTTGTTCCTCGCCCAGGTAGTAAATCGCCACGGCGCTCATGCACAGCAGCAGCAGCACGGAGCCGACGCACAAACCGCTGCCGCGGTGCTTCCTGCGCCGCCAGCCTGCACGCATGTGCAGGCTCCATAAGGATCCGGTAAACGCTGCCAGGCTGACCCCCCCGGCTGCGTGCAGCATCGCCGTATAAACGCGGACCTCGCCCGGAAGGCGCCAGGGCAGGTCCAGTTCGGCGCGCATCACCAGCGTGCCGGGCGCCAGCAGCAGGCCGGTGACCAGCATCAGCAGCAGCGCGCCGAGCAGCGCGCGCAGGAACCAGTGCGGGTAGCCTTTCACGCTAATTGCCCTCCCAGGCGTGCCAGCAGCTCTGCGCGCACCTTGGCCGGTGCGATGGCCGCCACCTTCGTCAACGCATCGGCGCGCCACGCACTGCGGGCAGTCACCGACCAGATGCCTTCCTGCGGTGCGAGCCCGACCGGGCCAATGATGTCGGCGCCGAAGGATTCGTCGCGCCGGGCGGTCACCATCGAACTGGCGAAAGCGCCATTGCGCAGGGTGCCGCAAGGGTGTACGCCGCCGTCGTCGCCGCGCAGGGCAATCGGCAGCTCGATGTCGCCGAAGACGCGGATATCGCCGCCGGCGTTGATCCAGCCGGCTGCCGCGCCGGCCTGGCGCATGGCGCGGCAGGCCACATCGACAGCAAAACCTTTGGCGATTCCATCCAGCACCAGGCGCACCGGGCGCCGCAAGCGGACAGCTTCCCGGTCAAGCTCCACGTCAAGCGCCGAGCCGCGTTCCAGCGCGGGCAGGCCGCCATGGTCGGGCAGGCTGCCACGGTGCACCTGCGCGCCGCCGACGGTGAAGTCGAAGTAGCCGCCGCTGGCCAGCATCAGGCCGCGTGCAAGGCGCAGCAGGCGGACCGTATCGCCATGCACGGCGACCCAGGCGCCGTCGCTGCCGTTGATGCGCGACAGTTCGCTGCCCGGGTCCTGGAAGCTCCAGCGTTCTTGCGCCAGCGCAAGGCTGGCAAAGGCCGCGTCGAGGGCCGGCAGGCCCGCGCTGGCGGAGCAGCCTGCCTCGACAAAAGTGCCCAATGCAGGGCGCATGCGGCGCACTACGTCCATCATGCCTTGAGGAACATCTGCTGGATCACCAGCAGCCGCTTGACGCCATCCATCACGTTGCGGCAGGACAGGGTGGCGCCGCTGATGTTCTGGATGTCCTGGTCCAGCTTGAACGGATCGCCGACCGACTTGCCGACGAACTGCTTGCGCCAGCCCGGTTCGCGTACTTGTCCGCCATGCGTCTCGCGATAGCTCATGATTTCGATGCCGAGCACTCTGCCATCCGCGCCAATGGCAGTGGCATAAGTGATGAACTCGTGCTTGCCGATCACTTCATCGACCATCAGCCAGCCCTGCAGCTTGCCGTTCTTCTCGGCGCGCCAGACCTTTATTTCGTCGTTGCGCTGGCGCACGCCGGCGGCGGCCTTGATGCGGTCGCGCTGCTCGCTGCTGAACTTCAGCGCCTGCTCGCCGAACTGGGCGCCCGGGAACAGCTGCTCCTGCGCCTGCGCCACCGTCAGGTAGTCGGTGGCGTAGGCCGTAGGCCCGGCCAGCACGGCGACGGGAAGGAAGAAGGCATTCCAGCGGTGTGCACTCATGGCGTGCTCCTTAGAAGTTGTAGCCGACCTTCAAGCGCAGCTCATTCCTGGTGCGCTCGATCAGGTGCAGCTGCTTTGCAGGCTGGCCGTCGTAACGCTCGCCACCGCCGCGCAGCTGGCGGAACACGGTCAGCGTTGCCCACCATTGTTTGCCGCCGTAATGCAGCGAAGGGCCGCCGAAGACCGACCAGCGCTCCTGGCCAACCTCCGTCTCATACTCGTTTTCGAACAGCGCTTCGACGCCGGCGTACCAGCCCGGTGCGAAACGGTAGGACAGGCCGGTACCGATCCTGGTCGAGATTTCCATCTCAGGATCGGTCGGCCATTCGAAGTCTTCCGGCAGGTCCGCAATTGCCTTGCGTTTTTCGTGCGCTGCGCGCAGGCCGATATTGCCGACCCAGGTCAGTTGGCCTTCCAGGAAGTATTTTTGCGCCTGCAGTTGCGCTTCGAATTCCAGCTCACGCTTGCGCTGGCCCGAATGCACATCCAGGCGGCCGTATTCAAACGAGGTATAGGCCGACAGGCCGAAGTCGTCCTTGGCCGGGCTGAGGAAGTTGTACTTGGCTGCGACTTCGAAGCCCTGCAGGCGCAGGTTGGAATCGATGTCTTTCGGCAGGTAGCCGTTGATCAGCAGGCCCTGGCTTTTCACTGCCAGGCCGTTCACTTCGGCCGATACCTGGAAGCGGTCGGTCACGCCGTATTCGATCTCGGTCTTGGTGTCGACCGCGCGGTAATGGCCGCTGCCCTTGTCGTTACGCTGGGTGAACCACTGGTAGAACTCGCCGCTGCCTTTCGGCAGGACTTCGGAGCCGCGGACATAACCGAACAGGTTTTCATCCGCTACGGCGGGCAAGGCGGCAGCCAGCAGGCCGGCAGCCAGGAATACGTGTTTGCGCATTGAACTGGTTTAAGAAAGTTGAAAAATGCGCAATCATAAATGCGAATCATTATCATTACAAGTGAGGGAAACCCTTATCTGGCAAGCAGCTTATCGATGGCGGCAACCAATTGCTGCGGGTCGATCGGGTGGGATAGCAGCATCCGGCGGCGTCCCGCGCCCAGGGTCCCGAGATCATCCTCGTCATCCGGGCGGATCACGAGCACCGGCAGGCCGGGCGCCATCTCCAGCGCGTCGGCCAGGAAAGACAGGCGGCCAGCTTCCAGCAAGCCCAGTTCGCACAACACCACGTCGTAGACATGGCCGTCCATCAGCGCGCCGGCATCCATCGGGTTGGATGCGCTGCTGACGCTGTAGCCGCTGTGCGCCAGGATCGCGGCTACCAGGCCGGCATTTTCCGGCGCCGCGTCAAGCAGCAGCACGCGGGGGCGTCCGGTGCTGGCCGTGCCGGCGGGGGCCGCGGCGGGCGCCGGCGCGGCGGCAGAAGTCGCTGCAACGGCGGGCGTTCCGCCGGCGCGCAGGTGGGCCGGCAGGAAGGATTCCAGCGCCGGGATCAGCACGTCAGGCTCCAGCGACTTGGGCAGGCAGCCGGAAAAGCCGGCGCGGCGCAGCGCTGCACAGCCATCGGTGACGGGCAGGGCGCTGGCGGCAAGAATCGGGATCGACTGGGTAGCCGGATCGGCGCGCAAGCGGGCAACCACGCCATGCCCGTCCAGCTTTGGCAGGTGCAGGTCGCTCAGGATCAGGTCCGGCTTCTCGCTGATGGCCATCGCCACGCCCATTTCGCCATCGGTGGCGCACAAGGGGCGATGGCCGAAGGCCTGCAGCAAGTACGTCATCAGGTCCATATTGGCCTGGTTGTCTTCGATGATCAGGATGCGTGCCGACATTTGAGTGCGAGCGTGAAGGTGCTGCCTTTGCCGAAGTCGCTGCTGAAGAACAGCGAACCGCCGAGGAGATTGGCCAGGTTCTGGCTCAGGTACAGGCCCAGGCCCGCGCCTTCCACATGCCGGGTCGAGCTGTTATCGAGTTGCGAGAAGGCCTGGAACAGTTTGGCCTGGTCCTCTTCCTTGATGCCGCTGCCGCTGTCGGTCACGCTGAATTCCGTGATCAGCGCCTGCTCTTCGTCGGTGCGCTGCTTCAGCGCCAGCTTGATCATGCCTTTCTCGGTGAACTTGATGGCGTTGTTGGCCAGGTTGATCATGATTTGCGCCAGCGCGCGGCGGTCGGTCTGCAGCACGATCGGTTGCTCCGGCATGTCGACCAGGACTTCCAGGCCTTTCTGCGCAGCCAGCGGGCGCAGGGTGTCCGCCACTTCGCCCATCAGTTGCTGGCATTGCACGGACTCCACGGTCAGGGTGACCTTGCCCGCTTCGATCTTGGCGACGTCGAGGATGTCGTTGATCAGCGATAGCAGGTGGCGCGCGCTGTTGCGGATGGTGTTGAGCTGCCGGTCCTGTTCATCGGTCAGCGGGCCGGGAAGCTTCATCAGCAGGGCGCCGGTAAACCCGATGATGGCATTCAGCGGCGTGCGCAGCTCGTGCGACATATTGGCGATGAAGGCCGACTTCATGCGGCTGGCCTCGGCCAGTTCCAGGTTCTTCAGCGCGATCTCGCGGTTGATGGTTTCCAGCTCTCCGGCATGGTGGGCCAGGCGCATGTTCAGTTCGATCACCTGCCGCTCGCGCGCCTGCAGCTCGCTGTTGACCTGCACCGCCTGCTCGTAGGTCGAGATCAGCAGGTCGAGGATCTGCTGGCGTTCTGCATTGATGAAGTGTTTCTGGTCGCCCAGGTAGAGGGCGATGCCGACCTCCATGCTGGAATTCTTGCGCAGCTTCTGGTTGACCAGCATCTGGCCGATGCGGTTGAGCAGGTAGTCTTCGGCGTAGGGCTTGCGGATGAAGTTGTCGGCGCCGCATTCGATGCCGCGGATGATGTCTTTGGGGTCGGTCAGCGAGGTGACCAGGATGACCGGGATATCGCGCAGCGCGGGATCGGCCTTGATGGCGCGGCACAATTCATAGCCGTTCATCTCGGGCATGACGATGTCCGACAGGACCAGGTGCGGCTTGTGTTCGCGAATATCGGCCAGTGCCAGCTTGCCGTTGGCCGCCACCCTGGCGTGATAACCCGAGGACCGGATCAGCCGCCGCAGGCGCTCAGCCTGGGTCGGGCTGTCTTCCACGATGAGTATTTCCAGCTCATCGGGCGCGATATCGTAGCTGGAGTCCAAGTCACCTCCGAAATGGTTGGGTGATCAGACTATACCGTTTTTTCACCCGCCTTGGAAACCGCCGTCACGGTAGGTGATGACCAGCGTGTCGCGGTGGCCATGCTCGGCCAGCGGCTGGATCGGGGTCGATTCATGGATGACAGCCGCGTCGTCCAACAGCAGCATGGTCCAGGGTTCGGTCATGGTGAAGCGCTTGCCGTTCGGGCCGTCGGCCTCGAAGACGCGGGTCTCGCCCCCCTTGATGCCGTGGCGGCCGACCAGCAGCACGGCCACGAAATCGACGCCATCGCGGTGGGCGCCTTCCGGGGTGGGGCGGCCGATGCCGTCGGTGGTGTCGATGCGGAACTGGTGGGCTTCCACGTACCAGGGATGCTGGCCGCGTACCTGGGCGCAGGCCTGGCCAATCGCGGCCAGCAGCTTGCCCCAGGCCGGGTTGGCCACCGTTTGCGGGGCGACGGGTTCAAACAGGCGGCGCATGCCGCCGTGCAGGGCGTTGTATTCGACCGGTTGCCAGTGGGCGCGGTGGGCGGTCTGCTCGAGGGCCAGGCCGTCCTGCACGAAGCAGGAGTGGCGCCGGCGGCGATAGCGGCCGCCGTCTTTCAGGTAGTTGTCCGGGGCCAGGTCGTCCCAGCTCGGGACCAGGGAATTCAGTTCGCCCAGGG
>Ga0307408_100003155_pt1 | contig 11361 bp, 10 predicted proteins | sample 322Cmetagenome_FD_202116 | JGI IMG/M metagenome (GOLD analysis project Ga0307408, IMG submission 202116) | Maize rhizosphere microbial communities from greenhouse at UC Davis, California, United States - 322HYB-C-3 | ecosystem: Host-associated > Plants > Roots > Rhizosphere > Soil | place... | reverse complement strand
CGTCGCGCGTGGGCGTCTGGCCGGACGTGAAAACCAGGTTCCCCACCTGCCGGACCGGCACGTAATTGGCCACCGGAACCGGGGGAGAGGGCAGCTCGAGCTCGACAGCGCGGATCGGGTTTTCCTGGATGTTCATGGTGCTCCTTCGAAGGGGATGGGGTCATAACGGACACTAGGCAAGCCAGCAAATGTTGTCAACAATCTACTATTTGAGGAGAAATATGCGGACTAGTGAAGTGGTGTTGGCCGGCCCGGCGGCGCAGACCGGAATTGGCGTGGTGTGCCCGTTCGACATGGCACTGGACCGGGAGCTGTGGCGCTGGATGCCACAGGACGTGTCCCTGTTCTTTACGCGTACACCGTTCATCGATGAACCCGTCAGCCTGGAGATGGCAGAGGACGTCAGCGACGACGGCGATATCCGCACTGCCGCAAAGAACCTGAGCGTTGTGCGCCCCAGCGTCATGGCCTACGCCTGCACTTCAGGCAGCTTCGTCAACGGGGTTGGAGGCGCACGCCACATTTCGAAGATCATGGAGGCCGCAAGCGACGCGCAGGGCGTCAGCACCTCCGAAGCGCTGCTCGAGGCACTGGATCATCTGGGCGCCTCCAGTGTGGTGGTGGTGACGCCTTACGTGGCCGAACTGACCCTTCGGCTAGGTGACTTCCTGGAGGAAGCTGGCCACTCTGTGGTGGCCCAGGCCGGCCTTGGGCTCGAAGGGGGCATCTGGGAGGTTCCGTACCGGACCACGTGCGAGCTGATCCGCGGGGCCGATGTGCCGGAGGCGGATGTCATTTTCATCAGCTGCACCAATCTGCCCACCTACGACATCATCGCGCCCCTCGAACGGGAGCTTGGCAAGCCCGTGCTGTCGGCCAACCAGGTCACGGCCTGGGCGGCGCTACAGCGCGTTGGCAAGGCCGCGGTGGGCCCCGGCCAGCGGCTCCTCTCCTAGCAAGCAAGAAGGCGCCCCGGCCGCCGGCAGTATCCGTTACTGCCTGCTCGCCGGGACGCCTTCCCGCTGTGCTCCGCGGGTTAGACCCTTACGGCTACATCCGCCGTGTGCTTGAAGAGATAGCCCAGGGCGTCGCACGGGCGCAGGGCTCCGGCAAGACGAAGGCCCTGCCACACGGTCACCTGGTTCGCCGTCAGAACCGGCTTGCCCAAGGCCGCCTCAAGTTCGTTGATCCAGCGGGCGCTGTGCAGGGCGGTGTCCGGGATCAGGACGGCCTGCGCCTCGGGGCTGTCGTTGCTCCGGGCCAGCTCAAGGACGCCCTCCCGGTCCAGTTCGCCGGCGAGGGCTGCCGTGGGAATGTCGTGGCTGACCAGCTGCGTCACTTCTATTCCGCCGCGGCTGAGCAGCTCCACGAAGTGCCGGGAAACGTCCTCCGGATAGGTGGCGGCCACGGCCACCCTGCCCAGGCCCAATGCCCGCACGGCATCCACGAATGCCAGTGAGGTGGAGGATACGGGAACTTCAAGCGACTCCTGGACCTCCAAGGCCTGCTGCCGCGCCCCCTCCCAGCCGAACACGAAGCTGCCGGACGTGCAGGCCCACATCACGGCGTCGGGCGTGGCGGCGCGCAGGGCTTCGGCGCCTTCGAGGAGCCGCTCGCTCCTGCCAAGGTCCAGCAGGGCCTGCACTTCATGGGCATCCACGCCCACGGAAGTATGGACCAGGGGAAGACTGACGCCCTCACCCAGCAATTCCTCCATGTAGGGGTAATCGTCCTCGGCTCCGTAGCCCGGGTAAAGCATGCCAATGGTGACGCCCATGAATTCTCCTCTGAATGGACCGGGGACCTCCCCCGGATTGTGCACAATCGTACAAAGCGCGCAAGGTAAAAGATAGGGAAGTAGGATTGTTGACAATCGTGACACGGGCCACATAGCCTGACGGAAGTGTTATCGGGATCACAGATTGTTGAGACTACGTACTTTTCGAACGCACAAGGAGCTGCAAAGAGTGATTGATTCACTGGAATGGGCCACTGCCACGGAACTTCTCACCGCTTATCGTTCCGGCGAGGTTTCGCCGGTGGAGGCCACGCGTGCGGCCCTGGATTCGATCGACCGGCACGATGCGGACATCAACGCCTTCTGCCTGGTGGAGGAGGAGTCCGCCCTGGCGGCGGCGCGCGAATCGGAGGCGCGCTGGCTCCGAAATGAGCCGCGCGGCCAGGCCGACGGCGTTCCCGCCTCGATCAAGGACCTGATGCTGACCAAAGGATGGCCCACGCTGCGCGGCTCCCGGCTGACCTCATCTAATGGCGATTGGAGCGAGGATGCCCCCGCCGTCGCGAGGCTGCGCGAGAACGGAGCCGTCCTGATCGGCAAGGTCACCAGCCCCGAATTCGGCTGGAAGGGCGTGACGGACAGTCCCCGGTGCGGCATCACCCGCAATCCCTGGGACACTTCACGCACCTCCGGCGGATCCAGCGGCGGCAGCGCTGCCGCGGTCGCCCAAGGCATGGGCCCCTGGTCCGTAGGGACAGACGGCGGCGGCTCCATCCGCATCCCCGCCGGCTTTACCGGCGTCGTCGGTTTCAAACCCACCTACGGAACGGTGCCGCTATACCCTGCCAGCCCCTTCGGGACGCTCGCACATGCCGGCCCCATCACGCGCACCGTGGAGGATGCGGCGCTGATGATGGACATCCTTTCGCAGCCCGACGCCCGGGACTGGTCCGCCGGCCCCGCGCCCATACGGTCCTTCCTCGAAGGAATTGGTGAAGGGCTGCGCGGCCGGAGGATCGCCTTCAGCCCCAATCTCGGCTACGGCAGCAATGATCCGGATGTGGAGGCCGCCGTGCGGGCGGCGGTCCAGGTCCTGAGGGAGCTTGGCGCCGACGTTGAGGAAATCGACCTCGGCTGGACGGACCCCGTGGACGCCTACCATGTGCTGTGGTTCAGCGGGGCGGCCAAAGTGGTGGAAGGCTACGGCCCCGGTGCCATCGACCACATCGATCCGCTGCTGGCCGCTGCGCTGCAGCGGCACGCAGGCTTCAGTGCCGGTGATTTCCTGGACGCCACCGCGGTCCGGATGAAGCTGGGACGGGAAATGGGCCAGCTCCATGAGCGCTACGACCTCGTGGTCACGCCCACCCTGCCCATTCCCGCGTTCGAAGCCGGGTGCGATGTTCCTGCCGGATCCGGCTCGGCGGACTGGACCTCCTGGACGCCCTACACCTATCCGTTCAACCTGACCCAGCAGCCGGCCATCAGCGTCCCCTGCGGGTTCACCGCGGAAGGGCTGCCCGTCGGGCTGCAGTTGGTTGGCCCCCGGCACAGCGATGCGCGCGTGCTTTCGGCCGCTGCCGCCTACCAGAACGCGACGGGCTGGCACCACAGCCGCCCGCGCAGCACCTCACAGCTCTCCACCCCAACCCGGAAGTAAAGGAAAGAATATGGCCCGGTACATCAACATCACCCTCGAAAAGCGCGGCGTGACCTGTAAGGCCCTCCTTCACGATGAGGCCGCACCCCGCACCAGCAACGCCGTCTGGGATGCCCTCCCGCTCAGCGGCCAGGTGTTCCACGGAAAATACGCCCGCAACGAGATCTACAACCTGGTGCCCGCTTTCGCTCCGGCCGAGCCAGGCGCGGAGAACACCACCGTGACCCCCATCCCGGGCGACGTCTGCTATTTCACGTTCACGTCGAATGACCTCAAAACGCCCTCCCACGGCTACGAGCAGGATTCAGGGACGGACTCCGTGCAGACAATCGTTGACCTGGCTGTCTTCTACGGCCGCAACAACCTGTTGCTCAACGGAGACACCGGATGGGTGCCCGGCAACGTGTTCGCCACCATTGTGGAGGGCCTGGACGAGATGGCGGCAGCCTGCCAGGACATCTGGATGGGCGGCGCGCGGGACGAAACCCTAACGTATTCGCGGGCAGTGGAAACCAAGCCCTGAAGGTCACGCCCGGGCCTGGCAGCAGGCATGGCCCGCCGAGGATTCGTGGTTTCTCCAACCGCCGGACCTTAATCCTGTAGGATTGTAGACAGTTTCTAGTCCAGTCTGATCCCTCCGGGCGGACACAAGAACGGGTCTGACTGCGTGCCCGCTGGCCCGCAGCCGGACCCCCGAGCGGAAGAGTGGTAACCGATGCAAAGATTTGAGCCCGTGGTGCGCGAATCCACGCCATCAATTATCGCCGGGAAATTACGCACGGCGATAGGCCTGGGCCAGATTCCGCCGGGAGCCCAGCTCGGCGAGGCGGAGCTGGCCAAGGAACTCGGCGTAAGCCGCGGGCCGCTCCGCGAAGCCATGCAGCGGCTCACCCAGGAGGGCCTCCTCATCAGCATCCGCAACCGCGGCTTGTTTGTCATCACGATGACCGACGAAGAGGTGCGGGACATGTATGTGGCGCGGACCGCCGTCGAGCGTGCTGCGTCCGAGCTCATCCTGCAGAAGGGGGCTCAGGACGTGGCGGCCCGGCTGCTGAACGTCGTAAAGGCCATGAAGAAGGCGGCGGACAAGGGGGACCTGGACGCCATGTCCGAGGCCGACATGGAGTACCACGCCACGCTCGTGGCGGCTGCGGGAAGCACCCGGCTCACCCGGATGCACAACACCCTGCTGACCGAGACCCGGATGTGCCTGACGGCGCTGGAGAAGAAATACCCGGACCCGCACACCCGCGTTGCCGAGCACCACGCCATCGCCGATGCGTTGGCTGCCGGCAACGAGGAACTGGTGGGCAAGCTCCTGATCAGCCACATGGACGACGCCCTGGAGCGGCTCACCGGCGCCAGCAGCGAAGCCCACGTGGCATCGGCGTTGGCCTGGGCGGCCAACTTTTAGACACGGCAATAAGGAAAGGCTGGCTGCAACTGCAGCCAGCCTTTCCTTATTGCAGCGGAAGCCTGTTAGCCGTTCCCGTGCCGCAAGCACATGAGGGCGTACGCGCGGGCGGCCGCGACGATCTCGGCGATGCTGACGGACTCGTTCACCTGGTGGGCCTGGTCGTTCAGGCCGCCTGGGCCCATGACGATGGCGGGCACGCCGAGGTCGCGGGCCACGAAGCCGCCGTCGCAGGCCGCTGTCCAACCGCTGATGGCGCTGTCCACGCCGGCGTCCGCCAGCGCGGACACGGAGTTTGCCACGAGCGGATGGGACTCCGGCGTGCGGAACCCGGGCATTTCCATGCTCACCGAAGCCCCCACGGAGATGCCGTCCGAATCAATGCCGGCCTCGCTGATCCGTGCCATGAGCTTGTCCAGGATCTGCTGCGCGTCGTCATCGGGCATGAGCCGCCGGTCCAGGGACACCGTGCATTCTGCCGCCACCATGGAGGTTCCGGTGCCGCCGCTGATGAGCCCGATGTTCCAGCTTCCGGCGCCGAGCAGCGGGTCCTGCCCGGCCTGCAGCCGGGCGTGGTCTTCGCGGACCAGGTCCAGGATCTTCGCCGCGGCATCGATGGCGTTCCGGCCGTCCGCCGGGCGGCCGGAGTGCGCCGACTTGCCCGTGACCTTCAACTCGATGTAGCTGTCCCCGCGGCAGCCGATCACGGTCTCAAGGTCTGTGGGCTCGGCCACGACGCACGCCGAGTAGGAGAAGGCGGGGTCGGCGAGGGCGGCGGCGGTGTACGCACGGATGCCGATGCCCAGGTCCTCCTCGTCCACGGTGCAGGCCAGCGCAGCGTTGAACGGCAGCTGCGCGCCTGCGTCCTTGAGCGCCTTCAGGGCAATGACGACGGCGGCGAGGCCGCCTTTCATGTCCGTGGACCCGCGGCCGAAAAGCCGGCCGTCCCGGACATAGGGTTCGAACGGCGGCCGCTCCCAGCCGGTCCCGGCGGGAACGACGTCCGAATGGCCCAGGAACAGGATGCCGGGCTGGACGGCGGCGGGCTGGCTGGCCCCCGGCACGACGCCGCCCGGCAGGACGGCCGTGAAGTTCGGCCGTCCCGGGGCCACCGTTTCCGTTGACACCTCCAGACCCGCAGCCAGGCAGAATTCCTTCAGGACCTGCACCGTGGCTTCCTCCGTGCCGCCGGGATTCTCGCCGCCGGCGGCCACGAGGGCAGTGGTGAGTGGCACGAGTTCGGCCTCGCTGATCAGGCCGAAGACTTTCTGCTCAATGGCCGGTTGTTCCAGAACCCGCTGTTCCATGGCCTGGTTTCCAAAAGCAGCGCTCAAGCGTTGTCGCCGCCCTTCACTGCCGCGAGCTCGAGGTCGATTGCCCGGCGCAGGCGGATGATGCCTTCCTCGGCCCGTTCGGGAGTGGTGGACGCGAAGCAGAGCCGCAGCGCGTCGTCGAACTTTCCGCTGGCGGACAGCGCCGGCCCGGGGATGAAGGCGACGCCTTCGGCGAGTGCTGTCTCGAAGAGCTTCCGCGTGGAGATCCGCGCGTCCTCGCCCTGGAGCGTGAGCCAGAGGAAGAAGCCGCCTTCGGGATCGGTGGTGGTGACGCGGTCGCCGAGGTGGCGGCGCAGGCTGTCCTGCATCGCGTCCTTGCGGCGCTTGTACTCCGTGCGCAGGCCTGCGAGGTGGTTGTCCAGGCCGCCGCGGCGGATGAACTCGGCCACGATGTGCTGGGCGGGAACGTTGGTGCAGGTGTCCATGGCCTGCTTGGCATTGATGACCAGCTGGCGCAGCGCGGGGTCCGTATCCACCCAGCCCACGCGCAGGCCCGGGGCCAGGATCTTGGAGAAAGTGCGGACGGAGAACAACAGCGGATCCCCGGGGCTCAGGGCCTGCAGGGACGGCAGGTCGTCGCCCTGGAAGCGGAGCAGGCCGTAGGGGTCGTCGTCGATGATCACGGAGTTCCACTCGTGCGCCAGTTCCAGCAGCTGGTGGCGGCGCGGCAGCGACAGCGTGGTGCCGGACGGGTTCTGGAAGTTCGGGATGGTGTAGATGGCCTTGGGCGTGCGGCCCGCGGCGGCAACCAGTTCGGGCAGGGCCTCCACGATGAGGCCGTTCTCGTCGGTGGGTGCCTCGAGGAGTTCGGCGCCGTAGCTCAGGGCGGTGGCGCTGCCGTTGGTGTAGGTGGGGCTTTCCACGATGACCAGGTCGCCGGGGTTGATGAAGATCTTGCAGGCCAGGTCCAGTCCCTGCATGCCGCCGGCGGTGATGGTGACGCGTTCCTCGGCGGTGGGGTCCGATGTTCCGGCAAGGTACTCGACGAGGGCCTTAAGCAGTACTGGCTCGCCCTCGGTGGCGCCGTAAGTCATGGAGCTGTGGTCGATGACCTGATCCGCGATGTCCCGGAATTCGGCCAACGGCACGGCCTCGTCCGCGGGGGAACCCATGGCGAAGCGGACAATGTCGTGCGTCTGCGCTGCCAGCAGTGACGTGCTGGAGTCAATGACCGAGCCGACGAGGTCGGCTGCGCGGTCGGCCAAAGGCAGGGCGGTGCGGGATCGGGTGGCAATGTGGTCAACAGTCATGGCCTAGCCGCCTTTCTGGATGAGTTCGCGGGGGAAGCTGGTGAATGTCTCGACGCCGTCGGCGGTGACGCGGATCGATTCGGAGAGTTCGTAGCCGTAGTTGTCCATCCACATGCCGCCGATCACGTGGAAGGTCATGTTCTCCGCGAGGACGGATTCTTCCTCGGAGCGGATGGAGATGGTGCGCTCGCCCCAGTCGGGCGGGTAGCCGACGCCGATCGAGTAACCGATGCGGGAGGGCTTTTCCAGGCCGTATTTGGCCAGCGTCCAGTTCCACGCGCGGGCGAGTTCGCGGACGGGGACGCCCGGCTGCACCTCGGTCAGCACGGCGTTGAGGCCGTCGGCGACGGCGTCAGCCAGCTTCGCGAGACGCTCCGGCTTCTTCCCCAGGGTCAGGGTGCGGGCCAGCGGAGTGTGGTACCGCTGGTGGGCGCCGGCCAGTTCGATGACGACGGCCTGGCCTGCCTCGAAGCGGTCCTCGCTCCAGGTCAGGTGCGGGGTGTCCGCGGCCTCGCCCGTAGGCAGCATCGGCACGATGGCGGGGTAGTCCCCGCCGATGCCGTTGGCGCCCTTGATCTGCGCCTGGCTGATGGCCGCCGCGGCATCGCACTGGCGGACGCCGACGTCGATCGTTTCGACGGCGGCCTCCATGGCCCCCATGCAGACCTGCGCCGCGCCGCGCATCAGCTGGATCTCGGCGGGGGACTTGATGGAGCGGACCCAGTTGACCAGCTCGAAGCTGTCCACCAGCGTCCATTCCGGGATGGCGTTGACCAGCGAGCGGTAAGCCTTGGGGGAGAAGAAGTGCGAGTCCATTTCCAGGCCCACGCAGCCCTTGGCCGCCGGAGCAATGAGGTAGCGCTCGCGCAGGGCGAAGGCCACCCAGTCGAAGGGATGCACGTGCGGGCGGTGGACGTACTGCTCGGGGTATCCCACGATGCAGTCCTCAGGCAGCCAGGTGGTGCGGAAGGCGCCGCCGGCGTCCATGGCCCGGGTGAAGAGCAACATGGGACCGTCCGCGGGAACGAAGACCAGCTGCGGGGTGTAGAAGGACCAGGCGTTGTAGCCGGTCAGGTAGTAGATGTTGGCCGGGTCGGTGACCAGCAAGGCCGAAAGGCCCTGTTTTGCCATGCGCACGCGGACACCGGCGAGCCGGGCGTCGTACTCCTCTTGGCTGAACAGCAAAAGACACCTCCGAGATGATTGGTAGATTGTTTACAATCTAGACCATGTGGTGCGGCTCACACAAACCGCGGGCTTTGTAGTTTTTGGGGTGTCAGCTGCTGCTGACGTAGCCGCGGTCCTTATCCACCACGTTGGCCAGGTTCCCGCCCGCCGTCCAGCGCTCAAGGTTGTCCAGGAACTGACTCGCCAGCGCGTCGCGCCAGCCGACGACATCGCCGCACATGTGGGCTGACATGTGGACGTTGTCCATGGCCCAGAAGGGGTGGGATGCCGGGACGGGCTCTTCGCTGAACACGTCCAGCGAGGCAGCCGCAATCCGGCCTTTGCGGAGGGCTTCAATAAGGGCTGGCTCGTCCACTAGTGCGCCGCGGCCAACGTTGACGAGGTGCGCGGAGGGTTTCATGGCTGCGAGGGCGCGGGCGTCCACCATGTTGCGGGTCTGTTCGGTGAGCGGGGCGATCAGCACCACGTGGTCCGCCCAGCCGGCGTGCTCGGCCAGGTCCGCGCTCGGATGGACCGTGCCGAAGTCAGGGTCGTCCTCGCGGGCCGTGCGTCCCACGCCGCGGACCTCCAGTCCCACGGCGCGCAGGAGGCGGGCGGTGGCGCGGCCGATTCCTCCGGTACCCACCACCAGGGCGCGCGAGCCGGCGGTGCGGGTGAGTTCGCGGTGCTGCCAGACGGCTCGCTGCTGGAGGCTCTTGCTCAGGTGCAGTTGCTTGTCGTGGGCCAGGATGGAGGCCAGGACGAACTCCGCGATGGGCTGATCGAAAGTCCCATGGGCATTGGTCACCACCACCTCGGAGGAACGCAGTTCGTCGAACATCATGGCATCCACGCCGGCGGCGGCCACGTGCACCCATTTTAGCGAATCCGCGTGCGGCCACGCGTCCCGCAGTGCGGAGGAAAAGAAGTCCCAAAGGAACAGTACGTCGGCTCCCCGCGAGGCATCCGCGAGGCCGGCGGCGTCGGTCACGGTGACGTCGGCCCGGGCTTCGATCTCGTCGAGGTTGTAGGGGCGGGGCTGCCCTTCAGCGGCGAGAATGACGACACGGGGTGCTCGGATTTTTTCAATGTTACTCACACCACAACCGTACGGGATCGCAGGATTGTTGACAATAAACAGATGTGACCTGCATCATGGAACGCATGACTTCCCTCAGCCCCGCACTCAAGCAAGCAACCCCCGTCGTCGTGGATCACGCCCTTGGCAGCTGGATCCACGGGACCGATGGCAAGGACTACCTGGACTTCACCACCGGCATCGGTGTGACCAGCACCGGCCACTGCCACCCCAAAGTGGTGGCAGCCGCCCGCGAGCAGGTGGGCAAGATCATCCATGCCCAGTACACCACGGTGATGCACAAACCCCTCCTGGAACTGACCGAAAAGCTCGGCGAGGTCCTCCCGGCGGGCCTTGACTCCGTTTTCTATGCAAACTCCGGTTCCGAGGCGGTGGAGGCCGCCGTCCGCCTGGCCCGTATGGCCACCGGCCGCCCCAACATCGTGGTGTTCCAGGGCGGCTTCCACGGCCGCACCGTCGCCGCCGCGTCGCTGACGACGGCGGGCACCAAGTTCTCCGCCGGCTTCGCCCCGCTGATGGCGGGCGTCCACATGTCCGCCTTCCCCTACGCCTACCGCTACGGCTGGGACGAGGCGCTGGCCGTCGAGTTTGCCCTGCAGGAGCTCGACTACCTGCTGCAGACGCGCACCGCGCCCAACGACACCGCAGCATTCCTCATCGAACCCGCGCTGGGCGACGGCGGTTACCTGCCCACCCCGCCGGCCTTCATGGAGGGGCTGCGGGAGCGTGCGGACAAGTACGGCATCCAGCTGATCTTTGATGAGGTCCAGGCAGGCGTGGGCCGCACCGGCAAGTTCTGGGGCCACCAGTACTCCGCCGCCACCCCGGACATCATCGTCACCGCCAAGGGCATCGCCTCCGGCTTCCCGATCTCCGCCATCGCCGCGTCCACCGAGACCATGTCCAAGGCCTGGCCTGGATCCCAGGGCGGCACCTACGGCGGCAACGCGGTCTCTGCCGCGGCCGGCGTGGCCACGCTCGAGGTGGTCAAGGAAGAGGGCCTCGTGGAGAACTCCCGGATCCGAGGCGAGCAGCTGCAAGCCGGGCTCAAGGAAATCCAGGAGCGCTTCCCCGTCATCGGCGACGTCCGCGGCCGCGGCCTCATGCAGGGCATCGAGTTCACCGCCGAGGACGGCAAACCGGACGCGTCAACGGCCGCCGCCGTCCAGCAGGCCACCACGGAGCAGGGCCTGCTGACCCTGACCTGCGGCCCCGCCGGCAACGTGGTCCGCCTGATCCCGGCCCTGGTGGTCACCGCCGAGGAAATCTCCACCGGCCTGGAGCGCTTCGAAGCTGCCGTGGGTGCCGTCATGGGCGCCGTCCCCGCCACCGCCGGAGCCTGAGCCAAAAAATGACTGTATCTTCCCCGCCTGACGCTTCCGCCGCCGTCGTGCCTCCTGCTGCGCCTCATCCGGCGCAGCAGGCGGTGCTCGAGCGGCTGTCCGCCGCCGGGATCAGCGCCGACAGCTCGGCGCGGCGGCTGGCCGAATACTCCTACGACGCTTCCAACTACCGGGTGCCTCCGCTGGCCGTGGTGTTTCCGCGGTCAGCGGAGGACGTGGTGGCCGCGCTGGCGGTGTGCCGGGAAACCGGGACCCCTCTGATCAGCCGCGGCGGGGGTACGTCCATGGCGGGCAACGCGATCGGGCCCGGCGTGGTGCTGGACTTCTCCCGGTACATGAACAGGATCCACGGGCTG
>Ga0307408_100003154_pt1 | contig 11362 bp, 9 predicted proteins | sample 322Cmetagenome_FD_202116 | JGI IMG/M metagenome (GOLD analysis project Ga0307408, IMG submission 202116) | Maize rhizosphere microbial communities from greenhouse at UC Davis, California, United States - 322HYB-C-3 | ecosystem: Host-associated > Plants > Roots > Rhizosphere > Soil | place: USA... | reverse complement strand
CGCAGGGATGAACGAGTCGAATGCCTGATGTCCACAGGCTACGTTCTGCAGCCGCCCGGCACAAGCCGCTTGCGTCGGCAGGCGTCAGGCGGCGCTAGTCGGCAAAAAGCGGGCCCTGGAACGCTCGCCGGCGCGCCACCGCGCTCCGGCAACGGTGCAATGCCTGCGCGCGCCGAGCGGCGTGCGCAGTTGACTAGTCATCAGCCGGGAAATCTCACGGCGGCGCGGCGCCGCCGGCCTTCGGCACGTAGATCGAGTTCTTCACGGTGGCGAACACCCGGCGCACCATCGGCTCGAACTCCTCGAGCCGCATGCTGACGAAGCGCGGATCGAACGCCGGACCGTCGTACACCCGGCAGAATTCCTCGGCAACGGGGTACCATGGGTGATCGCGAAACTCATCGCGCAGGTTGCGGTCGAGGCCGAGATGATGGAAGAAGTAGTAGCCCTGGAAGATCGCGTGCTTCTCGACCATCCAGTGATTCCGCTCGGAGACGAACGGCTTGAGGATCGCGGCGGCCACGTCGGCGTGGTTGCGCGGCCCGAGGATGTCGCCCATGTCGTGCAGCAGCGCGCAGACCACGTATTCCTCGTCGCGGCCGTCGCGGTACGCGCGCGTCGCAGTCTGCAGGCAGTGCTCCAGGCGGTCGACGGCGAAGCCGCCGCAGTCCCCTTGGAGCATTTTCAGGTGCGTGAGCACGCGATCGGGCAGCTCGATGATGAACGGCTTCATCGCCTGGCTGATGCAGTCCCAGTCTTCCTTCGTACCCTCGCACATCGAATGAAAGCGTGCGCGCGGCATGTCGCCATCGACCATGGCAGCTCCCGAAACGGCCCGGAACATGGATTGAGAGTCGGTCCCGGCAGTCAAAGTAAGAGTCGGCTGCGCGGCCTGTCAATGCGACTGCCGCCCGCGCCCGCTGTGCGGGAACCTTCGTCCCCACCGTGGGCGTTTACAGCGGATCAGCGGCACGGGCTAACGACACCATGATCGATGACCCGCTCTGGTACAAGGACGCCATCATCTACCAGATGCACGTCAAGGCGTTCCACGACGCGAACGGCGACGGCCTCGGCGACTTCGCCGGCCTGGCGCAACGCCTCGACTATATCCAGGAGCTCGGCGTCAACACGCTGTGGCTGCTGCCCTTCTATCCCTCGCCGCTGCGCGACGACGGCTATGACATCGCCGACTACAGCAACGTGCATCCCGACTACGGCACGCTGGAGGACTTTCGCGGGTTCGTGGCCGAGGCGCACCGCCGCGGCCTGAAGGTGATCACCGAGCTGGTCATCAACCACACCTCCGATCAGCATCCATGGTTTCAGCGCGCGCGGCGCGCGCCGCCCGGCTCGCCGGACCGCGATTTCTACGTGTGGAGCGACGACGACAAGAAGTTCGCCGGCACGCGCATCATCTTCACCGATACCGAAAGCTCGAACTGGACCTGGGATCCGCTCGCCCGCCAGTACTACTGGCATCGCTTCTTCTCGCACCAGCCCGATCTCAACCACAACAATCCGCGCGTCGTGGAGGCGGTGATCCAGGTCATGCGCTTCTGGATGGACATCGGCGTGGATGGCGTGCGCCTCGACGCCATTCCATACCTGTGCGTGCGCGAAGGCACGAACAACGAGAATCTGCCGGAGACGCACGCGGTGCTGAAGCGCATGCGCGCGGCGATGGACGCCGAGTACACCGGGCGCATGTTCCTCGCCGAGGCGAACCAATGGCCCGAGGACGTGCGCGAGTACTTCGGCGACGGCGACGAGTGCCACATGGCCTATCACTTTCCGCTGATGCCGCGCATCTTCATGGCGGTCGCGCTCGAGGACCGCTACCCGGTCGCGGAAATCATGCGGCAGACGCCGGACATTCCCGACAACTGCCAGTGGGCCATCTTCCTGCGCAACCACGATGAGCTGACGCTCGAGATGGTCACCGACCGCGAACGCGACTACATGTACCGGATGTACGCGCAGGAGCCGCGCATGCGCGTCAACGTAGGCATCCGTCGGCGACTCGCGCCGCTGCTGAGCAACGACGTCGACCGCATCAAGCTGATGAACAGCCTGCTGCTGTCGATGCCCGGCTCGCCGATCATCTATTACGGCGACGAGATCGGCATGGGCGACAACATCTACGTCGGCGCCCCCACCGGCGTGCGCACGCCGATGCAGTGGAGCATCGACCGCAATGCCGGCTTTTCGCGCGCCGATCCGCAGCGGCTGTACCTGCCGGTGATCATGGATCCGATCTACGGCTACCAGGCCGTGAACGTCGAGGCGCAGAGCCGCGATCCCGGTTCGCTGCTCAACTGGACGCGCCGCATCCTCGTGGTGCGCCGCCAGCACCAGTGCTTCGGCCGCGGCTCGCTCGAATTCGTGCGGCCGCAGAACCGCAAGATCATCGCGTACGTGCGCACCTTCGGCGCCGAGATCGTGCTGTGCGTGGCGAACCTGTCGCAGACGGCGCAGGCGGTCGAGCTGGACCTGTCGAAATACAAAGGCCGCGTGCCGGTCGAGCTGATGGGCCGCAACGCGTTTCCGCCGATCGGCGATCTGCCGTACTTCCTCACGCTCGCGGCGCACGGTTTCTTCTGGATGCTGCTGAGCGATTCAGCGCCGCCGCCCGCGTGGCACGTCGAACGGTTGCCCGCGACCGAGCTGCCAGTGCTGGTCCTGGCGCAGGAGCTGGCGACGTTCCTGACGGACAGCGTCGCCGGCGGCGCGCCGAGCAGCATCGCGCGGCGCGCGCGGCAGCAGCTCGAACAGGAAGTATTGCCGGAGTTCCTGCGTCCCCGCAGCTGGCTCGCGCACGACAACGGCGGACTCACCGCGACACGACTGGGGTCGGCCTCGCTCTGGCGCAACGAACAGCGCACGTTCCTGCTTTCGTTCGTCGATGCGGAGTTCGGCGGCGCGCACAAGCGCTATTTCCTGCCGCTCGCGCTCGCCTGGGAAGATGGTCAGGACACCGGCGCGCTACGCACCGCCGAGTGGACTATCGCGAAGGTGCGCGAGCATGCGCGTGCCGGCGTGCTGATCGACGCCTTTGCCGATCCCGCGTTCTGCATCGGTCTCGTGCACTGCGTGGCGACAAATGCCAGCGTGCCTTTCGCCGGCGGCGAGCTGCAGTTCCGTTCGACGGGCGAAGTGCCCGCGCTCGGCATGGTGCGCGGCCAGTCGACAGCTCACGTCGGTGCGGATCCGACCAACACCAGCGTGATCCTCGACGAGGCAGTGTTCCTTAAGGCATATCGCCGCGCCGAGCCCGGGCCGAATCCGGACGTCGAGATGACGAGCTTCCTCACGCGCGCCGGCTACCGATCGATCGCGCCACTCGCGGGCAGCGTCACGCACGTCGCGGGCGAAATCACCGTGCTTGCGGCGGTCTTCGCGGCCGTCGGTCACCAGGGCGATGTGTGGACCTACGCGCTCAATCACCTGGAACGGTATGCGACGACGATGGTTAATGCACAGGCCGACGCAGCGACCGAGTCGCCTCACGCTCTGTTTACCGCACAGATGCATACGCTCGGACGGCGCATCGGCCAGTTGCACTGCGTCCTCGCGCGCGCCGACGGTGACGATCCGGCGTTTGCCACCGAGCCGCTCAGAAGCGCCGATCAGTCGCGCTGGTACAGCGCGATTCATTTTGAAGCCGATACCGTGCTGACCCTGCTGCGCGAACGCATACCGAAGCTCGGCGAGCGAGCGGCAGCGGCAGCGCAGGACCTGCTCGCACACGCGGAGCCGCTGCTGACACGCATTCGCGAGTTGTGCAGCGGACCCGTCGCCGGGCTGAAGATGCGCCATCACGGCAACCTGCACCTCGGCAAGATCCTGCTCGTCGCGGACGATCTGCTGATCACGGGCTTCGAGGGCGACGCGTCGCTGACGATCGACGAGCGGCGCAGCAAGGATTCGCCGCTGCGCGACGTCGCGACCGTGCTGCGCTCGTTCGACTACGCGCGCGCCACGGCCTTGGATCGCGTCGGCATGGGTCGACTGGACCTGCGCGATCCGCTGGCGCCCGCGTTGGCCGAGTGGCTGCGGCAGACAACGGAGTTCTTCCTGCAGGGCTATCGCCGCGCCGTCATGGAATCGCAGTGCGTTCCCGCGGACGACGCGACGTTTGCGGCGTTGACTGCGCTGTTCCAGATCGAGTGCGCGCTGCTCGAGCTGCGGCGCGAGCTGGAGCGGCGGCCCGCGTGGATCGAAGTGCCGATCCGGGCGCTGCTCGCGCTCGTAGGTCAGGCGTCGGCCTGACACTTTCAGGCGTCGATCGATTCCTCGTCGAAGCTCTCGGTGGTGTAGCGCCAGGCGCGCACGCGGTCCGACCAGTATCCGGCCGGCCAGCCCGCTTTCATCTTGAGCTGGCGCACGAAGTCTGCGGGATCCGGCAGCTGTTCCCACACTGCCGGCAGGAACGTCGCACGCCCCGTGTCGGATTCGAGGATCAGGCCGTCGACCGACGGTTGGAGTACGGCGAGCAGTTGCGATTCGCTAGTGACGTCGAGCTGCTCAGGCGTAGTGAGCAGCGAGAGATGCAGGCTCACTTGGGGCCATTCCGCTGCGGTCAGCGGCGCAAAGCGGTAGTCGCTGAACGCGGCGGCCCACGCATTGCGCCATACGTCTTCCGCGAGCGGTCGCGGTGCGTCGAGCGTTCCGCAGCAGCCGCGTAGGTCCTCGCCGCGACGCAAAGTCACGAACGATGAGCGCCGCACGCTGAGTCCCGGCAGTAGCAGTGCCGCGCTGAAGGGCACGGGTTGACCTGCCGGCTGGCCGTTGGCCAGCGCGGAGTCGATCGAAGCCCGCGCGAGCGCGAGCAGCTCGCGACGTTCAGGCGTGACCAGGCTCATGAACGGCGAATGCTCCGTAGCCCACGACTCTCGATCGATCGCCTGCGGTGTCCCCGGAGTTGCAGCGCGCGATCTGCGACACCGCGAGGCCACGCTGGCCCGCGAGATGCAGCAGCCCGTTGATGCCGACGGATCCGCACGCCTGCTCGCCGACCAGCGTTGCCTCGCGGCCCAGGATCGCCGCGCTCGTAACGGCGTCGATCTCCTGCGCCTGCTCGTACGAGTGGTAGTGGCTCAGATCCGAGCTCACGAGCACGAGCGTCGCCGCGTCGCCCCACACCTCGGCGAGCGCATCCGCGACGTGCTCCCGCGCGACCGATCCAAGCACGAGGGGCAGCAGCGTGAACTCGTCGAACAGCATCTGCAGGAACGGCAGCTGAACTTCGAGGCAGTGCTCCTGTGCGTGCGGAGCATCGGCCTCGGCGACGTCGCCTCGTTGCAGCAGCGCAAGTTTCAGCGCGCGATCGATCTCGACTTTGCCGAGCGGCGTCGCGAAAGCCCCTGCGGCCGGCACTGCCATGCCGCGCAGGTACACGCGATGGCTCGGGCCGATGAGCACGATGCGGCGGATCGCGTGCCGCAGCCGCGCCACCGTCGCGTACGCGGCCGCCGCGATGCCGCCCGAGTAAATGTAGCCCGCGTGCGGGACGATCAGCGCTTTCGGCGGCGCAGCAGCAGCAGTCGCGACGTCGTGTTGTCCAAGGTATACGGACACCGCATCACGCAGCTCACGCTCGTCGTCCGGATAGAACAGGCCGGCGACCGCGGGCGGGCGGACGTTTGAGTTTCCTCGTTCGGGGAGCATCATGCGCGTATGTATCACCCGACGAAGTACTGGCACAAGCTCGACGACGGACGCGTGCAATGCGACGTGTGTCCGCGCGCGTGCCGCATGCACGAGGGCCAGCGCGGCCTGTGCTTCGTGCGTGGCGTAGAAGGCAGCGAGGTCAGGCTCTACACCTACGGACGCTCCAGCGGCTTCTGCGTCGACCCGATCGAGAAAAAGCCGCTCAACCATTTCCTGCCAGGTACGTCGGTGCTGTCATTCGGCACAGCTGGTTGCAACCTGGCCTGCAAGTTCTGCCAGAACTGGGACATGAGCAAGTCGCGCGAGATGGACACGCTCGCCGATCGCGCGAGCCCTGAAATGCTCGCAACAACTGCGAAGCGCCTGGGTTGCGCGAGCGTCGCGTACACGTACAACGATCCGGTCGTTTTCATGGAGTACGCGATCGACGTCGCCGATGCGTGCCGCGAGCGTGGCGTGCGCAGCGTTGCCGTCACCGCCGGTTACATGTGCCAGCAGCCGCGCGCAGAGTTTTACGGCCACATGGACGCAGCCAACGTCGACCTGAAAGGATTCACCGAGCGCTTCTACCGGAAGATCTGCGGCGGCGAGCTGGGCGCCGTGCTCGAAACGCTCGAATATCTGCGCAACGAAACGCGCGTGTGGTTCGAGATCACGACGCTGCTGATCCCCGACGAGAACGATTCGAACGCCGAGCTGGAGCAGATGACGCGCTGGATCGCAGACAAGCTCGGGCCGGACGTGCCGCTGCATTTCACCGCGTTCCATCCGGACTGGAAGATGATGGACAAGTCGCGCACGCCGGCGGCGACGTTGAGCCGCGCGCGCGAGATTGCGCTACGCAACGGTCTGCGCTATGTCTACACCGGCAACGTGCACGACACCGCGGGTTCCAGCACGTACTGCGCCGGCTGCGGCAGCCGCGTGATCGAGCGCGATTGGTACGAGCTGGGAGAGTGGCGGTTGGACGCGCGAGGCCGGTGCCTGCAGTGCGCGGCACAGTTGCCCGGTGTCTTCGACGGCGCGCCGGGCAGGTGGGGTGCCCGGCGCTTGCCGGTCAGGATCGCGGTCTAGCTCATCAGAAGCGCCAGGCGCCCGAGAACCAGAACGCGTCGGCGTCGTCGATCACATCTGAATCGATGCGCTGGTATTCCAGCCGCGCGTTGAGACGCTGGAAGAACGTCATGCCGACACCGGCACCGTACGTCAGGTCCTGCTCGCTCGAGCTCGAGTCGAAGTCCGGGCCGTCGTCGAGATCCACGGACGCGTCGACGTCATAGAACAAGTAGCCGATCTTGCCGAACAGCTCGACCGGGCCGAGCGGTATCGTGCCGATGACCGACGGCTCGAAACCGCTGATGTCGGCGCGGAAATCGCCGCTGGACCCGGAGGTCTCGAAGCGGTCGCTCGGACGGCCGAAGTCGACGTAGGCGACTTCCAGCGCGAAATGCGGATTCATGCGCCAGCCGCCGAACACCTTCCAGGCGGTGTCGTCGTCGTCGAGCCGCTCGATTGCCTCGTCCGTCTGATCGATGTCGTCGAGTTTCAGGTTGAACTGGCCGACGCCGCCGCCGAGGTAGAAGCCTTCGTCGTTCTCGTCTGCACTTTGCGCGAACGCGCTGCTGCAGGCGAGGGAGCCGGCGGATGCTCCTGCGACCAACATTGTTGCCAACACAACTGCTCGATTCATGATCCCGTCTCCTGTGCCTTCGGTGTGGAGCGCGGCTGTCGCGTCAGCAATACAGCTCGCGACACGTCGCGCTCGTGACAGCGAAACGGGGCGGCCGCAGCGACGGTTCCGCAGTTGCTCGCGTAAAACACAGCGAGCGTAGGAATCGCCCGTCGGGAAAGTATCGCGGGAATTTATTGGCCGAACACCCAGCGGATCAGCTCGGCCTGAATTGCTTCACCGCTGCCGGCGTGCGCGCCGGGATGATTGATCATGATCACCAGAACGTAGGTGCGCCCCGAGGCTGCGTTGACGAAGCCGGCGAGCGCGCTCACGTCATCGATGCGGCCAGTCTTGAGCCGGATGCGGCCGTGCATGCCGGGCGAGTTGAAACGGTGGCGCAGCGTGCCGTCCGTTGCGGACAGCGGCAGCGACGCTGCGAACTCCGGCATGAACGGACTGTGCCAGGCGATGTCGAGCATCTCACCCATGCCGCGTGCCGTTACGCGCTCGGTCCGCGACAGACCGGATCCGTTCTCGAGCACGAAGCCTCTGGCGTCGATGCCGCGCTTGGCGAGCCAGGCGCGCACCGCGTTGCGGCCTCGCTCGGCAGTCGCAGGCGGGCCGAATCCCTCGACGCCCAAGGTCAGCATCACGGTCCGCGCCATGACGTTGTTCGAGAACTTGTTGACGAGCCGGATGATTTCGGAGAGCGGCAGCGAGTCGTACTCGAACAGCAATTTCGCATCCGCCGGCAGCGGCGCCATGCGCGCTGCGCCGTCGATGACGCCGCCCGCCTGCGTCCACATCGTGCGGAACGTTCCGTATGCGTAATCCGGCGCGGTCATGATCGCGCGCGTCACCGAGTAGACGCCGCACGAGACCGGAAAAGTACCGCGCACGACCAGCGTGTTCGGATCGCTGCGGTCGGGCATGTCGAACACGAGGCCGCCGTCGGCGGCGTTGCAGCGGCCGGCGCCGAGCCGCACCTCGTTCTTCAGCACCAGGTTCGCCGGCAGCGGGCTGACGACGATCTGCGGCCGCGAGCGCTGGCCGAACGGATTCACCGTGAAGCGCGAGCTCTGGAAGTTCACCATCAGCGCGTCCGGCAGCACGTTGTAGCTGCGGAACGGCTGCGCATCGAAGTCGGCGCGGTTGTCGGTGATCGGCGCGAAGTAGTTGTTGTCGATGACGACGTCGCCGGTGATCTTCGCCAGCCCGCGCTCGCGCAGCCCTTGCACGAAGCTCCACCAGCGCTCGTCGGTCATATAAGGATCGCCGCCGCCGACCAGGTACAGGTCGCCGTAGAGCACGCCGTGCTCGACGCGGCCGCCGGCATACGCGCGCGTCTTCCACGTGTACGCCGGCCCGAGCGTGTCGAGGGCGGCGAACGTCGTCAGGGTCTTGATCGTCGACGCCGGGCTGCGCAACGTTGCGCTGTTCAGATCGACGACGACTTCGTTGGTGCCCGCGTCGCGCACGTAAATGCTGACGTGCTGCGCCGGAACGCCGACGCGCGCCATCGCGCGCGACACGGCGGGCGGCAGCTGAGCGCCTTGGGCGAGACCATGCGTGCCGAGCGCGAGCAGCGCTGCGAGCGCGGTGAGACGATTGGACATTACGAGGACGTTTCGACCAAAGCGACAGCGGTCATGAGTTTATACTGCGCGCGCCCCATTCGTGGGCGCAGCGGAGCTGCAATGCGTCGGTTGTGGAATACGTTTCTGAAGGGCCTGGTCGCGCTGCTGCCGGTGACCCTGACGGTCTACCTGGTCTTCTGGCTCGGCAGCACTGCTGAGTCGATTCTCGGCGGGCCGTTGCGCGCGCTGCTGCCCGAGGATCGCTACTGGCCGGGGCTCGGGCTGGTGGTCGGCTTCCTGCTGGTGCTGCTCGTCGGGGTGCTGGTCAACGCCTATGTCGTGCGCTACCTGCTGCGCATCGGCGAGGCGTTCCTCGCGCGCATCCCGATCGTCAAGACGATCTTCGGCGCCTTCAAGGACATCACTCAGTTCCTGCCCGCGGGCGGCAAGGAGCGCGACCTGAAGCGCGTCGTGCTGTGGCGCTTCGGCAGCGCGCATTTGATCGGCTTCGTCACCGAAGAGCACGTCAGCGCGCGCTTGTTCGGCGACAACGCCTCCGGCCTCGTAGCCGTCTATTTCCCCATGAGCTACCAGATCGGCGGCTACACGCTGTACCTGCCGGTCGCGGAGCTGACCGAAACCGATCTTTCGGTGCAGGAAGCGATGCGCATGGTGTTGATCGGCGGCGTCACCAGCTCCACTGCCCGGCCGGCGCCGGCCCGATAGCGCGGCGTCATGCTCGTCGGTCAGCTGGCGGTCCGCCCGCCGTTCCCCTGGCGTCACCTGCTGGACTATTTCGCGCACCGGCTGATCCCGCAGTTCGAGCGCATCGAGAACGACTGCTACGTGCGGCAGGTCGGCGCGCGCACGATCGCCGTTGCGTACGACGCGGCGAGCTCGCAGCTGCAGATCACCTCGAGCGGGCGCGTAAAGGCCGCGCAAGTGCTGGACAACGTCGCCCGCCTGCTCGACATCGGTCACGACGCGCAGCAGATTCAGAAGCATCTGCGACGCTCGCCCGTGCTGAAGCGGCGCATTGCCATCGTGCCGGGCATGCGGCCGCTCGGCGCGTGGTCGCCGTTCGAGCTGTGCGTGCGCACGATCCTCGGCCAGCAGGTCACCGTGGCTGCAGCGGGCACGCTCATGCGCCGCCTGGTGGAGCGCTGCGGAACGGTGACGCCGGAATGCGTGGCCGATGCTGATTTCGCGGCCATCGGTATGCCGGGCAAGCGTGTCGACACGATCCGTTCGTTCGCGCGCGCGGTCGGCGATCGCCGTGTGGATTTCGCGCGGCCGTGGATCGAGGTCGAAGCAGCGCTCAAAGAGCTGCCGGGATTCGGGCCGTGGACGCGCGCCTATCTGGCAATTCGACTCGGACGCGATCCGGATGCGTTTCCGGAGACGGATCTCGGACTGATCCGCGCAGCACAGGTCGACTCGCCGGCGCAGCTGCTGGCGCTGGCGGACGGCTGGCGGCCGTACCGGGCCTATGCGGCCACTTACCTGTGGGCAGTGAGCGATTCCGCCCCTCGGTCAGCACGCGTGTGACCCGCGTCTCGACCTGCCAAATCTTGTCACCCGGGAATTGTGGCCGGTTTAACAATTCCTGCGTGTGCCGGGATGTCCTCAATCGCAGTACTGCTAGCATCTGTGCCAGTTTCAGCCTGCGCTCGCACATCGCTCGTGTCCGAAGCAAATCTTCGACAAATTCGCATCCTGCACGTCGTGAGCTCGGCGGCCGTCGCGGCGAGCTTGCAGCAGTCGTTGCTGATGCCCGTCCTGACCCGCATGCCGAAGGAGCGCGTCAAGACGCAAGTGGTCTGCCTTGCGCCGGGCGCCGTCCCGGCCGCAGTGCTGCGCCAGAGCGGCGTACCCGTCCACGACGTGGCGTTGTCCCGCAAGCGGTTCTCGTTCGGCGGCTTCGGTGAGCTGCTGAAGACCGCGAAGGCCTTCAAGCCGGACGTCATCCATGCGTGGGGCTACACCGCGCAAATCGTCGCTAACGCTGTGCGCAAGCGCTGCGATCGCAAGATCAAGGTTGTCTGGACGGTCGCCGGCACGACGCCGCTGCCGCGCGGCGCAGGCATGATCGATCGCCAGAAGGTCAAATACGCCGCGAAGGCTGCGCCGACCGCAAATCGCATCGTCTATGCATCGCAAGCCGGCGCTGCGCAGCACCGCCGCGTCGGATTCCCGGACGACGAGCACCTGACCATTCCGGCCGGCATCGACGCAACGCGCTTCAAACCCGACCCGGCCGCACGGCGCAAGATCCGCGAGCAGCTGCATCTCGGCCCCGAGGCGTTCGTCATCGGCATGGTCGCGCCGTTCCAGCCGGAACACGACCACACGACCTTTCTCAAGGCCGTCGCGGAGCTGATCAAGGGCAATCCGCACATTTCAGTCGTGCTCGCCGGCCATGGCGTGCAGAAAGGCAACG
>Ga0307408_100003152_pt1 | contig 11364 bp, 10 predicted proteins | sample 322Cmetagenome_FD_202116 | JGI IMG/M metagenome (GOLD analysis project Ga0307408, IMG submission 202116) | Maize rhizosphere microbial communities from greenhouse at UC Davis, California, United States - 322HYB-C-3 | ecosystem: Host-associated > Plants > Roots > Rhizosphere > Soil | place... | reverse complement strand
GGTGGCTACCTGTTGTGGCTGATGCACCGCAGCAGCAACCTGGGCGGAGGGCGCGCGGCATGAGCGATGTGATGAATCCCCACGCGATTCGCGCGCGGTCCATCGCCGCCAGCCTGGGCCATGGCCCGCAGAAGCAGCGCGTGCTGCACGGCATCAGCCTGGACATCGCCGCTGCGAAGTGGACCAGCATCGTGGGTCCCAACGGCGCGGGCAAGTCCACACTGCTCAAGGCCCTGGCCGGTGTGCTGCCGCACAGCGGTGACGTCATGCTGATGGGCCAGCCGCTGCTGGGCCTGCCGCACCGCGAGCGCGCCCGCCAGCTGGCCTGGCTGGGCCAGAACGAAACCTCGGCAGATGACCTGACCGTGTGGGACGTGGCCATGCTGGGCCGCCTGCCGCACCAGGCCTGGCTGGCGCCGCCCAGCGCGGCCGACCGCGCGGCGGTGGAGCAGGCTTTGCGCGCCACACGCGCCTGGGAGTGGCGCCAGCGCGCCCTGGGCCAGCTCTCCGGCGGCGAGCGCCAGCGCGTGCTGCTGGCCCGCGCGCTGGCGGTGCAGGCGCAGGTGCTGCTGATGGATGAGCCGCTGGCCAACCTGGATCCGCCGCACCAGGCCGACTGGCTGGACGTGGTTCGGGCGCTGGTGGCCGAGGGCAAGACCGTGGTCAGCGTGCTGCACGAAATCACCATGTCGCTGCAGGCCGACACCCTGGTGGTGATGGCCGCGGGCCGTGTCACCCACCAGGGCGATTGCGCCGACCCGGCCACTCACCGGGCCGTTGAAAATGTTTTTGATGGGCGCATTGCCGTGCACGCGCTGCAGGGGCAGTGGGTTGCGCTGCCCCGGCAACCCAAAGAGGCACACCATGCGTGAGCCCGCTTTCCCGTTTTGCTTTCCCTGTGCTTCGTTGAGTTGTTCGTTGAGTATTTATTGATTTGTTGATTTCTTGAGTTGTTGTTTCATTTTTTCAGTCACCACGTTTTCATTTTCATCAAAGGAGAAACGCCATGCATATCGAACCTGGTCTTGTCGACGGAAGCAAAATTTTCCTGAGCTATGCCACTGCCACGGCAGCCCTTGGCTACACCGCCAGGCTCGCCCTGGATACGGCCAGGAAGGACGGTTTTGTGTCCCTGCTGCTGCGCGCGGCCATTTCCGCTGCGCTGGTGTTCTGCTTCTTTGAGGTGCTGCCGCACCACCCCGTGGGCGTTTCCGAGGTGCACCTGATCCTGGGCACCACGCTGATGCTGGTGTTCGGTGTGGCGCCCGCCGCCATCGGCCTGGTGAGTGGCCTGCTGATCCAGAGCCTGTTTTTCGCGCCGCAAGATTTGCCGCAGTACGGCATGAATGTCACCACCTTGCTGGTGCCCCTGTTTGCCACCTTTGCGCTGGCGCGCCGCATCATTCCCGAATCCATGGCCTATGTGGACATCAGCTACGCCCAGGCTTTCAAGCTGTCGGTGGCTTACCAGGGCGGCATTGTCATGTGGGTGGGCTTCTGGGCCCTCTACGGCAAGGGCATGGAGGCCGGCAATGTGTCGCAGATCGCCAGCTTTGGCGCGGCGTACATGAGCGTCGTGCTGCTCGAGCCGCTGGTGGACCTGGGCATCCTGGCCATGGCCAAGTGGCTGAACCGCTTTAAGGGCTCGCCGGTGGTTGAACAGCGCCTGTACAACGCGGCTTGAGAAGGCTGTCATGGAAATCGAAGCCCCTCCCGTCCTGCGCGACACGCCCAAACCCCAGGGCGAGCGGCGCGGTCTGATCCTTGTCCACACCGGCACCGGCAAGGGCAAGAGCACCGCGGCCTTCGGTCTGGCCCTGCGCGCGCACGGCCGCGGCAAGGCCGTCAAGGTCTACCAGTTCATGAAAGTGCCTAGTGCGCGCTTTGGCGAGCACCGGCTGTTCGAGCAGCTGGGCATCCCGATTGAAGGCCTGGGCGACGGCTTCAGCTGGAAGAGCCGCGACCTGGACCACTCGGCCCAGCTGGCGCTCGATGGCTGGGCCAAGGCCGAAGCCACCATACGCGCAGGCGAGCATTTCATGGTGGTGCTCGATGAAATCATGTACCCGCTGCGCTACGGCTGGATTCCGCTGGACGCCATACTCAATTGCCTGCGCGAACGCCCGCCGCATGTGCACGTGGTGCTGACCGGCCGCAATGCGCCGGCCGAGCTGGTGGAACTGGCCGACACGGTCACTGAAATGACGCTGATCAAGCATCACTTCAAGGCTGGCGTCCCGGCGCAACGGGGCATAGAAGACTAAACAGATGGTCCATATGCTCGACACCCGCCGCCTTCGGCGCACCGCCGCATTCATGGATGCTGGGGCGCTGCGCCTGTTGCCGTCGGCAGCGTCGCTGGCAACCCTGGGGCTGCTCTCCAGCTTCGCGGTGGCGCAGGGCACGCAGCCGGTGTCCCGCATCGTCACGCTGGCGCCATCGCTGACTGAAGCGGTGTGCGCGCTGGGCCGGTGCGCGCAGCTGGTCGGCACCGACAGGCATTCCAGCTGGCCCGGCACCGTGCAGATGTTGCCCAAGGTGGGTGGCCTGGAAGACGCGCAGATCGAACGCATCGTGACCCTGCGTCCCAACATGGTCCTGCTGGGCCCGCGCAGCCGGGCGGGCGAGCGCCTGCAGGCCCTGGGCGTGCCGGTGATGACCTTTGATGCACGCACCCATGCCGACCTGAAGCGCATGCTGCTCAAGCTGGGCGATACGCTGGGAGAGCCTGCCCGCGCCGCGGAATTGGTGGCCCGCATTGATGCCGAACTGAGCCTTGCCGCCGGCCGCATGCCCGTAGCCTTGCGCGGGCGCAGCGTTTATGTGGAGGTAGGGGCGGGGTCTTCCGCCGCCAGCGAAAAAAGCTTTATCGGCGAAACCGTCGCCAGGCTGGGCTTGGTCAACGTTGTGAGTGGTGACCTGGGCCTCTTCCCGAGAATCAACCCCGAACTGCTGCTGCGCCGCCCACCCGACATCATCATCGGCCCGCGCGCCACGCTGGCCAACCTGGCCGACCGCCCGGGCTGGAGCACACTGCCCGCGGTGCGCCAGCAGCAGCTGTGCCTGTTGGACACCGAGCGCATGGACCTGCTGTCGCGCCCCGGCCCGCGCCTGGGCGAGGCGGCGCAGATGCTGGTGGAGTGCCTGTCGGCGCTACCGCCACGCTGACTATTTTTATTCGAGAAACATCATGCAAACCCGAAAAATCCCCGCCACCATCGTCACCGGCTTCCTGGGCAGCGGCAAGACCACGCTGCTGCGGCACCTGCTGGCCAATGCGCAGGGCCGGCGCATCGCCGTCATCGTCAACGAGTTCGGTGAACTTGGTATCGACGGCGAACTGCTGCGCGGCTGCGGCATCGGCTGCGACGAAAACGGCGAAGAAAACGGCCAGCTCTATGAACTGGCCAACGGATGTCTCTGCTGCACCGTGCAGGAAGAATTCGCGCCGGTGATGGAGCAACTGGCCGCGCGCCGCGACCAGATCGACCACCTGGTGATCGAGACCTCCGGCCTGGCCCTGCCCAAGCCGTTGGTGCAGGCCTTCCAGTGGCCGACGCTGCGCAACACCTTCACTGTCGACGCGGTGGTCACCGTGGTGGACGCGCCCGCGGTCGCCGCGGGCGACTTTGCCGACGACCCGGTCGCGGTGGATGCCCAGCGCCGTGCCGACGAGAACCTGGACCATGAATCGCCGCTGCATGAGCTGTTTGAAGACCAGCTCGCCACAGCGGACCTGGTGGTGGTGCACAAGACCGATGGCCTGACGGCCGCGCAGCTGGCCGATGTAGAGGCCGCCATCCGCGCCGAGACCGCGCCCGGCGTCAAGCTGGTGCATGCGCAGCACGGCCGTATCGATGCCGGCGTGCTGCTGGGCCTGGAGCGGGCGGTGGAAGACCTGATCGACCAGCGCAAAACCCACCACGACGAGGAAGAAGACCACGACCACGACGCCTTCGACTCGGTGCAGGTGGCGCTCGACGTGCCCGGCCGCGACGCGTTGCTCGCTGCCTTGCGCGCCCTGGTGGAACGCCACGAGATTTATCGCGCCAAGGGCTTTGTGGCTTTGCCCGGCTCGGCCATGCGCCTGGTGGTGCAGGGCGTGGGCGCCCGCTTTGACAGCTACTTTGACCGCCCCTGGCGCGATGGTGAAGCGCGGCAATCGCGCCTGGTGCTGATCGGTTCCGGGCTCAACGCCGCGGTGTTGCAGGCTGAGCTGAGCGCCGCGCTGGCAATGCCCGTCGCGGCCTGAATCCACATGCACGCTGAAGCTTTACGCTCGTGGCGGGCACAGGCCGAGGGGGCACTCTGCTCCGCGGCTGTCCTCCGCCCTGCGGGCTCCCCCTTGATGCCGCTGCGCAAAGCGCCCCATCGACCTGCTTCTGTTGACCTGGTGAAGTAAAAAATGCACTTACTCTCCACCCGCCCCGGCGGCCACGTTGAAGACGGCGGCCAGGGCGTGGTGCGCGTGGAGCAGACGCCGGGCGACATTGTGGTGCTCAGCGCGGCCGACACCACCTTGTCTCTATTGGCCGATGCGGCCGGGCAGTTGGGCGAAGGCTTTCCCACGGTGCGCCTAGCCAACCTGATGTGGCTGCGCCAGCCCGCGTCGGCCGACATGTATATCGACGAGGTGTTGCGGCATGCGCGTGTGGTGGTCATCGACCATCTGGGCAGCGCGAGTGACTGGGCCTATGTGGTGGAGCAGGCGCGTGAACTGGCTCGCGCGCGCGGCCAGTGGCTGGCCTTGTTCTCGGGCGATGCGGCTGAAGACCTGCAACTGCTGCTGCGCAGCACCGCCCCGCACGAAGACTGCCGCCAGCTCTGGCGCTGCCTGCGCGAAGGCGGCCGCGACAACGCGCGCATTTTTTTTGAATTGATAGGCCACGCCGCTTTTGGCTTGGGACCGCGCCCCGCGCCGCCCGTGGCCCTGCCGCCGGCCATGGTCTACCAGCCGCAGGGCGTGAATGCGCCCTGGAAGGAAGGCGCGCCCACTGCCTTGCTGGTGTTCTACCGCGCCCATCTGCAGGCTGGCAACACGGCCGTGTTTGACGCGACGCTGGATGCGCTGGCCGCCGAGGGCCTTAACACCGTGGCGGTGGCGGTTGATTCGCTGAAGACCCCTGCCAGCCTGGCGTTGCTGCAGTCGCTGGCGGCCGAGCACCGGGTGGGCGTGGTGCTCAACGCCACCAGCTTCGCGACCACCGCGCTGGATGGCGATGATGCCGACAGCGTGGATGGCGTCCGCATGGCCCCGCTGGCCGGCGATGCACCGGTGCTGCAGCTCATCACCGCGGGCTGCTCGCAAGAGCAGTGGCAGGCCGACCCGCACGGCCTGGCCCCACGCGACCTGGCCATGCAGGTGGTGCTGCCCGAGGTGGACGGCCGTATAGGCACACGCGCCATCAGCTTCAAGGGCCTGGCCTGGCGCGATGAACGCACCGAGGTCGATGTGGTGCGCTACCAGCCCGAACCCGAACGCATGGCCTTTGTGGCTGAACTGGCGCGCCGCTGGTGCGCGCTGCGAAGCAAGCCCAACGGCAGCAAACGCATCGCGCTGGTGCTGGCCAACTACCCCAATGACGATGCCCGGCTTGCCAACGGCGTGGGCCTGGATACACCGGCTTCCACCGTGGCGCTGCTGCGCGCCATGCAGGGCGCCGGCTACGAGACCGGCGCATTGCCCGGGAGCGGCGACGCCCTGATCGCCGCGCTGGTGGCCGGCGTCACCAACAAGCTCGAGGCCAACGATGAGCGTCCCGCCGGCCAGAGCCTGGCCATGGCCGACTACCTGCAGGATTTCAACCGCCTGGATGCCGCCAACCGCGAGGCCGTGAACGCGCTGTGGGGCCCGCCCGAGCAGGATCCCATGGTGCGCGGCGGCCGCTTCATGGTGTCGGGCCATCGCTACGGCAACGTGTTTGTCGGCATCCAGCCCGCGCGCGGCCGGGACCTGGACCTGGTGGCCACTTACCACGATGCCGACCTGGTGCCCACGCACAACTACCTGGCGTTTTACTTCTGGCTGCGCCGCCGGTTTGCGGTGGATGCCGTGGTGCATGTGGGCAAGCACGGCAACCTTGAATGGCTGCCCGGCAAAAGCGTGGCGCTGGGCGCGGCCTGCTGGCCCGATGCCATTCTCGGCCCCTTGCCGCACCTCTATCCCTTTATCGTCAACGACCCCGGGGAGGGCAGCCAGGCCAAGCGCCGAACGCAGGCCGTCATCATCGACCACCTGATGCCGGCGCTCACGCGCGCCGAGACCTATGGCCCGCTGCAAAAACTCGAACGGCAGATGGACGAGTACTACGAGGCCCTGTCGCTGGACCCGCGGCGTGCACGCCGCCTGCGCGAGGACATCCTGGAGCGTGTGCTCAGCGAGGGCTTGCACGCCGAGCTGGGTTTTGCCAGGCCCGCCGATGACGCGGGCCGCGAGGCGCTGCTTCAGCGGCTGGATGCTTACCTCTGCGAGATCAAGGAATCCCAGATCCGCGACGGCCTGCACATCCTGGGCAGTTCGCCGCAGGGGCGCCAGCAGGTCGATACCTTGGTGGCGCTGGCGCGCTTTCCGGGCGGTGCAGCCGCCGGCCAGCGCAGCCTGCTGGCGGCGCTCGCGCAAGACCTGCAACTCGACAGCGTGGAGGGCTTCAATGCGCTGAGCCCCGAGTGGGCCGCGCCATGGAATGGCCCCCGTCCAGCGGTGTTGCAAGCGCAAAGCGAAGATCCGTGGCGCCATGCCGGCCACACGCGCGAGCGTTTGGAGTTGCTGGCTCGGCAAATGGTGCAGGACCATGTGATTCCTTCCGTTCGCCCTGAGCTTGTCGAAGGGCTTCGACAAGCTCAGCCCGAACGGGGGGAGGCTCAGAATTTCCCTCCGCTCGAACAGAGCGCCTGGCCGCACACCGCCCCCGTGCTGCGGCGCATGCGCGAGGTGCTGCGCCCACGCCTGGATGCCTGCGGCCCGCAGGAGATTGAGCAGTGCCTGCGCGGACTGGCTGGCCGCTTTGTGCCGGCAGGCCCCAGCGGCGCGCCCTCGCGGGGCCGACCCGATGTGCTGCCCACAGGGCGCAATTTCTATTCTGTGGACACGCGCGCCGTGCCCACGCAGACGGCCTATGCCATGGGCGCCGCCGCGGCCGAGCGTGTGGTCGAGCGCCACATGCAGGATCATGGCGAGATGCTGCGCTGCCTGGGCCTCTCAGTCTGGGGCACCAGCACCATGCGCACCGGCGGCGAAGACATTGCCCAGGCCTTCGCGCTGCTGGGCGTGCGGCCCCGCTGGGCCGAGGGCAGCAGCCGCGTGGTCGACATCGAAGTGCTGCCCATGGCCATGAAACACCGGCCGCGCGTGGATGTGACCCTGCGCGTATCGGGCTTTTTCCGCGACGCCTTTCCCAATGTGATCGACCTGTTCGACACCGCGGTGCGCGCCGTCGCCGCGATCAGCGAAGAAGACGAGCCCGATGAGGTGAACCCCATACGCGCCCGGGTGCGGCGCGAGGCCGCCGAGGCACAGGCCCGGGGACTGAGCGCCGAGGCGGCCGAGCGCGAAGCCAGCTGGCGCGTGTTCGGCCCGCGACCCGGCGGTTATGGCGCCGGGCTGCAGGAGGTCATGGCCAGCGGCCGCTGGAATGACGGCGCCGACCTGGCCCAGGCCTATCTGCGCGCCGGCGCCTTTGCCTACGGGCAGGGCGGGCACGGCGTGGCGGCGCGCGGCAGCTTCGAGCTGCGCCTGGCCGGCCTGGACGCCGTGCTGCACAACCAGGACAACCGCGAGCACGACGTGCTGGATTCGGACGACTATTACCAGTTCCAGGGCGGCATGGCGGTGGCGGTGCGGCACCTGGCCGGCGCGCCGGCCGCGCTTTACCACGGCGACTTCAGCGTGCCCGGCGCGCCGCGCATACGCCCGCTGGGTGAAGAGGTGGCGCGCGTGCTGCGTTCGCGCGCCGTCAATCCCAAGTGGCTGGAGGGCGTGCGCCGCCACGGCTACAAGGGTGCGTTCGAGATGGCGGCTACCGTCGATTACCTGTTCGCCTTCGACGCCACCACCGGCGTGGTGGGCGACCACCAGTACGCGCTGGTGGCCGAGGCCTACCTGCACGACGACACCAACCGCGCTTTTTTGCAGCGGCACAACCCTGGGGCCCTGCGCAGCATCGGCGAGCGCCTGCTTGAGGCCATGCAGCGCGGCCTGTGGGAAGCGCCGGGCGAGCACCGCGAACGCATTGAAGACCATTTGCTGGCGCTGGAGCGCCGGCTGGAAGAACACGGAGAAGGACCCCTGGCATGAACACCCCCGAACTGGACATCCCCACCGAGCCCATCGAGCCTGCGGCGCGCGCGGCTTTTCCCTTCACCGCGCTGGTCGGCCAGCCGCAGCTGCAGCTGGCGCTGCAACTGGCGGCCATAGACCCCGGCATAGGCGGTGTGCTCATCAGCGGCCCGCGCGGCACGGCCAAGTCCACGGCCGCCCGTGCGCTGGCCGCGCTGCTGCCCGATGCACCCTTTGTCACACTCCCGCTGGCCGCCAGCCTGGAGCAACTGGTGGGCACGCTGAATGTGGAAGACGTATTGCGCGACGGCAAGGTGCGCCTGGCGCCCGGCCTGGTGGCGCGCGCCCACCGGGGTGTGCTCTATGTGGACGAGGTCAACCTGCTGCCCGACGCGCTGGTCGACGCCTTGCTCGACGTGGCTGCCAGCGGCGTGAACACGGTGGAGCGCGACGGCATTTCGCGCCAGCACGCCGCGCGCTTTGTGCTGGTGGGCACCATGAACCCGGAAGAGGGCGAGCTGCGCCCGCAGCTGCTGGACCGCTTCGGCCTCTCCGTGGCGCTGGCCAACCCGGTGGATGCGCAGCAGCGCACCGCCATCCTGCGCGCCCGGCTGGGTTTTGACGAGAACCCCGCAGCCGTGGATGCGCAGCATGCGGCGCGGCAAAGCGCGCTCAGCGCGGCTTTGCTGTCGGCGCGTGCCGCCTTGCCGCGCCTGGCCTGGTCCGATGAAGTGCTGCACCATGCGGCGGCCTGCGCAATCGCCGCGGGTGTGGACGGCATGCGCGCCGACCTGGTGATGCTGCGCGCCGCGCGCGCGTTGGCGGCGCTCGAAGGCCGCAGCGAAATGACCGTGGGCGATGTGGATGCGGTGGCCGAACTCGCGCTGGCCCATCGCCGGCCCGAAGGCGCTGCGGCGCAGCCACCCGGCGCTGCTCCCGCACCGCAGCAGACGCCCCCAAATTTGCAAAACCCCGAACGCGCGCAAGCGCAGGCGCCCGCGCCATCCGCCCCACAAGGCGACTGGGGCGCGTTGCCCGCCCAGCCCGAAGGCAGCACCAAAGTCCAGCGCATGGCAGGGTGGCCGCCAAAAAAAGCCTAGGCCACCCCGGCAGCCGCCCGCGCAAAGGGCCCGGCAGCTGGCGGTGGCCTCCACCGCATACACCGCTCACAACAGCCGCGACGCCCGGCGCGCGGCAGCGCAGTGCTGCCATTGCCTGGATACCCACGGTGCTGGCCAAGGGCCCCGCAGCGCTGGAGCGCGAGCACTTGCGCCGCCAGCCCGTGGCGATGCGTCCCGCGCGGCTGCACTGCATCGTGCTCGACACTTCGGGCTCCATGCGCCGCAACGGCCGCCTGGCCTTGGCCAAAGGCCATGCGGCATTCATGATCGAGCAGGCTGCGCGCCTGGGCGAAGACGTGGCGCTGCTGCGCTTCGGTGGCCAGGGTGTGGAGCTGCTGCTGCCGCCCGGCCCCGCACGCGCCGCCGGCAGCCAGCGCCTGCGCCCCCTGGGCGGTGGCGGCGGCACGCCGCTGGCCGAGGCCTTGGTGCAGGCCGACCGCCTGCTGCAGCGTGCGCTGCGCCGCAACGGACCGACCGAATGCTGGCTGTGGCTGCTGACCGACGGCCGCACGCTGGAGCAGCCGCGCCCGCCAGCCGCGCAGCACCTGGTGATCGTCGACTTCGACGACGCGCGCAGGCCCCTGGGCCGTTGCGCCGCCTGGGCCGCCCGCTGGGGTGCGGAGCACCGGCTGCCGCTTCCGGGCGCATGAAGCTGTCCACCATAGCCATCCATTCATATTCATTCCGATGCCCGATACCGAAATCATTGTCTGCACCACCTGCCGCCCGACGGGCGCGTCGCGCGAGTTGCCCGCCGACGGCCTGGCCCTGTTCGAGGCCGTGCAGGACGCGCTGCTGGTGTGTGAGCTGGACACCGGTGAGCACCAGGGCTTGCAACTGCGCGGCCAGGCCTGCATGAGCGGATGCTCCCGCGCCTGCACCGTGACGCTGCAGGCGCAGGGCAAATTCAGCTACTACTTCGGCGACCTGGCCGCCGACGCCGAGACCGCGGCCCAGGTGATCGCCTGTGCGCAGTTGCACAAGCACAGCGCCGACGGCAACCTGGCCCGCAACACGCGGCCCGAGCGCCTGCGCGGCGGCATCCTCGCGCGTCTGCCGCCGGTCGGCATGGGTTCGACATGACAAGCCCGGCTGATCTTTCGCCAGGCCACGCCTTCAGCGCCGCCGAGCGGCAGGCGGTGTACCGCGCCATCCACGAGCGGCGCGATATGCGCCACTTCAGCGGCGGTGCGGTGAGCGACGAACTGCTGCAGCGCCTGCTGTCGGCCGCGCACCATGCGCCCAGCGTCGGCTTCATGCAACCCTGGCGTTTCATCCGCGTGCGCAGCCTGCCCCTGCGCGAAAGCGTGCATGCGCTGATCGAGCAGGAACGTGTGCTGACCGCCAGGGCCCTGGGCGAGCGGGAGGATGAGTTCATGAAGCTCAAGGTGCAGGGTGTGCTCGACGCCGCCGAAGTGCTGGTGGTGGCCCTTCCGCCGGGGCGCGAGCAGCATGTGTTCGGCCGCCGCACCCTGCCCGAGATGGACCTGGCCTCGGCGGCCTGCGCCATCCAGAACCTCTGGCTCGCGGCCCGTGCTGAGGGACTGGGCATGGGCTGGGTCTCGATCTTCGATCCCCTGAAACTGGCCGGACTCCTGCGCATGCCCGAAGGCAGCAAGCCTATTGCCGTGCTGTGCCTGGGCCCCGTCGAGGCCTTTTACGAGCAGCCCATGCTGCAGGCCGAGAAGTGGGCGCGCCGCGCGCCCCTGGCCGACATGGTGTTTGAGGACGGCTGGGGCGACACGCCTTCAAGTGGGAAGGCGGCATGACGGCCATGTCATGGATTGGCTTTGAGCTTGCACCCGGCCTGCCATATGCCGCCGGCTGCATCGCGCTGGCCCTGGCCCTGGGTTTGGCGCTGTGGATAGACAAGCACATGGGCGAGCCGCCTTCAGCCGTTCACCCTGTGGTCTGGATGGGCCACTACCTCAAGGCTTGCGGCAGCGTGACGGTGCGTTGTGCACCTGC
>Ga0307408_100003151_pt1 | contig 11364 bp, 10 predicted proteins | sample 322Cmetagenome_FD_202116 | JGI IMG/M metagenome (GOLD analysis project Ga0307408, IMG submission 202116) | Maize rhizosphere microbial communities from greenhouse at UC Davis, California, United States - 322HYB-C-3 | ecosystem: Host-associated > Plants > Roots > Rhizosphere > Soil | place... | reverse complement strand
AGCCAGAGCTCCAGCGGATGCACGCGCGCGACGTAGCCGCGGTCGGCGAGCGACAGGCCGGCGTAGGTGGTGCGCAGCGCCCGCAGTGCGCGCGGCGAGCCGGCGCCCTTGCCCAGCCGCTGCGTGAGCAGCTCGTCGAGCCGCTCTTCGCTGGCCTCGGGCTCGATCGTGAACAGCACGCTTGCCAGGCGCGGCGCCGATGGCTTCAGGCCCCGCAGCAGCAGCGCTTCGGCGCCCGCGGCCGACTGGCGCTGGTACTTGCGATAGAAGCGGATCAGGTAGGCCGAGCCTTCGCGGTCGGCAAAGCGCGCGAGCATCTCGCGCCGGCGCGGGTCGGCCGGGTCTTTCAGCAGGCGCTCGGCGTCGGACGCGCCGCCGAACATGCGGTGGCGCACCACGTCGCGCATCAGCCGGATGAACACCAGGTTGATCGAATGCTTGAAGCCTTCGCGCACCGTCATCGATTCGCTGTTGCGCGAGCGCTCGAAGTTCTCGAACTGGTGCAGGCCGCCGCCGGTGAAGAAGGACTCGCCCGGGTTCGCCGAATACTTTCGCTCCATGGCCGCCTCGAGCATCGGCGCAAGACGGTGATCCTTGGCGCGCAACAGGTACTGCCGCGCCCACGCACCGAGCGGATCGCGCGGGTTGTTCGGCAGCGCGGCGAGCTGGGCGGGGCTCTGGCCGGACCAGCGCGCGTGCAGCTCGGCCACGAGCTCGAGGTAGCTCACCAGCGTGCGCAGCTTGGCGGTCGAGCCCAGGTCCAGCCGCGCGCCCTGGTTCACGTCGAAGGGCTGGTTGATGTTGTCGGCTTGAACGCGCAGCAGGTTGGCCTGGGGGCCGCGCTCGAACAGCGTGAAGCTGTAGATCAGCGGGCCCGGGTCCGCACCCGGGTCGAGCAGATGGGGGCCGAACAACCCCGCTGCCTTGGCTGCGGCGGGCGTCCGCAGGCCGGCCAGCACCCGCGCCGCGAGTGCCTGCGCTTCGCCGTCCAGGCTGGTTTCGGCTTCGAGGTCGAGGCGCTCCAGGTCGTAGGCGCGCGGCACGTCGAGCAGCGTGGAGATGTGGGTGCGCAGCGCGGTCGCGGCCTTGCGCTGCACGAAATCCGGGCGCGGTGTCGACGGCAGTTCGGGCCGCAGCTGCAGGGGCAGCGGCAGTGCCGCATCGCGCAGCGAAGGCGCGATCAACCCCGCCTCGGCCATCAGCCGCAGGTAGCTGTCGGTCAGCCGGGCCAGGCCTGTGCCGTCGCCGAGCAGGTGCTGCGATGGGCGGCGCTGCGCGATCATCAGCGACAGCGCCTGCTTGAAGGCCTCCGCCTGGCGCCGCAGCGCCTCGGGCGTGGGCGCCGCCCCCTCGGCGTTGTCGGCGAGCAGGCGGTTGACCTCGCGGAAGTCGCGCCCGTACCAGGCCCACAGGCCATCGCCCAGGCCGTGCACCTCGCCGATGCCCGGGCGTGCGGCCAGCGGCACCGTGTCGAGGTAGTCGACGACGATCTGGCGGCGCCGCGCCAGCGTGTCCTCGCCATCCTGGTAGGCGCGCACCGAGGCCGAGACCATCTGGCGCAGCTTCTCGCGCACCGAGCCGGTGCGGCCCTGTGGCGAATGGCGGTACTTTTCGATCTGCGTGGCCAGGGTGCTGCCACCCGTTGCCGTCCCCCGCGGGTTGAACACCCGCAGCCCCTGCTCGACCGCGGCCTTGGCAAAGCGTTCCGGATCGAGTGCGGGGTTGCGCTGCGCCGATTCCGCGTCGAGCAGGTGGCGGTCCTCGACGAACAGCAGGGCGCTCACCAGCAGCGGCGGCACGTCTTCAAAACGCTCGTAGGCGCGCTGGGGCACGCGTGTGTGCAGCAGCGCCGCATTGCGGCAGTCGCGCACAGTCAGGCCGGCCTGGTTCTTCTCGCGGTAGGGCGTGAAAAGCCCGTGCTCCTGCAGCTCGACCAGCCGCGGCGACATGCGTGCCTGGCGCGTGATGGCAAAGCCCTGGGGCTCCAGGCGGTCGATGAAGTGGGGAAGATCGTGGTAGCCCAGCCGTTCGTCGTACGGCCCGGTCTGGGGGAAGCGGATCGCATCGCTGGCACCGGCGCCGACGCTGAAGCCGGTACCGCTGGCAAAGTCGCGCCAGAAGGCCGATTGCCATCGAGAAGTCTTCAACTCGTTGACAACCGCGTATCCGGCGAGCGCGCCCAGCACGGCGAATCCGCCACCGATCCACAAGACCTTCTTGAACCTTGTCATGCTGCCTCGCAAACAGTCTGAACCACGGGTTCGTGCATTGCGATGATGCGCTTTCCGTGGCCGGTTGGCGCGTGCGCCCGAGGGTCTTTGGTGCGGGACAACTACCTATGGCGGACTACCGTTGCATTGGCATACAAGATGTAGTTCTTTTGTTTTCAATGACAACGAGGCTCGGTCTTCCTCAGCCCACCGCCTTGATGAGCCGCTCGCGCCCCGCCTTGGCCAGCATCGACGCCACCGCGCACGAGGCCAGCCGTGCCGGCTCCGAGTCGGCCCGGCTCGTCAGGATCACCGGCACCCTGGTGCCCAGCACAATGCCCGCCGCATAGGCTCCGCCCAGGAAGCTGAGGCTCTTCGCCAGCATGTTGCCCGCGTCCAGGCTGGGCACGATCAGCACGTTGGCGCGGCCGGCCACCGGCGAGACGATGCCCTTGATGCGCGCCGCCTCGGCGTCGATGGCGTTGTCCATGGCCAGCGGCCCGTCGAGCTGCGCGCCGGTGATCTGCCCGCGGTCGGCCATCTTGCACAGCGCGGCGGCGTCCAGCGTGGAAGGCACCTTGGGGTTGACCGTTTCCGTGGCCGAGAGAATCGCCACCCGCACCGCCGGCATCTGCAGCGCATGCGCCAGGTCGATCGCGTTCTGCACGATGTCGACCTTCTCTTCGAGCGTGGGCGCGATGTTGATCGCGGCGTCCGAAATGATCAGCGGCTGCGCGTGGCCCGGAATGTCCATCACGAAGCAGTGACTGATGCGCCGCGATGTGCGCAGCCCGCCTTCGCGCCGCACCACCGCGCCCATCAGCTCGTCGGTGTGCAGGCTGCCCTTCATCAACGCATCGACCTCGCCGCGCAAGGCCATGGCTACGGCGGCGTCGGCTGCGGCGTGGCTGTGGGGGGTGTCGACGATGGGGATGGCCGAGAGGTCTGCGTTGGCCTCGCGTGCGGCCGCCTCGATCTTTGCGCGCGGGCCGACCAGCACCGGCGCAATGAGGCCCAGCGCGGCGGAAGCCAAGGCGGCCTCGAGCGACACGGCGCTGGCCGGGTGGACGACTGCGACGCGCAGGGGAGGGAGTGCGCGGGCGGCGGCGATCAGGCGGTCGTAGTGGGGGTGGGTGGCGCAGGGAGTTGAAGGCGCCATGCGCGCTCCGGAGGTTGGGTGGTTCGACGAGTTCTCCAACGCATCACGGCATTGCCTTGATCAACTCGAGCGCGCGACCGCGCGCTTCGGGCGCGAGCGCATAGAAGGCGAGCAGCAGTTCTGCCGCATCGTCATCCGTGGCGTAGAAATAGGCGACCGGGACGTTGAGCACGGCAGCCAATCGTTCGACGGTCAACCAATCCGGCGCGTGTTTGCCCCGTTCATATTGGTTCATCCTGGCGCTCGATGACATCTCGTCGATGCCGGCCATGATCCCCAACTTCTCCTGCGACAAGCCGGCTCGAAGCCGAGCGGCCTTCAGGCGCTTTGCAAGTACCGACAAAAAAAGCACCCCTAACAATTTTGATCAGGGATGCTCAAAGTTTCTGGCGCGGGCTACACTAAGGATTGCTTAGTAAACAGGGAGTTTGTCTTGGACGCGTCAGACATTCTTGAGAGCAAGTTGTCCCAACTGCAATCTCTGTTGAGTTGCTGCTATGGCGATGGGGGCGAGTGGTTCGAAGTGATTGGGGCGAGGCATCGGGACAACATCATGTGGATTGCGGCGGATCTGGCGACTGAGGTCACCCGGCTCTCTCAGGAGATCTTGAAAGGAAACCACGCGGTGGACCTGCCGAAGGAACGAGGACATCAGCCGGTGGGTGTCGCTGCCCACGCCGGTCCTCATGGCCGCATGGCGCCAAGCGCTCCCGACGATAGCCGCGCACGGAAATAGCCCGCGGTCTCTTCGTCACTGCAATAGACGTAGCATCCTTGCATGCCTCGCGTCATCAGCGTGCGGTAGGTGTTTTTGATGATCAGGTCTGCCTCGGCGGTAGCCTTCCTTGGGTCGGCTTTGAGCCGAACCTTGTAACCACGCAAGGTCTTGTCGTATCGATCCCGTGCATTCGGCACCGTCACGATGCGCCCGTCACGCACGATCAGATCTGGCCCGATGATCACGCCGATGTAGTCCACCTCGAGACCCTGGCAGGTGTGGATGCAGCCGACTTCGTTGATCGAGTTCGGCGCGATGATCCACAGGCTCCCATCGACATCGAGATTCCATCGCTTGCGATACTCCCCAATGACGATGTCGAAAGCCTTTGGGTCCTTCTTGCTGGTCCATGGCCAGCAGTAGCCAGCGACGACGCGGGCAGTGCCTGATTTGTTCTTCTCTGCGATCGACGCGTGGAGCTCGTCGGGCGTGCTGAAGATTTGAAAATCGAAATCGGCGGGAGTGAGCGTCTTGTTTGCCGTTTCTCGGACATCGAGCGTGTCGTCAAGCCAGGCGATGTAGCCATCTGAGCCGCTGCACCTGAACTGGGATGCCAGTTCGTATTCCGATACCTCCGCGCCCTTGCGGATACCGAAGTCGCGAATGGTTTTCTTGGTGCCGATGTCGTTCAGCGTCACGCGCTGATCCTCATCGATGAAGAACACCGTGCACTTGGCGGCGGCGATGAGTTCCTTGACTTGGTTCTCACCTAGGTTGCCGTACAGGCCGCTCTTCTCGTTCAAGCGATGGGCCTCGTCCACGATCAGCACGTCGAACTGGTCGGTGGGTGTGTCGATGAAACCACCAGAGCCCGTGAAGAGGTTGGAGTAACGCGTGCGCGTCATCGTGCCGGCGAGCTTGGTCTCATAGACGCGCCTTGGCGCGGCATTCTTTGAAACGTACTTGCAGTTCAAGCCAGCACCCATCAAAGCGACAAGTGCGTTGATGGCGAGAACGGTTTTCCCAGTTCCTGGTCCGCCTTCGATGATCACCACCTTGGGGCTTGCGCTCGATGCGGCTCGACCAGCGGCCAGGATGTTCTCGTAAACCTCCTTCTGGTCGTCGATCAGAATGAACTCCGCGTTTCCCTTCAGCAGTCCGGCAAGACTCTCGCTGAGCGCCTTCGATGGTCTGATTCGGCCATTCACCAGTTCGTAAAGTACGCTCGGGTCGCCGAACTTGATGTGCTGCTTGATGAAGTTGCGCAGCAAGCCTCGCTCGGTCTCGCCCCGCAAGAACAGCGGCGCCTTCGCGATGTAGCCAGCGTAATGGTCCGAGTCGATGACGCCGTCGCGTTCGTAGTTGTGCAGGTATGCGCAGGCCTGAACCGCGATGCCACCGGAATAGACTGCCTCGTTGAAGCCCTCCATCAAGGAGGCATAGGACCAAGCTTGGTACGAAGGATGAACGACCTCTCGGTGTCCTCCGCCGAGGTAGGTGTTGACCAGTGCGTCCTTGGTCGAAGACTTCACCTTGTCCCATTGCTTGAGCTCGACGATGACTACGTTCTTCGAGTCGTCGTGACCTCGGCCGGTCAGGCTTATGTCGATGCGTTTGGAACTTTGCGGGATATGCAATTCGACAGCTACGCCGACGTCATTCGGGATTTCAGAATCGCTGAGGACTCTCGACATGTAGCCAAGCGAATCCCTCCACGACCTCATCTCTGCCGCCGGCACCTTGCGGCCGGTGGCGCTGAAGTACTTGGCGAGGATGACGTCTTCGATGTCCCTGTCGTTGTTGTCGCTGAGAAATTGCTTCTTGTCGGCCTCGTAGACGATCACGTCAATCCTTCACAGATTTGCCGGCGTGAGGCTGGTTGTGCTTCTTGCTACTGCCTCGTACCTTGTCTGCGGGGTACCGAACGGCGTTGTCCTTCAGCTTCTGCTGGACTGCGGCATCGAGGTCGACGCCCAAGACCGAAGAGAGGCGAACGAGGTAGAGCAGGATGTCTGCGAGTTCGTCTTGAACGGCCTTCGCTGTCTGCGGGTCTCTGCCGGCGTCTTTAGACGCTTCTTCCGGCATCCACTGAAAGATCTCGCTCAGTTCGCCAACCTCGCCGGTCAGGGCCATCACCAAGTTCTTTGGGGAGTGGAATTGAGCCCAGTCGCGCTCGTCTGCGAACTGCTCCAAGCGGGCTGCGAGTTGTGCCAAGTCGACCAGCGCGGTGCCTGAAGTTGCGTCAGCGGCATCGGTCATGTTGAGGCTCTCCTGTTGCCCATTGCCAATGAGGTGGGAGTGAACGGTCTTGCTCACGTTTCAAGAAAGTAGGTGCGTAGGCCGGGCTCGGTCATGAAACAAGTGTATCGAGAGAAGCCCTCTGCCATTTCACATTGTTGAAGAAAATTGGGCGCGAAGCAGCGGGTCCTCCCTATACAGCGGGCTGACTTAGGGCGCTCAGGATCCAAAACAACGAGTCAGAGAAACAATAGTTAACTGCGACTGAGCGATTGAAGTTAAAGTGTGTCACCAATCGTTAATTTGTGCCGGTGATGAACGACAATTTCTGTGCAAGTCGCGAAGTACAGGCCCGACGTGATCTTTTCCAAGTTGCTGAACTGACGCTGAATTGGCGGTTGCAGATCAATTTCTTGGCGAATTGAGATGCCGAGCGATCAAATTTCTCCTGCTTTCTCAGTCGCCGCGGCGCTTCCGTCTTTTGTTTTGGGACGCGTCTATCGCCGTTCGCAGGATCTCCATTCGGCGTTTGGCGGTGGAGAGCAGAGCGGGATCTCCAACTCTGCGCGGGCACCAGTGACGTTCCTGTTCACGGGAAGTGGTGAGCGCTATGGCTACGCTGATCGATTTGATGAGGAGGGCACCTTCTTTTACTTCGGTGAAGGGCAGAAGGGCGACATGAAGTTTGTTCGCGGCAACCTAGCGGTTCTCAACCACTCGAGCCAGGGCAAAGCGCTGCACCTGTTCCGCGTCATTGGCAAAGGCAAGGGGCAAAAGTATCTTGGTGAGTTCGTCTATCAGGATCACGACTGGGTTACTGCGGCTGATGTGGACGGGAAGCCCCGAAATGCGATTATTTTTCGGCTCGTACCCGTCGCGCGTCTAGAGCAACTTGAGCTTGCCTCCGCAGACGCGCCCGTTGAGGACGTGACGCTTCAAGAGTCTAGAAATCGAGCTATTGCCGCGTCCAAAGTTAATGGCTCGCAAGAAAGCAAGAAAGGGAGCCGCACGATTTATGAACGAAGCCGCGCGGTGCGCGACTATGTCCTGCAACGTGCAGCTGGCAAATGTGAGCTTTGCGAATTGCCTGCACCCTTTCGCCGAAACGATGGCCTGCCTTACTTAGAGCCGCACCACACCACGCGGTTGTCTGATGGGGGGCCTGATCACCCGCAGTTTGTTGCAGCGCTTTGCCCAGCGTGCCATCGAGAAGTGCACTATGGAGAGCACGCGCAGGTAAAGAATTTGACGTTGAAGGAAAGGCTGCAGGTTCTTGAGGCCTCTGGACCAGCCTGACTTCGTGCCCACGGCCCATTTGCGGGTCAAAAAGGCAAAAAGCCCCTGACTCTTGCGAATCAGGGGCTTTCTATTTGGTGCCGGAGAGATGAATCGAACACCCGACCTTCTCATTACGAATGATCGGATACTGTGATTTGCTTCCCTCGGGCAGCTCAGCTAAAATCAACAAAATCAATAACTTACGGCAGATGACTGGTTGAATATACAGCATCAATATTGATTAATATTTGGCGATTTTGGCTACACAGTGGCTACACGGCTTTCGGTGTAGCCACTTCCGACCGGAGCACCGCACATGGCCCGACCGAAGAAAAACGAAGCGCCGGACACCACGCAGTGCGTGAACCTGACCCTTGGCGTTATCGAGCGGTTGACTTGCCGTATCGACCAGAAGGCCCAGGCGTTCTTGCGCGACAGCCATGTGCCCGGCCTGCGCGTGCGCGTGACGAACACCGGCGCGAAGTCGTTCGTGTTCGAGTCCAAGCTGAACCGCCAGACCATCCGTCGCACGATTGGCGACGTTCGCGTCTGGTCCATCGAGCAGGCACGTACCGAAGCGCGCCGCCTCGCCGTCGTGCTGGACAATGGACTGGACCCGCGAGAGATTGAGCGCCAGCAGGTCGCCGACAAGGCCGCACGGGCGGCGGCCGCTGCAGCCCACGCCGTGACCGTGGGTGAGGTGTGGCCGCTGTACTTGGAGCACGGTCGGCCCAAGCGCCGCGAAGCGTGGAAGCCGCGCTACCTGGCTGACCTGAAGGCGATGGCGGCACCTGGCGGGGTGAAGAAGAAGAGAGGGGAGGGACTGACCCGGCCTGGGCCGCTCTCTCCGCTGCTCGCGCTGCCGCTGGCGGCAATCAACGAGGACAGCCTGAAGGCTTGGTACGACCGCGAAGCGCGTACCGGCAGGCATCAGGCGGCTCGCGCCCTGATGATGTTCCGTGGTTTTCTGCGCTGGTGTGCGGGGCGTCCCGAATACCGGGGGCAGACCGACCGCGAGGCCGGCAGGGCCGCCGCCCTGGTGGAGAACTTGCCGAGCAATACGCGCCGCACCGACGCGCTGGAGGCCGCGCAAGTGCCCGGCTGGTGGGCAGGCGTCGCGCAACTCGGCAACAGCGCCGCATCGGCCTACCTGCGCGCCTTGCTGTTGACGGGAGCGCGCCGCGAAGAACTGGCCGCGTTGACCTGGGCGAACGTGGATTTCCAGTGGCGCAAGCTGACCATTGCCGATAAGGTGGACGCGAGCCGCACGATTCCGCTGACGCCCTACCTTGCGCAGCTGCTGGCCAGCCTGCCCAGGGGCGGGCCGTACGTGTTCGCCAGCGCCAGCAAGTCGGGCCGCATCGCTGACGCTCGCTCAAGCCACGCCAGGGCGCTGCAAAGCGCAGGCATCGAGGGCCTGACCATCCACGGCCTGCGCCGTTCGTTCTCCCTGCTGGGCGAAGCTGCCGGAGCGCCGGCAGGTGCGATTGCCCAGGTCATGGGCCACAAGCCCAGCGCCACTGCTGAAGGCTATCGGCCGCGCAGTGTTGACGCGCTGCGCCCCTTCCTGGAGCAAATCGAGGGGCACATCTTGGACGTGGCTGGCGTCGTGTGTATGCCCAACGTAGAGCCCGGCAAGCTGCGCGTCGTTTCGGGTGCTGCCGCTTGAATGTTAGACGTCCTCGCTAAAACGCTCTCTAAAGTCATTTCTTGTCACCGTCCCTTCCTTGACTAGCTCTCGATACCTGAGCGCCTGCCGCAGGCTATGGACCAGTGCTTCTCCATCGGCCAGCATTGAGAAACCCTCATAGAAGATCGTCGTCTCGGCATAGTGAAGACTGATCATGTTCATCGACCTTCGAAGCGCTTCAAGTGCAATCTCAATTTCTTCTCGCGAAGGTCCCATCCTCGGAATGACGTCATCATTCAACATGGTCGCTCGATCAAAATGGGCGATCCATTTATTTCGGCGATGCCTGATCTTGACGCAAGCCGCTGCGAACTCTTGCATTGGCGCCGCCATCTTGTCAGCCGCTAGCACTTCACCCGATGCTTGAAGCTGTTGATGAAGGGCTGCCAGTGTCATGTTCTCTCGATTACCCGAGCCCGCTGGATCACCGAGTTTGCTAAGGGATAGTTGGACATCATGCAAGAGAACATCTTGGAGAACGTTGAAGAAAGTCCCCGCGGATGCGTTGAGCAGGTCTACTCGTTCCTTGCTAGTTCCGAATAGCTGTCGATAAATGATCCAACGGCCATGAAGCCAAGTGATTTCCCTATTAAGGGCGATCCAGAGCGTGTGAATCTGAATCGGGTATCGGGGGTCAACAGTTTTCATATGCAAGGGATTTGTCGCCGCCCTGAAAGGCTACTCATGGCAGACCGCAGCCGCTTCTCGACCGGAGACGAGTCCGAGAGCTTGGATTCCCATGTACGCAAATTGCGAGTTGCTTCCGTTCATCGTCTTCATTTCCCGCCATCAAGCATTTCGTCGACCTTCTTGGAAAGGGCATCATGCATGGCTAGGTGCGCAATTTGGCGGAGAGCTAATAGCGCAAAAGTGCCGGAGGCTTTGAGTACCTCGACCACCTCCTCTGGATCGAAGTTTGGTTCAATGATGTCGCCCTTGATGCGGCGGCCGAGCTGGAACATCCCGCCATGGGTATAGCTGTTCATGGCCTTCCATGAGCTGTGCTTCAGTCGAGACAGCAGCTTGTCGCTGAAATCGGCATGCGCTTCGACCGCTTCAACTAGACCACCGAAAACCAAAGGAAGCGTCTCTTTGGCCACAAAGGCCTCCACCTCCTCTGGAGTCGCGCATCGTTGCAACCACGCACCGCGGACGAGCGCTTCCATCGCAGCCCTCAGTAGCGCGAATGCCGGGCCGTTCATCCGGGCGAGTGCTAAATGCACAATGCCGGCATGGTGCTCGATGGTTAAATCGAATAGCAGTCCGGGCACCAGTGATGTTCGTTGTGTAGGAATTTCGATGTTGTCTTGCTGCTCGGCAATCCATCGATACAAGTCCTGCGCCTTGCTCAACGTTTTCTGTAGTTCTTCAGGTAGCGGCGGTAAGTTTTGCAAGGGCAAGGGGCGCTCCAGTTCTGCAACCGGGGGTTGACGGGCAACGTGTCTGATGGCCTGCTCGTGGCGCATTCTGCCGGAACCGAAGTACAAGCGGTCGTCAGCCGAGTCACTACACTTCAGCACGCCTCGTGGACATGCTCTGAAGGGACGCCTGGTCTTCGACCCATGAATCGAATGCGTCAGCCGCGTTCCGACCAACCGAGAGGGCGCCGGAGCCTAGTGAGCTAGGATCCGTCCAAAAGAGGAGAGATCATGCGTGCCTTGCCTATCGCGATGGCCTTCGGGCTCATGAGCAGCGCGGCGATGGCCGATTGGGCCAACCCTGAATTGGATTCTCGCAACTTGTCCAAGGCGCAGTGGAATGCAATTGCTCGGGGTGATTTCGCCGAATGCGACGCTGACGCGAAGATCAAGGCCCGCCAAGCCAGTGCTGCTCCGCCGCGATGCAGCGAGGCCATGGACTTCGCCGTGTTCCAGCAATGCCAACGGCTGAATAGCAGCCGCACCGCCGGCCGGGAGCAAATGTACGAGGATCTCCTCTACGGGTGCATGGCGCGCAGGGGCTGGTCCTACACCCCTGACTAGCCCTTTAGCACCCGCGCCAGCGGCTGAATAGCAGCCCCACCACCGGCCGGTACGCGCTGGGCCGGGTCGTTATCCCCCGATTCGCCTCT
>Ga0307408_100003150_pt1 | contig 11364 bp, 10 predicted proteins | sample 322Cmetagenome_FD_202116 | JGI IMG/M metagenome (GOLD analysis project Ga0307408, IMG submission 202116) | Maize rhizosphere microbial communities from greenhouse at UC Davis, California, United States - 322HYB-C-3 | ecosystem: Host-associated > Plants > Roots > Rhizosphere > Soil | place... | reverse complement strand
CTGCCGAACGATCACCTCGAGACGCCGCACTTCGAAGTGCAGCGCCTGCGCGATGACAGCCCGGAAGCCCACACCAACCAGTCCAGCTACGAAATCGCTGCTGCCGCTGCCGAAGTGGAAGACGTCCAGCCAGCTGCCGCCACTCGCACCCTGGTTCGCCAGGAAGCAGCGGTCAAGACCGCTCCGGCCCGCGCCAACGCACCGGTTCCGACCGAAGTGGCCGCTCCGGTTGCCACTCCGGCCGCAGCACCAGAGCCAAGCCTGTTCAAAGGCCTGGTGAAGTCCCTGGTCAGCCTGTTCGCCACCAAGGAAGAACCTGCCGCCCCGGCCGTCGTCGCCAAGCCGGCCGCCACCGAGCGCCCTGCCCGCAACGAAGAACGCCGCAACGGTCGCCAGCAGACCCGCAACCGCAACGGTCGTCGCGACGAAGAGCGCAAGCCCCGCGAAGAACGTGCACCGCGTGAAGAGCGCGCGCCACGCGAGCCGCGTGAAGAACGCCAGCCTCGCGAAGTCCGTGAGGAAGTGCCAGCCGTAGCCCGCGAAGAACGCGCACCGCGTCCGCCGCGTGAAGAGCGTCAGCCTCGCGCACCGCGTGAAGATCGCAAGCCGCGTGGCGAGCGTGAGGAACGTGTTCGCGAACTGCGCGAGCCACTGGATGCCGCCCCGGCCGCTGCCGCCGCCACCGCTGAAGAGCGTCCGGCCCGCCAGCCTCGTGAAGAACGCGCACCGCGTCCGCCACGTGAGGAACGCCAGCCACGCGCCGAGCAAGCCGCCGCCGCTGCCAGCGAAGAAGAAGTGCTGAACGCCGAAGAGCCGTTGCAGGAAGACGGCCAGGACACCGCCGAAGGCGATCGTCCACGTCGCCGCTCCCGCGGCCAGCGTCGTCGCAGCAACCGTCGTGAGCGTCAGCGCGATGCCAACGGCAACGTGATCGAAGGTTCGGAAGAATCCGAGTCCACCGAGAACGCCGAAGCGCCAAGCGCCGCTGACCTGGCCGCCGGCCTGGCCGTCACTGCGGCCGTTGCCAGCAGTGCGATCAGCGCCCCAGCCGAAGCCCAGGCAAACGAGCAGGCTGAGCGCGCCACCGCTGCGGTGGAGAACGCGCCGGTTGAAGCGCCTGTCGTCGAATCCACTGCCCCGGTAGAAGTCACCGCTTCGCCAGAAGTGGAACTCGCGCCGGTACGTGAAGCCCAGCCTGAAGCTGAAGTCGCCGCCGAGCCTGCGCCCGTTGTTGAAGCGCCCATCGTCGCTGCCGAACCGGTTGTCGAAGCACCGGCAGAGGAAAAGGCGCCAGAGCCTGCCCGCGAGGAGCAGACTGCGTTCAACTGGACCGCAGAGCCCGCCGCACCGGCACCTGTTGTCGAGCCTGAGCCAACGCCAGAGCCCGTGCAAGCGGTCGAGCCAGAAGTGGTCGAACCTGCTCCAGTGATCGAAGCACCGGTGGCTGTCGAAGCGCCTGCCCCCGCGCAAGAGCCTGCCCCTGCCAGTGCCCTGACCGCGAATGGCCGCGCACCGAACGATCCACGTGAAGTGCGTCGCCGCAAGCGTGAAGCCGAGCGCCTGCAGAAGGAAGCTGAACAAGCCGCCGCTGCCGCCGCTCAAGCGCCTGCTGCCGAACCGGCTCCGGTCGTGGAAGAAGTCACCGAGGCAGCCCCTGCCCCGGTCGCTGAAACCCCAGCCGAACCAGCCTCGGCGCTCGACGAACCCCAGCACACCGCTGAAGAAGTCGAAGTCGCGCCACGTCACACTGAAGCCTTGGAAAAAGAGCACGAGCCTAAACCTCACGCCTGATTCCATCGCCCAGTAAAAAGCCCCGCCTGGTGATGCCAGGCGGGGCTTTTTTATGCCTTCAGACTTATCCACAGGGAGCTAATGCCCATCGAAGATCGTTGGGGGAGCGAGCTTGCTCGCGAAGGCGGTGGGTCAGCTTGCATCAATAATGAATGTCAGACCGCTTTCGCGAGCAAGCCCGCTCCCACAGGGGGCCGGGGTCGGATACAAGATTTATGCACCACTGAAGATCCACTGTGGGAGCCGAGCTTGCTCGCGATGGCGTCGGGTCAGCTTGCATCGATAGTGAGTGTCAGATCGCTTTCGCGAGCAGGCTCGCTCCTACAGGGTTTTGAGTCGCCTGTTATTTGAAGGCCAGTGCTTCTGGCACATCGACATCCCAGGTCACGCCAGGATCATCCACCAGCACTTCAAGCACCTGCGCCCCGGCAAACAACACCTTGGCACCACGATCCCCGGTCAGCGCCATCAGTTTCGGCCCAAACTCCCGACCAAATCCCACCGGATGCCCGTACTCGCCAGCCAGGACTGGCACGCTGATGCCATCCTCACGTATTCCTGCAACGACCTGCTCGATGCTCGACGGCAGGATAAAAGGCATATCGCCCAAGATCATCAGCCACCCATCAAGGTCCGGGCAGGCCTGGACGCCCGCGGCAATGCTGTCGCCCAACCCGGGCGAGTCCAGTTCCACGAAGTCGCACCCGTAAGCCTGGGCCATGCGAATGGCTTGCGGCCGCCCCTTGCCTGTCACCAGCACACGCTTTTCCAACGAGGCCGGCAGGTTGACCAGTACATGCTCGATCACCGATCTGACGGCGCCATCTCGGCCCGCACAATCGGCCAGCAACTTATCCTTTTCCGCACCGGCCACCTGACGGAAACGGCTGCCCGATCCCGCCGCCAGGATAATCACGCCTATCGACTTTCCCATTCGCCCTCCTCGCCCACGGCCTACAGCGATTTTTTCTGCCGCAGTTCCACGCCATTCTTGATGGCCACGATTTCCGCCAGCAGCGACAAGGCGATTTCCGCCGGGGTGTGGCTGCCGATGTGCAAGCCGATCGGTCCATGCAGGCGTCCAATCGCCTCCGCAGACAAGCCTAGCTGAGCCAGATTGTCCCGGCGCTTCTGGCTGTTGACCCGCGACCCCAGGGCACCCACATAAAAAGCCTTGGAGTCCAGGGCCGTGAGCAGCGCCATGTCGTCCAGGCGTGGATCATGGGTCAGGGCCACGATGGCCGTGCGCTCGTCGGTCTGGATACTCAGCACCGCTTCGTCGGGCATACCCGAGACAAAGCGGCCATGTTGCTCTTCCCAACCGTAGACGAACTCCTTGCGCGGGTCACAGATCAACACCTCGAAATCCAGCAAGCGAGCCATTTCCGCCACGTAGCGAGACAGTTGCCCGGCGCCGATCAGCAACAGCCGCCATCGCGGCCCATAAATGGCGCGCAGCACCTGCCCATCGAACACCAGGGCGTCGGTTTTGCTCGCCGGAACCAGCGTCACGCGACCACTGGCCACCGTCAGCTCACGGGCGACGATCTCATGGGCCTCGCAACGCTCCAGCAACTCGGCAACCCAGTGTGGATCGCCCACCCGCTCCTCCGTCAGGCGCAAGGTGCCGCCACACGGCAGGCCAAAGCGCGCCGCCTCCTCGCGGGTGACGCCGTAGGTAATGAGTTGCACTGGCGGCCCCTCCGCCGGAATCCGACCGTCGTGCAACCGGGCGATCAAGTCATCCTCGACACAGCCGCCCGACACCGAACCAATCACCACGCCATCCTCGCGCAGGGCCAACATGGCCCCCGGAGGTCTTGGCGCGGTGCCCCAGGTCTGAACCACGGTAAACAACACCACTCGCTGCCCGGCGCGGCGCCATTCCAGCACGCTGCGCAATACGTTCAGGTCAACGCTGTCCATCAGGCTTTGGCCTGCTGCCAGCCTTGCAGCTGATAACGCACGGGCAGATCGCGGATACGCTTGCCGGTGGCGGCGAAGATGGCGTTGCACAGGGCTGGCGCAATCGGCGGCACGCCCGGCTCGCCAACGCCGCCCAACGGTACCTCGCCCGGCGAAGTGACCAGATGCACCGCTACCTCCTTAGGTGCCAGGGACATGCGAGCGACTTCGTACATGTGGAAATTATCCTGTTGGACCTTGCCGTCCTTGAAACTGATCTCGCCGATCATCGCGTTACCCAGGCCCATGACGCAGGCGCCTTCGAACTGCGAACGGATGCGTTCAGGGTTGATCTGCGGGCCGCAGTCCACAGCAATGTCCGCCTTGTGCACAATCACCGTGCCGTCGTCCTTGACCTCGACTTCGATCGCCGCCGCGACATACGTGACGAAGCTGTAATGCACCGCCAGCCCCAGCCCGCGGCCCTTGGGCAACTCTCGCCCCCAACCGGCAGCCTTCGCGGCGGTTTCCAGCACGGTGCGGATCCGCGCCGTATCGATGGGATAGCGCTCGGGAGATTCACCGTAGTTCCAACTGTCATTGAGGCTGTTCGGATCGATCTTGCGGTCCGGGCCGAGCAGCTTCAGGTGATATTTCAGCGGATCCTGGCCGGCCTTGTGGGCCAGTTCGTCAATGAAGCTCTGGATCGCGAACCCATGGGGAATGTTCGACACCGAGCGGTACCAGCCAACCCGGGTGTGGGCTACCGCCTCGGGGTTTTCCAGGCGCATGTTGGGAATGGCGTAGGCCATGTTGGTCACGCCCATCCCCACTTCGAACGGTGCTTCGTGGGTCATGCCCGGCGCGAACAGCGCGGTGATGGTTGGGGCCACGGTGCGGTGCAGCCAACCGGAGGGAAACCCGTCCTGGTTCAGGCTGGCCTTCAGGTATTCCGCCGAGACGGTATGGAAATACGAATGATGGATGTCGTCCTCACGGGTCCACTGCACCCGTACTGCCTGGCCGGGGAACTCCTTGGCCAGCACGGCCGCTTCGACGACGAAGTCGGGCTTTGACTTGCGCCCGAAACCGCCACCCAACAACGTGATGTTGACCGTGACCTTCTCGAAAGGAATGCCCAGGCGTTCCGCCACGCGCTCACGGGTAACCTGGGGTGCCTGGCTCGGCGCCCAGGCTTCGCATTGACCGTCCTTGAACCGGGCGACAGCGACCATGGGTTCCATGGGCGACTGGGACAGGTGCGGCAGGTAGTACGAAGCCTCCAACGTCGAGTCGGCCTTGGCCAATGCGTCGTCGAGGTCGCCGGTGCTGCGCAGGACTTTTCCCGGCTGGCGGGCGGCCGCTTCCAGTTCCTTGCGGTAGGCAATGGAGTCATAACCGGCATTCGGGCCATCGTCCCACTGGATCTTCAGTGCTTCACGCCCCTTGATCGCCGCCCAGGTATTCTTCGCCACCACGGCGACGCCGCCCAGGGGCTGGAATTCGGAGGGCAACGGACGCCCCTCGATCTGCAGCACCTTGACCACGCCCGGTACTTTCAGCGCTGCACTGCTATCGACGGACTTGACCTTGCCGCCATAGACCGGGGGACGCGCCACGACGGCGTAGAGCATGCCATCAAAATGCACGTCGGCGCCGAACACCGCGCGACCGTTGACGATGTCCGCACCATCGATGGCGCGGCTCGCTTCCTTGCCGATATAGCGAAACTCCGACGGCTGCTTGAGACGCAGGCTGTCACGCCCCGGCACCGGCAAGGCACTGGCGGCGGCGGCCAACTCGCCATAACCCAATTCTCGACCTGAAGGCTGGTGCACCACTTTATGCAGCTGCGCGTGGCATTCGCCCACCGGCACCTTCCACTGGGCAGCGGCGGCCAGTTCGAGCATGGTCCGGGCGGCGGCACCGCAGCGACGCATCGGCTCGTACCAGTGACGCATGCTGCGTGAACCGTCAGTGTCCTGGTTGCCGAAACGCGCCTCGTCCGCCGGTGCTTGCCGAACCTTGACGAGTGCCCAGTCGGCGTCCAGTTCGTCGGCCACCACCATGCTCAGACTGGTGCGCACACCCTGGCCCATTTCCGAACGGTTGCAGATCACCGTCACGCTGCCGTCGGCGGCAATGCTTACGTAAATATTAGGGTCATCGACCGCGCCATGGGGCATCCCCTCGGCGCCGTATTTCTTCTCTTCGGCGAAGGCATCCGGCAACCCCCAGGTGGCCGCCAACACCAGCACGCCGGTAGCGCTGGCGCCCTTGAGGAAACCCCGACGACTGAGGTTGCTCAGCACGAAATCATTGGGCAGACGGCTCATGCCTTGGCCTCCTTCAGGTGGGTGGAAGCCTGGCGGATCGCGGTCTTGATCCGGTTATACGTGCCGCAGCGGCAAATGTTGCCAGCCATGGCTTCTTCGATCTGCTCGTCGCTGGGGTTGGGGTTGGTCTTGAGCAACGCCGTGGCGGACATTATTTGCCCGCCCTGGCAGTAACCGCACTGGGCCACCGCGGTATCCAACCAGGCCTTCTGGACCACTTGCCCGACCGGGTCGACGTGAAGTGCGTCGATGGTGCTGATCTCCTGGCCTTTCACCGAGCCAATCGGCGTGATGCAACTGCGCGCCGGGGCGCCGTCGATATGAATGGTGCACGCGCCGCACAAGCCCATGCCGCAGCCGAACTTGGTGCCGTTGTAGCCGGCCACGTCTCGGATCGCCCACAGCAGCGGCATGTCCTCGGTCACATCCAGTGAGTGGTCTTTTCCATTGAGTTTCAGGGTAATCATGGGCACGCCCGCATCGTTATCGAGTTATGTGGGTCGAGCCATCTGCCGTTGGGTTATCGGTTCGGTATCGCAGACTGGCTCAGGCTAAATCGGGCTCTCTTGTGCACACGCAAGCAAGCGTCTGCACCGGGCCTTGTGGATACGAATGCTCGCATCGTCAGCCAATTAAATTAACCCAGGAACAAGCAAAACGCCCTGCACAATCCTGCACGAATCACGTTGTGCAGGTCATGCAGGGCGTTTTTCTTCTCGCGGTTGCGAGGTGCCTGTCAGTACCGATTAGGCTCCATCTCAAGATCAACCTGAAACCGCTCCGCGATGTCCTTCTGGATCCGCCGAGCCAGGTCCAGCAACTCCAGCCCCGTGGCATCGCCGTAATTGACCAGCACCAGCGCCTGCAACTTATGCACCCCGGCGTCGCCTTCGCGAAAACCTTTCCAGCCGGCCCGTTCGATCAACCAGCCGGCGGCGATTTTCATTTGGCCGCCAGGCTGTGGATAAGCCACCAGGTCGGGGTACTGCTCCTTGAGATGCGCCACGTGAGCGGCTGGCACCAACGGATTCTTGAAGAAGCTGCCGGCGTTGCCCAGCACGGCCGGGTCTGGGAGTTTTTCGCTGCGGATGCTGCAGATAGCTTGGCTGACATCCGTGGGCGTTGCCTGGTCGATGCCTTGTTCGGTCAACCGCTGGCGCACCGGGCCGTACTCCAGATGCAAATGAGCGACACGACTGAGGGCGAAACGCACCCGCAGGATCAACCAGCGATCGGCCTGCTGCTTGAACAGGCTGTCGCGGTAGGCAAAAGCACATTCATCGAGGGTGAAATCGCGCAGCTCACCGGTGTAGCGATCCAGCGCGGTGAGGCCCGCGAAGACGTCCTTTATCTCAACGCCGTAGGCTCCGATGTTCTGCATCGGCGCCGCACCCACCGTACCGGGAATCAGGCTGAGGTTTTCCAGGCCCGCCCAACCTTGGGCCAGCGTGTGCTGGACAAATGGATGCCACGGCTCCCCTGCTTCGGCCTCGACCACCACGCGCTCACCGTCATCGCTGAGCAGGCGGATTCCCTGGCTGGCCATGCGCAGCACAAAGGCGTCGATGTCACCGGTCAACAACAGGTTGCTGCCGCCGCCAATGACCAGCAACGGTACGTCGTGACCCGCGGCGTAAGCCAGGGCCTCGCGAACATCCGTATCGCTATGGGCTTCGGCGAACAGCCGGGCGTTTACGTCGACGCCAAAGCTGTTGAACGGCTTGAGGCTGACGTCAGCCTGGACTTGCAAGCTCATAACCGCCCCTTCAATTCGATCACCAGACGATCCGTGGCGCGCTCGATCAGGTCCAGCACCTGCTCGAAACCTTGCTCACCGTCGTAGTACGGGTCTGGTACGTCGTCGAGTTCGGCCTCGTAACGACGCAGGAACAGATCCAGTTCCGCGCGGGCATTGGCCGGTTGTAGGGCCTTGAGATTGCGCAGGTTGCTGCTGTCCATCGCCAGGATCAGGTCGTAGGCAGCGAAATCGGCCCGCGTCACCTGCCGGGCACGTTGGGCCGACAAGTCGTAGCCGCGACGCAGGGCCGCGGCCATGCTGCGTTTGTCCGGCGCCTTGCCGACGTGCCAGTCGCCAGTACCGGCGGAAGCGACTTCCACCTGCCCCTCCAGCCCGGCCTCGCGCAACTTGTGGCGCAAGATGCCTTCGGCAGTGGGCGACCGGCAGATGTTGCCCAGACAGACGAACAAAACCCGCATCAAGCCTCCAACAGGCGACGGATGCGCTCAAGGTCTTCAATGGTATCGACACCGGTGGGCGGGGCGATCAGCGCATCGGCAACATGGATTCGCACGCCGTGCCACAAGGCACGCAGTTGTTCCAGGGATTCGGTGTTTTCCAGCCAGCACGGGCCCCATGCCACGAAGTCCTGGAGGAAACCGGCGCGGTAGGCATAGATGCCGATGTGACGACGGTACGGCACGCCTTCGGGCAACACGTCCGGGTTCTTGGCGAATGCCTCCCGGGCCCATGGCAAGGTCGCCCGACTGAAGGTCAGCGCCAGGCCATTGAGGTCGCTGACGACCTTGACCACGCTGGGATTGAACAGGGTCTGCACGTCCTCGATCGGCTCGGCCAGGGTAGCCATCTGCGCTTCGGGGTGAGCCGCCAGGTTGGCCGCGACCTGATCGATCACGCTGGGCGGAATCATCGGCTCGTCACCTTGCACGTTCACCACGATGGCGTCGGGCGAGAGACCGAGCTTGCCGGCCACCTCCGCCAGGCGATCGGTGCCGGAATTATGATCCTCACGGGTCATCACCACCTCGGCGCCGAAGCCCTTGCAGGCTTCCTCGATGCGCGCGTCATCAGTCGCGACCACGACGCGTTGGGCGCTGCTCTTGCTGGCCTGCTCCCAGACATGCTGGATCATCGGCTTGCCGGCGATCAACAGCAGCGGCTTGCCAGGCAAACGCGTCGAGGCAAAGCGCGACGGAATAACAACGGTAAAGGCAGTGGTCATTTATCCAGGCGCTCGTCAGTGGTCAGAGTGCGAGCTTCGCTCTCGAGCATCACCGGGATGCCATCGCGAATCGGATAGGCCAATCCGGCGCCCTTGCTGATCAGCTCGGTCTTGTCGGCGCTGAGCTTGAGCGGGCCTTTGCAGACCGGGCAAGCCAGGATATCGAGCAGTTTGGTGTCCATGTAATTCCCCTGGATAAAACGTGTTAAGGCAAGAGTCGATCCGGCAACAGGCGCATCAGCTGCGTATCGAACCAGTCCGCGAAGGCCGGCGACGGAGCTGCGTCCACCGCCAGGTACCACCAGTCGGGCGCGGCGAAGGCGCGGCATTTGACTGCGTCCTTTTCCGTCATGACCACCGGCAGGGACGGCGTGAAGCTCAAGGCCTGGGCGCTGTATTCGGCATGGTCGGCAAACCCGTGCGGTATGGGCCGCCAGTGTAGCGTTTCGAGGGTCTTGAAGAAACGCTGGGGATTGCCGATACCGGCCACGGCGTGCAGGGCCTGGCCCGCTGGAAAATGGTCGATGGGGCGCCGTTCACCGCTGGCCAGGTTGACCAGCGCGGTGGGCCGCAATTCGAAGGCAAAGCCGTCGTCGCGATCAGCGGCAGCGCCGTTGAACAGCACGGCGTCGACCGATTGCAGGCGCTCGACCGGCTCGCGCAACGGGCCGGCGGGCAGGCACCGCCGGTTGCCCAGGCCACGGGCATTGTCGATCAATACCAACTCGAGATCGCGGGCCAGCCGATAATGCTGCATGCCGTCGTCGGACAGGATCAGGTCCAGCGGCTCGGCCTCCAGCAAAGCCTGGACAGCCCGGCTGCGATCGGGATCGATCATCAATGGCACACCGGTGCGCTGGACAATCAGCAGCGGCTCGTCGCCCGCGACATCGGCGCCTTGGCTGGCCTCGACTCGCCAAGGCAATTGCGGCGGCTTGGCACCATAGCCCCGACTGACCACGCCGACCCGCAGGCCACTGCGCTGGCAATGCTCGATCATCCACAGGATCAACGGCGTCTTGCCAGTGCCACCTACCGTGATATTGCCGACCACGACCAGCGGCACGGGCGGCTGGTAGATCTCACCCTCGCCCGCCAGGAAACGCTCGCGCTTGCCGACCACGACGCGGCGGTACAGCCACTCCAGCGGTCGCAGCAGCGCCAGGGCGGGATGCCCTTCATACCAGGCGGCAAGCAATCGATCGGACATGGCCATCAAGGTGCAGGCGCCGCCTCGACCGTCGTCATGCGCAGATGGCTGAAGCCGAGCTTGCCGGCTGCGTCCATGGCAGTGATGACCGATTGATGGGGCGTCTTGCCGTCGGCGCTGATGGACAGCGGCAGGCTGGTGTCTCCGCCGGATTCCTTCTGCAAGGCCTCGATCAGGCTGGCGAGGTCACTTTTGGGCAGCAAATGGTTGTTCACCGAGAACGTCCCTTCGGCGCTGATCGTGACTTCGAGATTCTTCAATTGCTGGTCTTCAGCCGGCGAACCACTGACGGCCTCCGGCAATTCGACCTTGAGCTGGGTTTCCCGGGTGAACGTGGTCGTCACGACGAAAAACAGCAAGAGGATGAATACCACGTCGATCAGCGACGCGAGATTGATCTCGATGTTTTCCCGTGGTTTGCGGCGGAATTTCACTTCTTGCCCCCGGCCAGGTCCACATCACGGTCGCCCTGCACCACCTCGACCAGCTTGATGGCTTCCTGCTCCATGCCGACCACCAACTCGTCGACGCGGCGCTGCAGGAAACGATGGAAAAACACCGAGGGGATCCCCACCATCAAACCGGCGGCGGTGGTGATCAAGGCCTTGGAAATACCGCCCGCCAGCACCGACGCATTGGTGGTCATGCCGGTACCGGTAAAGGCGCTGAAAATATCGATCATGCCCAGCACCGTGCCCAACAAACCCAGCAACGGGGCCATGGCGGCGATGGTGCCCAATGCATTGAGGTAGCGCTCCAGTTCATGGATGACCCGGGCCGCCGCCTCTTCGATGCATTCCTTCATGATCTCGCGACCATGCTTGGAGTTGGCCAGGCCTGCGGCAAGGATTTCTCCCAGCGGCGAACTGGCCCGCAGTTCCTTGAGCTTGTCCTTGTTCAGTTGCTTGTCCTTGATCCAGACCCAGACCTGCCCGAGCAAATGCTCCGGGGTTACGCGACTGGCCCGCAGGGTCCACAGGCGTTCGGCAACGATACCCAGTGCCGCGATGGAACTCAGAATGATCGGCAACATCATCCAGCCGCCGGATTTGACCAATTCCCACACAGTGACAGCCCCCTCGAAAAAGTGCGCCACTTTATCATACAGACTCGCCGTGCAGGCCCGCCCAGCCAACAACGC
>Ga0307408_100003148_pt1 | contig 11370 bp, 11 predicted proteins | sample 322Cmetagenome_FD_202116 | JGI IMG/M metagenome (GOLD analysis project Ga0307408, IMG submission 202116) | Maize rhizosphere microbial communities from greenhouse at UC Davis, California, United States - 322HYB-C-3 | ecosystem: Host-associated > Plants > Roots > Rhizosphere > Soil | place... | reverse complement strand
CACCAGTTTAGTGCATTGATTAGGTTGTGTTCAACTTTAACATTTAGCGACTTAATGTATTTAGGAATCAGGGTGGTAGGGCCACATACCATCACTTCGGCGCCAAGTTTTTGCAAACAAAGAATGCTCGAAAGAGCTACGCGGGAGTGAAGGATATCTCCAACAATTGCGATTTTTTTGCCAGCCACATCTCCGTATTTTTCTCTGATAGAAAAAGCATCAAGAAGTGCCTGTGTTGGATGTTCGTGCGCTCCATCGCCGGCATTTACAATCTGCGCGTTTACTTTCCTGCTCAGAAATATTCCGGCACCAGGGTAGGGGTGGCGCATAACGATCATATCCACCTTCATCGCCAGAATATTATTTACCGTATCAATCAGCGTTTCGCCCTTACTTACCGAAGATGAAGAGGCTGCAAAATTGATTGTATCTGCCGAAAGCCGTTTTTGTGCCAGCTCAAATGAAAGCCGGGTACGGGTAGAGTTTTCGAAAAAAACGTTGGCAATAGTAACGTCCCGCAATGACGGAACCTTTTTAATTGGCCTGTTTAATACATCCTTAAATGTATCAGCAGTTTCAAAAATCAGTTGGATATCTTTTTCTGTTAAATCCTTTATTCCTAGAAGATGCCTTGTACTAAGAGTCTGATCTGCCATTGCCGTTTGAGTCCTTTTATCCTGTTGTGTGCTTAAAATTATTTTTCTGATACCAATTCAACTTTGTCTTCCTTGTCAGCTTCTTTCCAGCTTACAATTACCCGTTGTGAATTGATTGTATCTACCGGGATGCCAATATAATCTGGCTCTATTGGTAAATGTCTTGAGAATCTTCTGTCAACCAGAACAAGTAATTCCACTTTTTCAGGTCTTCCAAAAGCCATCATCGCATCCATTGCAGAGCGGATAGTCCTTCCTGTCCAAAGTACATCATCAACTAATATTACTTTTTTTCCTTCTATGATGAAATCGATTTTTGTTCTGTTCGGAACAAGAACGTCACGACGTCTGAAGTCATCTCTGAAGAAAGTAATATCCAGATTCCCGTTATGGATCTTTGCGTCGGGAAGAATAGATTGTAATTCAGATGCGATGCGATCAGCGAGGAAAATACCTCTGGGTTGAATACCGAGGATTACAGAGTTGGAAAAATCATTATGATTTTCAATAAGCTGATGACAAAGTCGTTTAATAGTAATCTGGAACTTTTGGCCGTCTAGTAAGATTAAATTTTGCATCAGTTTTGATTTGGGCAAAAATAGGAAAAATTTGATCGCATCATACTACTTATTCGAATTCCTGTATAAGTACAAGTAGCTAGCTTTTTAGCGGATATTCTCCTTCTCAATCTGATTTAAATCGGGTGGTGATGCCTGTATAAGTCCAACTAGTGCTCTGTTTTATACGTCGTTCGTGTTTTTTATTCTGACTTTTTGATTTGTAACTATTCAGGCTAGTGTTTATTTACCAAGTATTATTATTCGGTATTTTCTCTCAACTGGATGGCCAAGTTTACCAACTATCGTTTCGCTAAAGAAAAGGGTTTCCTTTAAGAAGAATGATGTGCTGCTAATTAATGCATTTATATCCGAGTCTGAATACTTTTTAAATCCGTACGCCGTAACAGGCATCTTATCCATCGATTCCTTTTCAGCCATCGTTATGCAGCATATTCCCCCAGGCTTTAAAACCTTATAAAGTTCGTTTAGCAATTTTTGTGGCTCCGACCAAAAATAGATAGTATTTACCGTAAATATCTTGTAGAAGAGGTCATGGCCAAGGGGTATATTTATTCCATCATATTGTATGAACTCTGCGTTAGGTATCAACTGATTTTCCACACAGAATTTTCTAGCTTCTTCCAACATCAACGGGGAAATATCCAGTGCTGTATAAGCTAATCCTTTCGCATTCGCGTGTAGGTCGGTTAGATGATTGCCGTTGCCTGGGCCTAGTTCCAGAACAGAATCATTTTCCTGTAGGTTAAGAGCCTTAATAGTTTCCAGGATCATGGAGCTATTCGTCTTATTCATCCAATTAGCAATTTCCAGTCCTTTTTCACCCGTTGGTTTAGCAAGCTGGGAGGCCATTTCCTTTAGTTCGTCTTCAGTAAAGGATTGTTCTTTTGAGATGAGATCTTTTGTATCCATTGTTTTAATTTCTGTATGATGTGTTTGGTCATAACCATTTTTCGGTTCCGCTCATATCTAAACCTCATGAAAAATATGCTTTTCGTTTTTATGAGCCGAAATGTTTCCAAGTGCTTTATTTCTTTACGGTAGGAATGATTATCTTGAACGCAACTAATTTAAAAATTATATGAGTGAATTAAGAGTTCCGCAAGACAAACAAAAGGAAATCACTTATGCATTTGTTAATAATGCCGAAGAGATTATGGGAAAGATATCTGCCGTTTTAAAGGAATATGGTATTGATGCAACAGCAACCGAAGTAAGGTTTAGTTCAGCAGATAGAGCCAAGGCTGAAGGATTTAATTGCAAATGGGAGTGCTGGGAAGTTGAGAATCCGAATGGTTCTGTTACTCATGCCTGTGGTCTTAAATGTGAGTTTTAACATAAAGGATTTTGGCTACTTAGAGTCTTAACGGTGTTAGGGCTCTTTTTTTGTGCCCATGTTATATACTCGGATCTTATTGCGTATTGATGGGCTAGTCACAGGTATAGGCGTTAATCCAAGTGTTCTTATGATAATAAACTAATAGAGATAAGCGCAATAAGGGCTAAAAGAACTTGTGTGTCTTGGCTTTTCTCACTGTTGGCTATATGCAACCGTGATTAAGTTCGGCAATTCGTCTGGTGTGGGCAGGCCTTTCTCTTCCCTCTGGGAGCCGGGGGCAGAGAGGGTAAACGACTTTACAAGACACCGGAAAATCCATAACAGGATAATTCTAAAAACTTATAACTCATTTCAGGATGATGGAATTTGAATGGCGTCTAAACCACCTCCGCCTTCGGCACCTCCGCCAGCGGAGGACAGCACGGCTCAGCCTTTGTAAGTAAAGAAAAACGTTGTTTTGAATGAACAATGTTCTACGGCAATATTATCGAGGAGACTGAAATGCAAGTTGCTTATTTCAAGTCGTGTTAGTTGTGTACAGTCACTATATGGAAAATAAAAAAGCCCCACCGTTTCCGGTAGGGCTTAATTTTATCAGATCAGTTCTGAATTATCCTTTTTGGTTTTTTTCAGCACCTTCCATTTGCTCTTTTAATTGAGCAAGAACGCCTAAATCACCTAAAGTTGACTTCTCAACTGAATCTTTAACTTTCTTCACTGCATTTGTAGTAGCTTTCTGATCGTTTTTCTTTTGAGCTACCTCAGCATTTCTGGCTTCGTTTTTAGCTTCTTCCCAGATACGTGAGTGAGATACAACGATACGTTTAGCTTCTTTGTTAAATTCAATGATTTTGAACTCAGAAGTTTCTTCAGCTTTTAATGCTTTACCGTCTTCTTTTACAGTGTGTTTGCTAGGAGCGAATCCTTCAACACCATAAGGAAGAGCAACAATAGCACCTTTGTCAGTTACTTTCAATACAGTTCCAGCGTGGATTGAATCCAAAGTGAAGATTGTTTCGAAAGTTTCCCAAGGATTTTCTTCAAGCTGTTTGTGTCCTAAGCTAAGCTTACGGTTGTCAGCATCTAATTCAAGAACAACTACATCTAAAGTTTCACCTACTTTAGTGAATTCATTTGGATGGTTGATCTTTTTAGACCATGAAAGGTCAGAGATGTGAATTAAACCGTCAACACCTTCTTCGATCTCAACAAATACTCCGAAATTAGTCATGTTTTTAACAACAGCTGAATGCTTGCTGCCAACAGGATATTTCTGAGCGATATCTTGCCAAGGATCAGGAGTAAGTTGTTTAATACCTAAGCTCATTTTGCGCTCGTCGCGGTCTAAAGTTAAAACTTGCGCTTCAACTTCGTCACTTACTTTAAGGAAATCTTGTGGATTTCTTAAGTTTTGAGACCATGACATTTCTGATACGTGGATTAATCCTTCAACACCTGGAGTGATTTCAAGGAATGCACCGTAATCAGCTACAGTAACAATCTTACCTTTTACTTTAGAACCAACTTCGATAGCTGTATCAAGTGATTCCCAAGGATGTGGAGTAAGTTGTTTTAAACCAAGAGCGATACGTTTTTTCTCGTCATCAAAGTCAAGAACCACCACGTTGATTTTTTGATCAAGTGCAAGAACTTCTTTTGGATGCTCGATACGTCCCCATGAAATATCAGTGATGTGAAGTAATCCGTCAACGCCACCAAGATCGATGAATACACCGAAGTCTGTGATATTTTTAACTGTTCCTTCAAGAACCTGACCTTTTTCAAGTTTTGCAACGATCTCAGTTTTTTGGTTTTCAAGATCGTCCTCGATAAGAACTTTGTGTGATACTACTACGTTTTTGAACTCGTGGTTGATTTTAACAACCTTGAATTCCATTGTTTTTCCTACGTATACGTCGTAGTCACGGATAGGCTTGATGTCAATTTGTGAACCAGGCAAGAATGCCTCAACTCCCATGATATCAACAATAAGACCACCTTTTGTGCGGCTCTTAACAAAACCAGTGATGATTTTGTCTAACTCAAGAGCCTCGTTAATAAGCTCCCAAGATTTTTGAGTTTTTGCACGTTTGCGTGAAAGTACTAACTGACCATTAGCATCTTCCTGAGATTCAACAAAAACTTCAACCTGATCTCCAACTTTAAGATCTGGAGTGTCGCGGAACTCAGACAAAGACACCATACCATCGGATTTGAATCCAACGTTTAATACTACGTCTTTGTTGTTGATGTTAACAACAGTTCCGGTGATGATTTCACCTTTGTTGATTTGGTTAAACGTTCCGGCATACATTTGCTCAAGCTTTGCACGCTCTTCGTTGCTGTAGTTACCAAAACCTTTTTCGTCTGCATCCCAGTCAAAATCACCTGAAGGTGTTACCAGGGTTTTAGACTTAATGTCTTCAATTGACAATGAATCAGCTTCTGACTCAACGTCTTCTCTTTGTTTTACCGCTTTGGTTTCGTCGCTTTGGAGTTCTGCTGATTTAGCAATTAGCTCCTTTTCTGCTTCTTGTTTTTTGGCCATTAATTATTTTATCTCCTTTTTCCCGATATCAATCGGGACGACAAAGGTAAGTATTTATATTCTGATAAAACGAAAATTTTCTCATTATTTTATTGATAGTTAGCACCTTTCGCTTAATGTGATATAAATAAAACCGCGCTTTGTGAAAGTATGTTAATTGAACAGGGTAACCGGCTTGTGAAAAGTTTGTTTTTAATCAAGTAATAGCCTTAACAACAACTATCTGATGTTATGAAAGACACTAAAAGTAATAAAGTCGGGTTTGCACCGTCTGAGAGCAAACCTAAAGAAACTGATCCGGAATCAAAGCATAAACCGGTGGATGAAGGTTTTAAGACTTCCTCAAAAAAGTATGTTAAGCAGGAATGGCGAGAGCCTCTTGATGAACAGCAGTTTGATGGTGGCTTAAATGAAGAATGATGTTTTTATCAGTGGCTTTGGTGCTTTCTTTTTAGCAGGCGTATCGTTCAATCAAAGCCACTGCTTTTTCGGCTCCGTTTTCATTGGCAATTTTTTCAGCAATCCTTTGAGCGTTTTGATTAAGCGATAGTGTTGATAAATTTGTTATAGCCTCTTTAAATTGTTGCGGAGTTAATCTGTTCAGTGGAATTGGCTTTACTCCCAGGCCTTTTTTGTAAGCGAGGTCTCCCCAGAAAAATTGGTCTCCTACGGGGTATAACACCGGACAAACAAACATTGGCTTGCCGGCTCGAAGGCATTCTGAAGTAGTGCCGATGCCGCCATGATGCATAATGGCCTTTACTTTAGGGAACAGAGCTTCGAAGTTTGCGCTCTCTGTAACGTATATATTTTCCGGCAGGTTAACTTTTTCAATCTCCCAGTTGGCCCAGGATGTGACAATAATAAATCGCTCATCCATTTGTGAGGCACATTGTAAAAGCATCGATGTGATTTCGGGTTTTAATGGCATACTCCCAAATGAAATTAATATAGGGGCTTCTTCACTTTCGTTGATAAAAGATTGAAGTTCTGGCGAAAGCAGATGCTGTTCCTTATCGGGAAACCAGAACCCTGTAAGTTGGTGCACCGCCGACCAGTCTCGCGGACGCTCCAGAAAATGTTCACTGATGCCATAAAGCGACAGTTCATTATACTGATTGCGATGTTTTTTTATCGCTAAGCCATTTTGCTGATAGAATTGTTTGATGGGTTTTTTTAATAATTTGTATCGCAGATCGTTGATTTTGTAACTCCATCGGTTAAGAAAATTAGGTAACCAAAAGCCACTGAAAATAGGATTGATAAACGCCGCGGTTTCCTCCATGGCAGGTACAACGGATGCTTTGATGCATTTGGTGGCAAGCTGGCCTGTAAACACTTCCGACAATGTTTTTGGTCGATAGATGAAAAGATCGCTATTCTGGGCTAACTGATAACATTCGTTTAACGATTTCTCAATAAGGGGGTAGATAAGGTTGTCAAGGTTTCGCTGTATGGCAAACAAATCAGCTTTGAGTATCTTGCTACCTTCTTCAGAATTAAGGATTTCCTGATAATCTACATTGATAGGATGGAAGTTTATACCGTAGCTTTGAACAAGCGATTCGAAATTTTTTGAAGTAGAAAGCGTAACATCATGCCCGTTAGCGGCAAGTGCCTGCCCGAGTACAGCATAAGGTTGTACGTCGCCACGGGTTCCAATTGTTGAAATGGATATTTTCATTATAGCAGATGTTCGTTTCTTCCTGTTTAATGCAGCAAAGAAGATGCTAAAAGCTATGAAAAGTCAAATTATAGCTTTTATGAACATTAATAGAATAATGAAGATAAAGTTTGTTGCCTGGCGAAAAAAATTAAAACTCGGTGTGCGTTAAATTGAACACTTAGTCCTGATCCTGAAGTTCGTAGATATACGCGTTTACCTTTTTTAAGATGAAGTGTAACTGCTCGTCTTCGGTAAGATTCGTATTGTCTAAAATAATAGCATCTTCAGCTCGGGTTAAAGGACTTTCTTTACGGGTTGTATCCTGGTAGTCTCTGTGAGCCAGATTTTCAAATACTTCCTCAAGTGTAACCTCCTCGTCTTTGCCTTGAAGTTCTTTGAAGCGACGTTCTGCCCTTACCTTAGGGTCGGCTGTCATGAATATTTTAATCTGCGCATCTGGGAAAACGGTTGTGCCAATATCGCGTCCGTCCATTACAATGTTTTTTGATCGCCCCATGCGTTGTTGCTGTTTAACCATTTCCCGGCGAACAGCTTTGATGGCACTAACTTCACTCACTTTTTCGGATACAGCCATTTTCCGGACTTCGTCAGATACTTCCTCGTCATTTAGTGTGATGTGGCTTTGATAATCGCGGGAGTGGAAGTTTAAATGAATCTCTTTTAAGGCGTTTTCAATAGTCTCTTCCTGGCTGGTATCAATATTGTTTCTCAAAAAGAATAAGGTAACTGCCCTATACATTGCACCTGTATCAATGTATATGAAATGAAGCTTTTTGGCAAGTGCTTTGGCTAGTGTACTTTTGCCGCAGGATGAATACCCGTCTATGGCTATTACAATATTGTTTAACATGATATACAAAGATAAGGGTTTCTGAATCAGTTATAAAACGATGCTTAAAATTGTATTAATTGTGACATGAGCTTTTCAAAAGAAGAACTACTAAAGAATATTGTTTTTAAAACTTCCAGGAGTGGTGGCAAGGGTGGCCAGAACGTAAATAAGGTTTCAACCAAGGTGGAGATTAATTTTGATTTTAAAGCTTCCGGCTTGTTTTCTGAGGAAGAGAAGTTTTTATTGCAAACACGATTGCAAAATCGCTTAAATGCCGAAGGTTTTATTCAGGTTATTGCCAATGAAGAACGAAGTCAGTTATTGAATAAGGCACTTGCTTTAAATAAATTGTATAACTGGCTTAAGGTAGCCCTGGTGGTACAAAAGGCAAGAAAGAAAACTAAACCGGGTAAAGCTGCTGTTGAAAAGCGACTAAATGACAAACAGAAATTAGCCTTTAAAAAAATAAACAGGAGAAGCGGACTGGACTATTAATCGAAGCAGTAGAAGATGCTTGCTGAGCCGTATTGGTGGTTTTCTACTTGCTGTTTCAGGTCCTTTGATTGAAAGATTAGAGAAAAGCTGAGTGCCCAGCGCTTTTTTGCATACATATAGCCGAGCTCCTGCGTGAAGAGAACGCGGTTAGGCTGATGAGTTACAGGACCTCTGTCTGTGCGAAACATCCCCCCTTGAATTGTGGCATTATAAGCGACAAAATTTAGCGTGGGTTTTGCGAAAAAAAATGATTCTGCTTTTGAAATAGTGTCTAAACGAGAATTGCTTATTCTGCTATTGTAGCTGGTGGAATTGTATAGAGGGTTGGTTTTTCCCGTGCGATATAGTAATCCAACTCCGGCACCAGAGAAAGTATTGCCTATGTTAACAGAGCTGCAAAATGTAAGATCGTCTTTGTTCTTTCGGCCTAAAAGCTTCGCGTAATTGAATGCACCATTTATTCCTATTTCATTGTTTACTTGAAACTGCCAGCCATTTATGGTGTAAAAGCCAATGGTTTTATGTAAGGTTTCCTGAACTTCTTTGCCTTTAGCATTCGGGCCGATAGTGCCCACTTGAAGTGAAGCCTGAAAATATGTCTCCTTTTTAGAGAGCCAGTTCATTTTGAAGCCTCCGTATAGGTAGGCAGCGAAAGGTCTGTCAACCTCTTCAATTCGATTGGTTTGGCCAGAGTTAGAGTTGTACATGTATTGGCCTGCTTCCAGTTCATAGATCTTTTTACTGTGCAAGCTATCTTGTCTTAACGCGTGGCGGAAGGTTATAAAAAGTCCGTTGGTATAGTATTGATCTTGTGCAATTGCCAGGTAAGCATCATTATCTGACCGGAAGCCAAATTCATTACTGAAGTTCTGACAGAATGCGGGGAAGTAAGAAAGCAGAGAGGCCAGTATAATGGTTGTTTTAAATAACTTCATTTGCGCTAAAGTTCCTACCAGATAGCTGGCGATCTACGTTTTGCAAATAGATATATTTTGAATGGAAAATCCAAAGATGGCGCATGAATTTCCGCTTGCACCTGGATTGCATGGCAAGTTTGATATTTAATAGGAGGAACTAAAATTTTAATGAGCTGTCTTAGCAATGGTAGAGGATTTTTTGAATTAATCTTCGTCATTAATAATCGGCGCATTTCTAAGCTCGTACGCAATCCAGCAATACAAAGCTGCAAGTAATAAAATCAGCACTAAGCCCATACTCAACGTTATTCCACTATAGTAACTGTTGTATGAGCAGTTTGTTGTATTGGAGGGGAGGAAATGTAATGTTTGGGATTCAGAATTTAAGCATTGGGGTAAATACAACTACATAGCCTCCCTATTGACGTTACATATGGTTAAGTAATTCAGGGGTACATGCGGCATATCGTTGGAGGAAGTCGCAGATGATGCCATGTTGATTTCCATGAGATCCAAACAGGGTTGAAAGTGACGCGGCTTTAACCTGGAGTAAGGATTGACGAGACTTATTATAGATTAGTCCATTAGTACTAAGCTTTGGCTTTGCACGCTTAGTGTTGTCATATATGTGAGGGTAATATTTAGAATGAAGTCCTTATCATTTTATTGTTATTGATGCCGTTCAATAGCAAATAATCGTTTATAATGCCTGCTGTATTATGGTCGGGAAGTTTAAGTTGCAGAGAGCGTGGTTAGAACCTCTTGTTTTTGTTCCTTCTACTTATTAAATTTATGCTAAGCTTTTTCATACTATGGGAATTCATACTAAACCTCTTCCAGATCATATCCGCGGTAGCGTGGAAGGTCTTGTTATAATAAAACACCGGTTCGGTAAAACGATCCTTACCATATTTCCTGACATGAGCAGGGTGGTCTTCAGCGAAAAGCAAAAAGCGGAGCAAAGACGTTTTGCAGATGCCGTAGCCTATGCCAAAGCAATCATTAAAGACCCTCAGAAAAAAGCTGCTTACATGGCAAAATTACCAGCAGGTAAGAAAGTTCTCAATGCTGCAATCTCCGATTATATGAGAGGAAAGGTAGAAGAGGGAGAGACCAGTTCAGAGTCAGTTCTAGGTCAGCTATCCTACGCTCAAACCGAGTTTTTACTGAATCAGAACAGAAGAAGAACTGAACCAGGTATAAGGATGGAGGAAACTGGTACTACCTGGTCTGTTTTAAGCTTAAATTCAGATCCGCCAGGAATCTTCAACCATTAGAGCTCCCTTTATTGGCGGCTTTTTTCTGGTTTTTCTTAAAAATATACGCTTTCCCTTCAAAGAGTAGGTTTCTTAACGACCACTGAAGTCATAAAGTGGGGAGGCAGCGCTCTGTATAGTTGCCCTACCGCACACCTTCGGTGGGGCTATCCATAACATAAAATTGCTTAGAGGTAATTCTGCTGTTTTGAGCAGTAAAGTAATCGTGCTGAGCTTGTCGAAGCATAAAAAGTACAGTATCCATTATTCACCATACCTCCTTTCGACGAGCTCTGGATGATGACAGATGTCATTCCCATTTTTAGTGTTTGAAAAAAACGCTATTAACTTAGGGCGACATCCAGGCTTTTGTCTGATTCTCCAATTTTTGCTTGATTTCTAATCGGAGGCCAGATGAAGAAGTTTTAAAAACAAAAAAGCACCTTTCTGCTTAGAAAGGTGCTTTTTATATGCTTCGAAAAATACTTGCGTTATTTTACTTGAGCTTCGATTTGAGCTAAAACTGCATTGTTTTTCGCAATCTGGCTTTTTGCAGATTCTTGAGAGCGGCTACCTAGTTCAAGGTTACGGCCTAACTTAAGAAACTGAACTTCCAGGCGTGAAACAGTTTTATTTCTTCTGTCTTTTCTTTTTAAACGTGTAACTCCCATGGTATTCTTTTAAAATGTTATCTCCTGAGGTCGGAAGCGGATTCGAACCGCTGTAGAAGGTTTTGCAGACCTCTGCCTAGCCACTCGGCCATCCGACCCTGTTTTAAAGGACTGCAAAAATAGTAATTTATATTTCTGCATCAATAAAAATTATAATTTTCTTTTTATTTCTGAACAAAACACCGAACAAGCAATGGCAACGTTCAACGATTCTGCAGCTCCAAACCGCGGTATTGTTACTGCCTGGCCTGTTTTGGCAATAACAGCCTCAGATAATCCGTTGCCCTCATTCCCTAAAATAACAATGCCTTCTTTGCCAAAATCTACCTCATAAATGTTCTTTCCGTTTAATAATGCCCCAAAATTGGGTATGGAGCAGGATGTTAAAAAT
>Ga0307408_100003147_pt1 | contig 11372 bp, 3 predicted proteins | sample 322Cmetagenome_FD_202116 | JGI IMG/M metagenome (GOLD analysis project Ga0307408, IMG submission 202116) | Maize rhizosphere microbial communities from greenhouse at UC Davis, California, United States - 322HYB-C-3 | ecosystem: Host-associated > Plants > Roots > Rhizosphere > Soil | place: USA... | reverse complement strand
GTTGGCTGTATCCAATCAGCATGGTCCCAGTCTGTATTATCTCCGCCATCGGTAACTACTAAATAAAGCTTTTTCGCTCCAGTAATATCGATGTCTAGATCTTTGCTATGTTCTTTTGTATCCCTGTCAATTACTCTACTATTCCATATGGCTTTTTCCTCAATAGCCATCTTTTGGTCTGCGATATTGAACACCGCCAGATACTTATCACCTGTTTTGGGATCATCAGCAATCCAGGCAGCTTTTTCGTCATTCGAGAATACCGGCTTATTGTTTGTACTCTCATTCAGCACTTTCAATACATTTTTATTGGTAAGCAGAGAAAGCGTAAACGCGTCATTATCTGGAAAATGCCCACCAAACATCAATGGAGATTTGAAAATGCTCCATAAAGTCATTAGCGTGTATTGCTCATCCTTTGTGAAATTGGTCATGCGCGGATTGCCCCTTTCCGCACGAATTCCGATTCGCCCAAGAGGCAACATATCACCATCGGGATAAGCGCCTGGACTGCGCCATTTATTCCAACGGTCGAACACGGCAAAATGCTCTTTTAATTGCTGCCAGCTATCCCAGAAATCGCCTACGGTGCGCCACATGTTTGCATCTTGCTGTACATGCGCTGCTGCTGATAGCGGCGTTTCTCCTGGAGATGTGCTTAAAACAATTTTGCGCCCGGTGCGGTCAATGGCCTTCCTGATCATTTCTACCTCCTCTTTAAAATAAATCGGAGAGGACAAGTCGTCAACCTTTACAAAATCGAGTCCCCAGGAAGCGTATAGTTCAAACAATGAATTGTAGTACTCCTGAGCCCCTTTTCTTCCCGGAACTATGGTGTACATATCCCGCAGCCATCGGCACTGGTCTTTCTCAGAATAAATATCTCGTGCGGTAACATCGGTTCCTTTGATAGGAGAATTCTGTTTTACAGCGATAACAGGCACACCACGCATAATGTGGATTCCAAATTTTAGTCCTTTGGCATGCAGATAATCAGCCAGAGGCTTAAAACCTTTTCCACCTGCCGCCGACGGGAAACGATTTACAGCTGGCAAAAATCGTCCATATTCATCCAATACATAATCAGGATTGGTTTCATTATATCCATGTGCTTTATCATTGCCCACATACCACCTGATGTCAACTATCACGTAATTCCAGCCATATGGCTTAAGATATTTCGCCATATAGTCGGCATTCTGTTTTACTTCAGATTCAGTTACCGTAGGGCCGAAACAATCCCAGCTGTTCCATCCCATTGGGGGCGTGGGTGCCCAGCTATGAAAGTTGCTTTTGGATTGAGATTGTGCTGATAAGGATATCGCGAGGAAAAATAAAACCGAAATTCCTTTGAGTACTTTCATTTAGTATTTATTCTTTGAAGGGTTATAATTAGCTGCCTAAGCTCGTAATAAAATTTGAGATTGAATGAATTCTCGAACTGACTTTAGAGAACCTCTAAAAACAGCTTTTTTTTAGCCCTATCTCTTCTCCTCCACGGGAGTCCTTTGGACAAAAGCTACTGTGTGCACACATCTTCGGCAAATTCAGCTGCTTTTCTTCTTGTACTTTTCTTTCTTTTTCTTTTCCATTCGATGAAAAGAAACAAAAATCTTGTGCCTTGCGAGGTGCCTTTTTCGCACATTCCTCTGCGCAAATTCCCTTATCAGCCGCACGGTGCTGCGCCGGCCTTTCCCTTTCCGCACATCCTATCGCTTCAGAAAACCCGACAATGCACCTTCCTCAAACACAGGTCTCGCTGATAAGTGAATTTCTATCCAGGCACTTCGCAAGGCACCGCCTCCGAATCAAGGTTCTGCCTATTTCAAATGCCCTCCTGCAAATCGCCTAATACAAAAACTTGTGTAAGCTTCAGTGAAACAGCATGCGGCTGGATCACAAAACTCCTATAATAAAACCTGTAATCTGCCACAAATACAAAAGGAGCCTGCCTCTTTCGACAAGCTCCTTTTATTGTAACTATACTGATTTTTGAACTGCTATTCTTTAATTATTTTCTGAATCTGGTTATCCACATTCAACAGATATATTCCAGGGCTTAATGAACCTACAGGTATAGTGTAAGTGCCCGTTGCATTTTTTGGGCCTTTATAGCTATATACTTCATTACCAGAAACTCCGGAAATCTTTATACCGATTGTGGATGACGTACTTTCAGGCACCTTAATTGTTAACGACTCTTTTACAGGATTAGGGTAAGCAGCGAAGGTATAAGATTGTAGTCCGAGACGCACATCCTTAATTCCAAGTTCCTTTGTTGTTCCGTTATTATCAACTTGACTAAGCTTATAGTAGTTAACTCCATTTTCAGGCATGTTATCAACAAAAACATAGTTGTTTCCGTTGCTGCCTTTGGATGATACAGTAGCTATCCTTTTGAAAGCCTGGCCACCAGTGCTACGTTCAATTGTAAAGTAACGGTTATTCTGTTCAGATGCTGTTGACCAGTTCAGAGCCACAGAACTGTTATTCTGCACCTTAGCTTCCAAAGAAGTAAGTGTTACGGGCAGCACTGATTGAGCCATTTCCAATATCTTATCGGAGCCCATTGCGTAGTTGAAAATTTTAAATTCATCAATCGATGCCTTAAGAAGCGGGTCATTGAATTGAGATTTACCAATGTAGTTTTGATTGGTGATACCCAAATCAGATGGTTTCATGCTCATTGCTGAATTTGAAGCTGCGAGTGTTCCGTTAACATACAGATTTACGGTTGATCCAGACTGCGTTAAGGCAATATGAGCCCAGGTGTTAAGAGGCCAGGCATAAGCATAGCTTAGCGTTTGCTCAGAACTACCGTTTTTGATACCATAACGAATTGTAGACAGGCCGTTGCTAGCGCTTACCTGTGCGGTAAGGAACATGTATTTTGATTGCCCTGTACCGAAGTCGAAAATTCGCATCCAGTTTGAAAGGGCATCCATTTTTATCCAGGCTGAAAGAGTAAAGTCATTTAAAGTGCTTAATGGAGCTGCGTCCAGAGATACATAGGAAGTGGCTGTTCCGTCCAGCTTAACACTATTGCCACTATACCCTTCGGTTAAACTGGCTGTGGAATTAAGCCTGGCAGTATAGCCGCCCCACATGTCCTTCGCACTAGTTCCTGTTGCTTCATTAAAAGAAACATACAAATGCTGGCCTTGTACCGGCGTAGCTTGTAACAGGCTTTCGGTACTTCTACCCGCTGCATTATAAGCTACCACCTTGTAGAAATAGGTTGTTCCGTTGGTACGGTTTTCATCTACATAACGCAAAGCATCTACATCCGTGGCAATTATGTCGTAAGTTCCGTTTTGGCTTGAAGAACGTGAAATCTCATATTTAACATCATAGATTAAATCCCAGGCTAGAGTTGCCTTGCCATCGCCGGATGCCGCATAAGGATTATTCACTGCGAGAGGGGCGGTAAGCGGAGGTGTGGAGACAGCGACTACAGTTGAATTTGTACTCTCTCCTGCCGAGTTCAAGGTTGTAACCACATAGTGATAAGTTGTATTTGGGTTGAGGTTTTCATCCGGATAAGTAAGCGCTGTAGTTCGGCTGGCTATGGTTACGAAAGGCCCTGCAGCATCTAAAGAACGCTTCAGGTTATAGGAACGGACATTTGTACCAGCATTCCAGGTCAGCTTGGTTTTAGTGGCAGAAACCACTTCAGCGGCTAGCGAACTCGGAGCCACAGGGGCAGCATCTTTTACCACATCCAAGGTAGTGGAGTACACAAATTGGTCGCCTGCCAAATTAAAGGCTTTGACCCTATAAGTAGCCTTTGGATAGACGGAATCAATATAGGACATGGTAGTCCCGTGGGTATAATTGGTAAATTCCTGCACAGTGAGGAAGTCTGCATCTGTTCCATCTATTTTACGTTCCAGGATATATTTAGACCCTAATTCGCCGTTAAGATCCTTCCAGCTTAAGGTAGCCCTGAAATAATTGTCGCTGTTTATTGAACTGGATATGGTAGGTGAAACCAGTTTCCAGGTATGTACAAAAGCCTTTTTAGGATTATAAGCAAAATCCGACTTGTTAGCAGCGTAATATTTGCCTGCCAGGGTAAGCGTATCTGCCAAAACCATAGCCCTTTTATTTTCAACCCAATCGTAAATTGCATAACGCTCAACAAATGATGCCGTATCCAGTACCGTAAGGATTCCTTTGATATCATTGTATTGTTTTTCAAATTGAGCTTTCTGGTCGGTAGGCCATGTTTCGGTTGTCCAGTTAGCACCGTTGTTCCACTCGGTAATCCAAAGCGGGCGTTTTACCCTGTTATAAATGTTTTTAAGGCGTGAATACCATTGCTGAGGAGTTTGGCCGCCCCAATAACAATGTATGGCAACGTAATCCACACGGTAATTTAATTGGTCTGTTTTAGTTAGAAAGTCTGTTATCCAGCTGCTTTCTGGGTTGGCTGGCGCCGGAGAACCTACGCGAAGCCCGGATTTCATCAACTCCGGCCATTGGCTTACGCACTGGTCAACGGTCATATTAGCCTGGTCGGGACGGTCTGGCTCGTTAAAGCCCAATAGGTGGTTTACATTCTTTTTATTGTTGATATCTGTAAATGAAGGCCATCCTCCATGTTGCCGGATTATGGAATAGCTGTAGTCATTAGAACTACCTCCGGCAATGTTCCAATCGTAATACCAGGTAGCATTTAATTTAGCTGGCGACCAACCGGCTTTTCCTTTCTTGCTGATCCAATCCCACTTGAATACTTTGATAAACGATACTTTGCCATCCAAGCCTTCGGGCATGGTATTTACAATCAGATCTTCATCATTCGCAATAAATACCCGGCTATAACCAGATCCGTCGGCATTGGTAGCCATAGTGGCCATATATCCCCGCTTCAGCTTAAATGATTGAATTGCATTATCGAAGCCTTCTAACACATTGTGGTATTTCTCAATTTCAAAGGACTTGGATTCACCGCTTAAGCTAGTCTGCTTAAATACCTCCAAAGCCCTGGTTGACACATCATTGCCATTGGGTATAATCGCGGTTCCGTTCTTATAAATAGCAATCCTTACGCTTGCGTTGTCTACTGCCGACACTCCATTAATAGTGATCTTATCCAGGTATTTGGCAATAACATCCGAAGGCTTCACATTATCAAAAAAGAGCCAGGCATCTTCTGAGTTTAACTCCACTGATGAATTCACAAACGGGACAAACTCTCCCTGAAGGTGAAGGTCTGTCTTGCCCGGGATAATAAAATTGGTATTAAACGTGGTATTTACATTCACCACCGGGGCTGTAAGCGTTACATTTTGTTTTGTTGCAGAAGCTGTTTCTTCCGGAGCATAAGCACCGTCTTCATAGGTAACCGAAGAAACCTGCATATCCACATCTCCGGTTGGATAGTTTTTACCCACAATGAAACGCGATTTTGGAGTGAGTTTGTTTAATGACAACTCGCCAATGGAATACAAGGCCCAATTGGCAGAAAATGTCAAATAGTACTGCCCGGCTTCCTGCGAAGTAAACAGAAAACTTTCTCTTTTAAGCTCCCTTATGCCAGTTTGAACAAAGGTATGGGTTGCGTACCTGTCGGCGCTGGCAGTGGTTTTTCCTATTCCTACCGTAATGGATTTATTTCCAGTAGCGTTTGAAACATAGGCATGCAGCATGGAAAAATCGTAGGTGGTGTTAGCCTCCAGAGTTACCGCAAAGCTGTATACCGTATTCTGAATAGGAGTTCCATCCCACCGGATATAAAACAATCTGCCCACATAGGTGGAACCATTGAAGGTATGCAAATTACCTCCCGAAGAACCACTCACATCCAAAAACCTGGCTGTACCGGCAGTGGTTGAATTTGCAGCGGCAAATAAGGTAGTATTGGTTGTTCCTGTATAGGCCCAGCCATAATCGCTCGGTTTACCGGTATTATTAGGAGCGATACCTGCCCAACCTGGAATGCTGTTAACATCTTTGGTGGTATTTAAAAGGTCGCTAGATTCTACTCCTGCAATGATATCTTTAACGGTTGAAAGCGGTTTGGTGCCAATAAAAGCTCCATTTTGGTAAATATGGACAGACTCATTTTTAACAGCGATCCGTATAGTTTGATCTTCTCCGTTGCGGCTATCCGATAAGGTTTCTCCGGGAGTGAGAGGATTGGTCCATTTAAGGGTTGAAGCGCCTAATGTCAACCGGAAACCCTTGAGTTTATGATTACGGGATTCAATATCAAGTCCTCTGCCGGTTGCGGAGTTTATTTTACCCTTAACCTCTAAGGTATAATCTCCGGATGGGGTTTTGAAAATTGTGTTAGTATCGGTTTCTGCAGATTTGGAATAGGTTTTTGCCGATAATAATTCATTACTCAAGGTAGCCTTTTTAGGAAGTACAGGTTCCTGGGCGCTCACTAATGAAATATTGCAGCTTAGAAGAATAGCTATAAGAAGTATAAATTTATTCATTGAGCTTGTTTATTAAATGGTTTGATTGAAATTCTTCTGCCTGAGAGGATTAGAAAAAAATGATTTAGATCGATTGATGGAAGGATACTGAATGCCTGGTGGATGCCGGCATTCATTTAACAGGTTGAGCATATTGAATTAGTTTAAATTGGTTGTAATAATTGTTGCCAATTTCCAGAATCAAACGCTTGTTAATGGGGGATAAAGTCGGAAAATAGGTGGGTGGAATTGTTCCATTTCAGGCGAAAATGCTGATTGCTATTGCCGTTGGCATGCTGATACTTGTGCTGAACTTGTTTCAATATTCATTTCGGCACCCCATCGCGCATTCACGATATGTGGGTTCGCTGTTACAAACCTCTCGCATTAGCAAGTGGGTTCCCGAAATAAATTCGGGATGACATCGTGAATGATAAAACACTTATCCCCGCTTGTCATGCCGAATTTATTTCGGCACCCCATCGCGCATTCGCATAATGCAAGTAAGTTCCCGAAATAAATTCGATGACAAATCGCTTTATTTAGAAATATAGAGATGACATCTGGCGATATGACGGCTAGCCCGTTTGTCATCTCGACTTCGGAGAGATCTTAAAGCGCATTATTATGCATATTGCCTAAGATCTCTCCTTTCGTCGAGATGACAAAGTCTCATATTTAAAATGCTCAAAAAGAGCTGGTTGCAAATGATGTCATTATAACTTCGGAGAGACCTTAAAGCGCGTTATTATGCATATTGCGTAAGATCTCTCCTATCGTCGAGATGACATCATTTGCAACTTATTGATTTTGAGTGGGTATTAAAGCACTGTGAAGGGTATCTATTGCCGTCTGCTTCAGCTGACGGATAAGGAATGTATAAAGACGGATTTAGCCGCATTCATTAATGTGGCTAAAGCCCCTTCTATGTCTCAAATAACTGGCAATAGATCAGATCAATATATCAAAACGGCCTAATCTTAAACCTGAATTTATAGCCCTGGAATGGAAGCTGGTATTTTTCCAATGGCCTTGAACGCCAGCTATCAACCCCTCCTACTCCCATTTGTTTATAGTCAATATTTAATTGCGTTTCAGGCCTTGGCTCGAGGTCGGCGGCGTGGCGCTGATGGCGCTTTTCACCATCATCCAGGTCGCTATCAAAATAATGCATTGCACTAATGCTCAATGGGATATCAGAGCTGACTTCCAATCCTGCGCCTTCACTGTTTTTGAGTTTAAACCAGCGGATATCCGTCTTATTACCGGTTTCCTGGGGGGTGACGTAAGGAAAGTACTGTTGACTAACCGTCTGCTGATACCTGGCAAAGTGAGCACTAAAATTCCTGTCCTGGTAGTTTTCATAAGGGCCCCGGCCGTAATAGTCAATCGACTCAAAGCCTTTGGGTAAAATTAGCTGCATGCCGAATCTCGGAAGCATTTCCACCTTTTTACTCGTATCAGAAACTGCAAGGCTTTGCTCAACAACCAGTTCGCCGGCTGCATTGACCGCGTATTTAAGCGTAAGGGTACTAAATACCTGGGGAAGATTGTAAACCGCAGTTACGTAACCAATTCCATCAGATATTGAGGATTTGAAATCCTTTAAAATTGGATTAAGCCCCACATCTTTCCATGATTTAAGTTTATCCTGCAATTGTGCGCCGAAATCATTATCGTTGGGAGCTCTCCAAAAATTTGGCCTAAACCTGTACTTCTCATTCAAAAGTTTTCTGCCTTTAAATTCATAACTGCTGATAAAGCCGTCTTCCTTATTAAATAACAGGTTGAGGTTCGCGGAGCTGAAACGAGTACCTTCTCCCGAATCTTCTTTTTTAATGTCGCCATTCTGTTTAAGCTGAACATCAAAAAGATACTGCCCTCCCAATTTTAACTGTTCAGTTGCAACAATATGCCCTTGTGGAACCAATGGTTCAGGGGATTTTAAAGAATAGGTAAGATTTAAAAAAGCTTCTCCTTTAAACCCTGTTTTATAAGGTACAGTAATTATTGCCGAGTCCTGCGGGCTCACATTAAGATTTTCAATCTTACCATTCTGAACTTTTTCTCCATTAACAATCTCTTCCCAATTAAGCCTTACGTTTGACAGGCTTGTGAAGAATTTTTCATTAAACACCTTTAATCTGTTATTTCGATCGATGCTGGAATGGATATTTTGATATACTTTCTTCATCTCCCAGGCATGGGGATATGGGGTACGATTGGCGTAAAAAATCCCTTTGGCCGCATAGTTCCAATCAGTAATGGCTTCCTTAGGCTCGTAATCTCCGCCGTAAGTATAAACCGTATCGCCTTTGGCATTAACTTTTTGGAAACACTGGTCAACAAAATCCCAAATAAAACCTCCCTGAAAGGCATGCTTGTTAGTTCTGATAATGTCCCAATAATCTTTGAAATTGCCTAAAGAGTTTCCCATTGCATGAGCATACTCACACATTATAAAGGGCCTATCCGGATGAGGATTATTTTTTGCATAGCTTAATAAACCAGCCGGCGAGGGATACATTGGGCAAACTATATCAGAATTCCAATCCCACTTCAAGGTTTTATAATCGGCAACAGCACGTTCGTATTGAATGGGCCTGCTTGCGTCCCGCTTTTTCATCCACAAATAGCAGGAGTAAAAATTATAACCGTTACCGGCCTCATTGCCCATGCTCCAAATAACAATAGACGGATGGTTTTTGTCTCTTTCAACCATTCTGCTAACCCGCATCAAATGGGCATCAAGCCAACTTGGTTTGTTAGCAAGCGTTTTGGTAATATCATATCCTAATCCGTGAGACTCGATATTCGCCTCCCCTACTACATAAAGTCCATACCGGTCACATAGTTCAAGCCATAACTCACTATTGGGATAGTGGCTGGTTCGGACAGCATTGATATTAAACATTTTCATCAGTTTAATATCTTTTATCATGGCTTCCTCTGAGATTACATGCCCCGTTTGAGGATCTGTTTCATGCCTGTTCACTCCTTTAATTAGTACGGGTTTTCCATTCACCAGGAACTTCCCTTCTTTGATCTCTATTTTCCGAAATCCCACCAATTGCGGTATTACTTCGAGCACCTCTCCTTGTGTGTTTACAAGTTTAATAATTGCTTTATAGAGATCCGGGGTTTCATCTGTCCACAATCTTGGCGAGGCAACAGGCAGGCTGAATGATTTGACTTTAGAGGTATCGAAATTGATACTGGTGGAGGTTACCGTTTTTACTCCGTCTTTAAGTTCGAAAATGGCTTTAATTGGAGATGCTGACCGCTTATTTAAAGTTAAGTTTACATTTAAAACTCCGTTCTTATAAGCGTTATCGAGGCCCGGAATAATTTCAAAATCATACAAATGGACTTTATTACGGGCAACCAGATAACAGTCTCTGGTAATACCGCTTAGCCTCCACATATCCTGGTCTTCAATGTAATTTCCATCACACCAGCGCATAACTTTAAGTACGATAAGGTTTTTGCCAGGTGTTAAATATTGGGATATATTAAATTCAGACGGCAGCTTACTGTCTTCCCCATATCCCACATATTTCCCATTAACCCAGACGGTTAGGTTCGACTTTGCAGCCCCAATATGAAGAATCGTTTCCATTTCTTTCCAACTCTTATCCAGGACAATTTCTTTACGATAAACAGCAGTAGGATCGTAATTGGTTGGAACTATAGGAGGATTTGGAGCACCGTCCTTCATCAGATAGGTAAACTCAAATCCCGAAGTATTATAGGAACGATATCCAAAACCGTTTAATTCCCAATTTGCAGGCACCTTAAAGTCTGTCCAGCCTTTATCATCAAAGTTGGATGATTCAAAATTTGAGGGAAGCGAGTTAGGGCTTTCCACCCACTTAAACTTCCAGTTTCCGTTTAGGCTGTAGTAATTTGCACTGCTGGCCCAATCATTTTTAATGGCTTCGGCTTCAGAATTGAAAACAAAAAAAGACGCATGCATTGGCAAACGGTTTTCTTCATTCCTTTTCTCATCCAACCACATAGGGGTTTGCGCAAATAAAGGTTTGTTAAAAACCAGAACAATTAAAAAAGGTAGGAGTATTTTCTTCACAAAATATTTTTGTTTGTTTACAGTCCATTTTGGTGTGGAAGAGCCAGCGATTTCCAGCAAAAAGAGTCTTATATCTTTTATTGCTACCACTTACAAAAGTCATTGGCTGTTTAAGAAAATTATAAACGGATCTTAACTTAAACTCCTCAAAATTTAACAGGTTAGGGCAGTGCCAGAAAGAATTCCTTTTAGTTTTTTTTGAAATGAAACCAAGAAAGAGCGGCTACTGATGCCGCTCTTTCTCGTTAGATCGATTGTGTTATATGGTTCAAAACCTTTTACAAGCTAGACTATGTTCCGGGTGCCCGATAAGCGACTGCCCCTGCACGGCTAAGGGCATCCAAAGTCTCGTCGACGGTGAGTAGCAGAGTCGTTTCGCATTTTGCCAGTGCGCCACCTCCGCTTATGGCAATTACGACTGCGGCCATCGAAACGCTGTCTGGTGCTTCCCACAGATTATAACCATCATATTCGCCAAACGCGTACCAGAAGCCATGTAATTTTCCGCCAACAGATTCAATATACTGTCGGGCAGCCTCACGGCGATCTTCCGGATTCTTTGTTAATCGAGCCCAGGTTTCGGGCGTATAGCTAAAGCGTGTTAAATAGAGAGCCATGGCATGTCTTTTAATGTTGTGCCTACTCTTTCGGTTTTCGGCTTCCCCGTCTCGTGATTTAACAAACTCGGCCATTGCCTTGTGTTTAATATTTGCATTCCTATTAACCTGAGTTCGATTATAACAATGTGTTAAGCATCTAAAAATAAGCGTTTTGTTTTCCCCTCTCCTTGAGGAGAGGGATAGGGTGAGGTGATAACCGACATAGTCTTATACCCTCTCTGCCTTCGGCATCTCTCC
>Ga0307408_100003146_pt1 | contig 11374 bp, 8 predicted proteins | sample 322Cmetagenome_FD_202116 | JGI IMG/M metagenome (GOLD analysis project Ga0307408, IMG submission 202116) | Maize rhizosphere microbial communities from greenhouse at UC Davis, California, United States - 322HYB-C-3 | ecosystem: Host-associated > Plants > Roots > Rhizosphere > Soil | place: USA... | reverse complement strand
GCCGGATCAGTGCCTCGGCCACCTGCACGACGTGACGAATCATCGGCTCCCATGAGCGGTCGTCGGCGACCGCCAGCCACGGCTTGTAGGAAAGCGGCGCCGTGGACACCCCGCCGTCGATCCCGTCAGGCAGCAGGGCAGCGAGGATCCGAATCAGGTCGAGCGTGTACCCCACCCGTGCCGGATCGCGCCAGTCCGGCGCATAGACGCTCGCCTTGACCGGCGTGCCATGAAACGGCCCGTACGGGAAGCCGTTGATGATCGCGACGTAGAGGCCCTGGTCCTTCAGGAAGCGACGGAAGTCCTCGAGATTGCTGCCTGTGAGCAGACCGCGTGCGTCCACCGCCGACAGCCGCAGACCGACACCGAAATCCGACTCCGGCGCGAACCGCGCCCGCAGCGCCGGGGCGTAGCGCCCGAGGGTCGCACTGACGTTGTCCCAGCCATGGGCCGGGTGGATGTTCGTGCAGTACGTCAGGTGGAAGTCGGGATGGGTGGGGAGTTTCACTTGTTCATTGCCAAGACTGCCCACATTGCCAACATTGCCAAAATTACAAAGACCGCCTCACTTCGAACGGCTGAGAGTCGGAGAAGGAAACTCACCTACCCAACTGCGCAAATCAGCCGGTGTCTTTTCAATGTTGGCAATTTTGGCAATCTTGGCAATTTTGGCAATGGATTAAGCCAGCGCCCCTTCCCGCGCGAGCCGGGGCCTGATTTTGAACTTCGGCGACTGGCTGAGGAACTGGACCGGGTTGTCGAACACGACCCGACGGATCAGGTCCTCGGAATGCCGGCGGCGCCTCATCTCGAAGATGAAGCGCGGAACCGCGATCGCGTCGCTCGGACCCCAGTCGCAGGCGCCCGCCACGCAGATCCGTTCGGGACCGAAGCGCTCGATCATGTCCACCGCGCGTGCCGCCGACACCTTGGTGTTCGGATACAGGGTCAGGCCGGCCCAGTAGCCCTGATCGAGGATCAGAGGCAGCGTGTGTTCTTCGGCGTGGTCGACCATCACCCGCTCGCGCTCGATCGTCGGGAAGCTGTTGAGGACGTCGATTGAGATGCGGGTTCCCTTCAGCTTGTCTTCGAGGTGGGGCGTGTGGATCAGGATCATCTGTCCGTGCGCGATCGCCAGCTCCACCTGTGCGGTGTAGGTGGCAATCTCGTTCCGCGTGACCCGGTTCAGGCCGATCTCACCGATGCCGATGACGGTCGGGCGATCCAGGAACTTCGGGATCCGCGCCAGCACGGCGCGTGACAGCTCGCGATCGTCCGCCTCCTTCGGATTCATCGCCATCCAGGTGTAGTGCTGGATCCGGTACTGCGCGGCGCGCGCCGGCTCGAACTCGGTCAGCTGCCGAAAGTAGTCGTCGAAGCCATCGGCGCCGCTCCGATCCCAGCCCGCCCAGAATGCCGGCTCGGTCACAGCCACGCAGCCGGTGAGCGCCATCTGCTGATAGTCGTCCGTGGTCCGCGACACCATGTGGGCGTGATGATCGATGTATTGCATCTTTCTACCCCTTGCGGCCCTTGTCATAAGCCCCGAACGCGCTCTTGCGATCGAGCGCGCCGAGCGGCTCGGTGGTCGGATCGCTCAACAGCAGCTGGATGCGTTCGAGGCGGCCGGAACCGGCCGATATCGCGGCGAGCGCCTCGGTGAATGCCTGCATCCGGAAATCCCGACTCGAGTAGGCGGCGTCGGCGCGATCCAGGCGATCGAGAAACGCGGCGATCTCGAGCAGCCGCGTTCGATTCTCGATGAAGTACTCGTCAACGACTTCTTTGGGACTCAGCGGAGATCTGCTGTCCATTGCCGTCTGTGCTCTCGTTGTCTGCCTTACTTCTTGAACAAGGATAGGAGTTCAGTAGACATCTGGAAAAAGAGATTTCTCCTGAGCTCCTATCCTCCTGTCAGAAAGCTCTTGCTTTTCCGTCTTCTGGCTTCGAGGCGAGCCGTGCCGCTTCCAGCGAGCGCAGCACTTCGACGCTGCCCAGCATAACGCCTTTGTCGATCTCGTGGGCGTCGAAGGGGACGCCGATCGCCCGCAGCAGCATGATGGTGAGCCGGCCGCCGAGGTGCTCGCGGAACTCGTCGAGGCCGCGCAGGATCGCCGGTTGATCGCCGGCCCGGTGGCCGAGCTCGGGCGCGTAGACGGCCAGCCCCAGTGCGCTGAGCAGGCCGATCACCCGGCGCCAGTCGCTCTCCGCGAGGAATCCCGAGAGATAGGAGTAGGTCGTGTCGAGCGCCAGGCCGATCGCGACCGCTTCGCCGTGCCGGAGCTGATGGTTCGTCAGCCGTTCGAGCTTGTGCGCCGCCCAGTGGCCGAAGTCCAGGGGCCGCGACGAACCCATTTCGAAGGGGTCGCCGGCCGTGGCGATGTGGTGCAGATGCAGCGCGGCCGAGCGATGGATGACTTCCTCCATCGCGGTCCGGTCGCGCACCTCGAGCAGGCCCGCGCGCTCCTCGATGAACTCGAAGAAGGTGTGATCCTTGATCAGAGCGGCCTTCACCGCCTCCGACAGGCCGGCGCGCCAGTCGCGATCCGACAGGGTCGTGAGAAACGACGAATCGTTGACCACCGCGAACGGCGGAGTGAACGTACCCAGATAGTTCTTCTGGCCGAACGCATTGATCCCGTTCTTCACCCCGACCGCGGAATCATCCTGCGCCAGCACCGTCGTGGGGAACCGGATGAGGCGAATGCCGCGATGCGCCATCGCGGCCGCGTAACCGACCACGTCCAGCACCGCGCCGCCGCCGATCGCACCGACATAGGAATGGCGATCGAGCGACGCGTCATGGATCGCCTGCAGGACCGTGTCGGTCGGACCATGTTCGTTCTTGCACTGCTCGCCGCCCGGAATCACCACGACCGGTGCCGCCAGTTCGAGCGCGCCCGCATGATCGCGGCAGTACTGCGCCATGCGGCCCTGAAGCCCCGGATGCGCCCCGGCCACGCCGCTGTCGAGGACGAACAGAATCCGGGCCGGCCTGGGCGCGACCGCGCTCGGCGCCGCCTTGAGCACCAGCGGGTTGGACGACACGAAGACGTCCCGGCTGAAGTAGACGGGATACCGGAACGTGACACGGATTTCGTGTTCTAAGGTGTTCATGCTTCGCTTGTCACTCACTAGTTTCCAGTTCTCAGTTTCCAGTTTCCAGTCGGGGATTCAGCCGTGCCCGTCACATCGGAACTGGCAACTGGTAACTGGTAACTGGCAACTGAAAACTACGTCACCGCGAACATCCGCGCCAGCCACCCGGCGACCAGGCCGGTGGCGAGAATCACCGCAGCGAACACCGGCCCGGCGAACGTCGCTGCGATCGCCGCGTCGACCAGGACGAGCGACAGGATCCCGCGCTTGACAGCGGTTCTGATCGCACCCGGTGTTGGTTGCCGGCGTGCGGCGATGAAGGCTGGCACCACCCGCCAGGTCAGGGCCGCCGCAAGTACCAGCGCCGGAATCGCACGATCCGGCACGCGCACGATGACCAGTACGAGCGCCCCGATCGAGGCCATCAAGATTATCAAAGCGGACGAGGTGGCCCGGCTCGAACCGCCATGCACCTCGCCGCGGCTCAGCACGGTGATGGCATAGATGTAGAGCAAGGGCACGGCCGCGACCGGCCAGGCCGTCGCGAGAGCGGCCGGCACCGCGGCGACCCCGAGCATCAGGTTCAACGCCCGGCACATCGCCATGTTCAGCGGCGCGATCGGTGCCTGACGTTTGCCCCAGGCGTCGTAGAGCAGGACAGCCGCGGCGATCGCGACCGCGACTCCGCCTGCAGCCGGAGTCGCGATCATCGCAGCCGCGATACCGGCTGCGAGAAGCCCGCCTCCGAGCGTCGCCGCACTCCGAACGCTGACCCGGCCTGACGGAAGTGGCCGCTCGGGCCGTTCGATCCGATCCAGATCGCGATCGAACACGTCATTCAGCACGACCCCGCCCGCATAGAGGCAGCACGAGCCCAGGAGCAGCCAGGGAAGCCGGTCGGGATGTTGAAGGCCGGCAATTGCAAATCCCGCCAGCACATCACCGATAGCGGTGACGACATTGGCAGGACGGAGGAGCTCGAGATAGGCGCGGGGCATGGTCTGGGGATCGGTAGTCCGGGGTCCGGGATCCGGGATCCGGGTCCGGTGGGCCGGGATCCGGTGGTCCGATCGGACTTCCGGATCCCGGACCCCGGACCCCGGATCGTCAAGTAGTAAATCACGGCGCTGACGCCGGCGTATGATCAGCAGCTTTCGACGGGCCGCTTTCACGAGGCAACCCATGTCCGGATCGACCGCGATCGTCTTCGCGATGATGTTCTCTGCTGCCACCGGTGCTCGGCCGCAGGTTTCGCGCGAGCAGCTGCTCGAGACGCACGTGAAAGATGAGAAGAGCGGGTCGGTCGAGGCGGGCCGGCCGGTGTTCGAGAAGCTGTGCGCCGGATGTCATCGCTTCGGGGCGATCGGGAAGGACGTCGGCCCGGATCTGACGACTCTCACCAGCCGGTTCAAGCGCCGCGACATCCTGGAGGCGATCCTCTGGCCGTCGAAGATCATCTCGGACCAGTACCAAGCGGAAATGTTCGAATTGACCGACGGGGCAGTGGTGAGCGGCCTGCTGGTGCGGGAGAATGCAACGGCGCTGCTGATCCGGACGCCGGAGAATCCCGACAAGCCGGTGGTGCTCGCCAAGACGCGCGTCGCGAACCGCGCGACATCGACCGTGTCGATGATGCCGGAGGGACTCCTCGACTCGCTGACCCACGACGAGATCGCCAGTCTCCTCGCGTTCGTGAGTGCGCCGGCGCCAGAGAAGTGACCTCAACCGTTGCACGATGCGAAACCCCCGGGTGGCCGCGATGACCAGTATCCGCCGCCTCGGTGCTCCGAATCCGTAAGCTTTAACGGTAAAGCGACGTTTGTCATCTCGAAAAATCTGCTTCGCGTCGGACAATCCTTTGACAGTGTTCGCGGCCGGCGTAGTCTCCCGGCCTGCATGAATGCTGCGTCTCCCCGACGCCTGCGATGCACTCATCGAGGCAGCGGGGCCGAGACGAGGGAACAGGTTCAGTGGAGGAGGAAGTTGTGAGACATCGTCTCGTCAGAGTCGTGCTCACGGTCACGATGCTCCTGGGCGGCGCGCTCTCGGCATCGGTCCTGGCTCAGGGACTCACCGGTCAGATTACGGGTACTGTCGCAGACTCGGGCGGCGGCGTGATGCCGGGCGCCACGGTCTCCATCAAGAACGCCGGCACGAACCAGGTCCGCGAGTCGGTCACTGGGGCTGACGGCACGTTCACCTTCCCCGACCTTCTGGCCGGCAGCTACGACATCACCGTCAGCGTCCAGGGCTTCAAGACCTACGAGCAGAAGGGCATCGTCCTCGGCGCGACCGAGCGCGTCGCCCTGCGTGCCATCACGCTCGAAGTCGGGCAGCTGCAGGAGACGGTCACGGTCTCCTCTGAAGCGGCGCTGGTGCAGACGACCACCGGCTCGCGTTCGGCGGTCGTCGATCGGACGCAGATCGACGACATCGCCATGAAGGGCCGCGATTTCGCCGGTTATCTGAAGCTTCTTCCGGGCGTCATCGACACCAGCGCTCGCGAGGCGCCGGGCTGGGGCAGCATGGGCGGCCTGTCGATCAACGGCCGTGGCGGCGGTTTCAACTTCTCCTACGACGGCGTCACCAACAAGGACACCGGCTCGAACAGCGGCAACTATGCGGCCCCGGCGCTGGACTCCATCGCCGAAGTCCGGGTGCAGACCTCGAACTTCCAGGCCGAGTACGGCCGCTCCTCGGGCGCGACGATCACCGTCGTCACCCGTAGTGGAACGAAGGACTTTCGTGGCAGTCTCGCCTTCTACAAGCGCGACGACGCCCTGAACGGCAACGAGTTCTCGCGCCGGCAGCAGTGCAGCCAGGGCGTGACCGCGCAGTGCGATCCGCCGCTCTACACGTTCGACAACACCGCGTGGACGCTCGGCGGCCCGGTGCTGATTCCCGGCGCGAGCTTCAACCGGAGCCGCAACAAGCTGTTCTTCTTCTGGTCGCAGGACATCCTGTCGCGCACCGATCCGGGCAACCTGAATCAGCGCCGCGTCCCGACCGCGCTCGAGCGCAACGGCGATTTCTCGCAGACGTTCGACAGCCAGGGGCGCCTGATCAACGTCCGCAATCCGTTCACCTCCAATGGTGCCGCCGGGACCTGCAACGCGACGACCGGGGTGGGCAACGCCTGTTACTCGGGGAACGTCATCCCCGCCTCCCAGATCAACGCGACCGCGCAGCGGCTGTTGAACCTGTTCCCGCTGCCGAACGCCGTCGATCCGACCGGCACCAACCAGTACAACTACACGTTCCAGACCGTCCAGGACTGGCCGCGGAACGACCAGGTGCTGCGCATGGACTACAACATCGCGCAGAACACGACGATGTATGGCCGCCTCCAGTTCGGCTACGAGAAGCGCGCCGGCGGCGTCTCGTTCCTCGGCGCGTCGGGCGGCTGGCCGCAGATGCCGACCAAGTACGAGATCGACACGGTCAGCTACGTCAACACGCTGCTGCACACGTTCAACCAGAACACCTTCGCCGAGTTCACGATTGGCGTGAACTGGGCGCATCAGTACACCACCCCGTTCGATCAGGCGGCGCTCGACTCGAACGATCGGTCGCGGGTGCTGCCCGGGCTCCCACAGTTCTTCCCGAATGCGAACCCGCTGAACCTGCTGCCGCAGGCCTCGTTCCAGGGCGGCCTCCCGAACCCGAACGGTAACTACGCCTCGTTCGGCTACGAGCAGCGGTTCGGTTTCTTCGGCTACAACACGCTGTTCAACGTGTCGGGCAACCTCACGAAGATCGTCGGCTCGCACAACCTGAAGGCGGGCCTGTTCGTCGAGCACACGACGCGGCCGGCGCAGCGCTCGTCGGCGTTCAACGGCAACATCAGCTTCAACACCGACGGTTCGAATCCGCTGAACACCAACATCGGGTTCGCCAACGCGCTACTGGGCGCGATCACGCAGTACCAGGAATCCAACGGCCACCCCTCGGCGCACGGCGAGTTCATGAACACCGAGTTCTACGTGCAGGACAACTGGAAGCTGAAACGGAACTTCACCATCGACGCCGGCCTGCGCTTCTACTACATCACCCCGACCAGCAGCAGCGGCGACAAGGTGTCAGTGTTCAACCCGCAGCAGTGGACCGCCTCGGCGGCGCCGCTTCTCTACACGCCGGTGTCGACGCCCCAGGGCCGTCGCGCGCTGAACCCCGCGACTGGCGAAATCCTGCCGCTCGTCTACGTCGGCCGGCTGGTGCCGGGGACCGGGAACTTCTACAACGGCATGCAGGTGTTCGACGACACACCGCAAACGTCCTCCCCGTTCAAGGTCGCGCCGCGTCTCAACTTCGCCTGGGATGTGACTGGTGACGGCCGGACGTCGGTGCGCGGTGGATGGGGCATCTTCTACGACCGCTACTCGGACGACAACATCCTCGACCTGATCGAGCTGCCGCCGGTCCTGCTGACCTACACGACCAACTACACGACGATTCCGGAACTGCTCGCCAGCCCGCTGACCGAGACCCCGACCTCGGTGCGCCTGATCGATCAGTTCAAGCCGCCGGTGGTCTACAACTGGAGCACCGGGATCCAGCGCGAGATCGGCTGGAACACGGTGGCCGACTTCGCCTACGTCGGGAACGCGGCGCGCGACCAGCTGACCACGCAGCCGATCAACGGCAGGCCCTACGGGTACGCGTATCAGCCGTCGAGCCTCGATCCGACCAACGTCAGCGGCGGCATCGTTCAGCCGCTGCCGGACGATCTGTTGCGCCCGTACCGTGGCCTGTCGAGCATCACACAGCGTGTGTTCGACGGCTACTCCGACTACCACTCGCTCCAGCTGTCGGTGAATCGCCGTCGTGGTCCCGAAGGGCTGTCAGTTGGTGGCGCCTACACCTATCAGATCTCCAACAACAGCCTGCAGCGGATCGATCCGTTCGTCAGCGACAATCGGGCCCGGAACTACAACGCCAACGGCCGGCGTCCGCACACGCTGACGATCAACTACGCCTACGAAGTGCCGAACCTGAGCCGCAAGTGGAACAACGTCGTGGTCAAGGCGCTGGCCGACGATTGGCAAGTCTCGGGCATCACCTCGTTCCTGAGCGGCACCTGGCAGGGCCTCAGCTACGGCTACACCGGTGTGCCCACGGGCGCGCGGAGCGGCACCGGCGCGATCAACGGCGACGGCAGCCGGGTCAACATCACTTGCGATCCGAACCTGCCGAAGGGCGAGCGTACGTTCGACCGGCAGTTCCGGACCGAGTGCGTGGCGCCTCCGACCGATCAGTTCCGCCTCGGCACGTCGCTCGGTGACGAATACCTGGGACCCGGCTACTCCAACTGGGACATCTCGTTCTTCAAGAACGTCCCGATGGGCGGCTCGCGCCGGCTGCAGTTCCGGATCGAGCTCTATAACGCGTTCGACACCGACCAGTGGAACGCCGTCGACACCTCGGCGACGTTCGACTACAACACCGGTGCCCAGACCGACGCGAACTTCGGCAAGCTGACCGGCGCGACCTTCAGCGCACGCCGCATTCAGCTGGGCGCCCGGTTCACGTTCTAACTGATGATGCAGGAGCCGGACAAGCGTCTCTTGTCCGGCTCCTGCAGACCACGGAGAACGGGTCAATTCGCAGGCACGACCTTACCGACAGGCGCTCCTTCGGGAGCGCCTGTGTTCTGTACCTCGAGCCGCTGTCCGCGGTCATGGTTGCGGCAGCGATGATCGTTGGCGGAGGGACCGCGAGTGCGCAGTCAACGGGTCCATCGGGACCCGGTAGTCCGGTAGTCCGGTCGGATCCCGGGCTCACGGATCCCGGATCGTCGAGTAGTTCTCAGGCTGAGGCCGCCGAACAGAAGCTCGCCGTCTACAAGCAGCTCCTCACCGACTGGGCCGGCCTCACGCGATACGGCAGCGAAAACAGCGAGCTTGGAGCGCCACGGCCTGGTGAAAACCGCGTGGTGTTCTTCGGTGACGATGCCACGGAGTTGTGGAGCGGTGAGGGATTTTTTCCCGGCAAGCCGTACCTGAATCGCGGCATTCGCGGACAGAACTCGGGACAGATGCTCGTCCGGTTCCGCCAGGACGTAATCGGATTGAAGCCGAAGGTCGTAGTCATACACGCCGGCACGAACGATCTTGCCCGGCTGCTCGGCCCGGGGACGCGAGGCACCTTCGCCGACAACGTCATGTCGATGACGGAACTGGCGAAGGCGAACGGCATCGCGGTCGTGCTCGCGTCGCTGCTGCCGGTGTGCGACTGCTTCAGCGATCAGACCTCGCGGCGGTCGCCAGTCCGGCTTGGAGACTTCAACGAGTGGCTCCAGGAGTACGCAAAGACGAGCAGCTCGGTGTATCTCGATTACTTCACCGCGCTCGCCGAGGCGCGGAGCTTCAGGCAGGAGTTGACCGCGGACGGCGTCGTCCCGAATGCGAAAGGCTATGCGCTGATGGCGCCGCTGGCCGAGGCGGCGATAGCAAAGGCGTTGAGGAAATAGATGCGAACTGAAAATCGTTTCGGCGCGCTGACAGTGGCGCTGCTCGTTGCTGCCTCTGCGGGACCACACGCGCAGGGGCGCGGCGGCGGCGCGTGGAGCACGGTTGGCGGCGATCCGCAGCGCACCGGGTGGGCGCGGACGGATCCGCGGATTTCGAAAGAGTCGGTAGCCAAGCCGGGTCTGCAGCTGTTGTGGAAGCGGCAACTGCAGAAAGGAGCGGCCGCGCTCACTCAGCCGGTGCTGCTCCCGAACATCATTTCGTATAAGGGCTTCAAGGCGCTCGCCTATCTCGGCGGTCCCGGCGACGCGGTCTACTCGATCGACTACGACCTCAATCGCATGTTCTGGGAAACGCGATTGAGCAGTGCCGCGAAGGGGACGCTGCCGGCCTGCGCCGGCGGCACGATCGCGGTTACTCGGTCGGCGACGCTCGGCGCCCCGGCAGCCGGACGCGGCGGGCGTGGACAGGGTGGTCCACCGCCGCCTGCCGCGGCAGCGCCGCCGACCCCGGGCGCACCGGGAACGCCGCCGCCAGCCGGCGGTGCGCCGGCGGGCATTCCGGCGGGTGCGGGAAGTCCCGCGCCGGCCGCAGCCCAGGGTGCAGGTGGCCGCGGACGCGGCGCTGGCGGGGGTGCCGGCGGCGGAGGTGGTTTGGGCGGCGGACGGGGCGCGGGCAACAACGTCTACGCGGTGTCCACAACCGGCATGGTGCACGCGCTGAACCCCCAGACCGGCGAGGATCTGAACCCCCCGGCGAAGTTCACCGGCGGCAGCGCGCGCTTGAGCGGCGCGGTGTTCATCGACAACGTTGTCTATGCGGCGGTCGTCGAACCGTGTGGCGGCGTGGCGAGCGGCGTTTACGCGATCGATCTCACCGAGAACGCCAACACGGTTTCGAGCTTCGACGCGAAGGGCGCGCGTGTCGCCGGCGCCCTCGGTCCTGCATTCGCGACCGACGGCACGCTGTTCGTGGCCACCGGCGGATCGACGGGCGATGTCACGTACGCGAACGCGATCGTCGCCCTCGAGGCGCGCACGCTGAAGCCGAAGGACTGGTTCACCGCACCGGCCCCATTCACGTCCTCGCCTGTCGTCTTCACGCAGGGCACCCGCACGCTCGTGGCCGCATCGAACGCGGACGGCAGCGTCTATGTGCTCGATGCCGCGGCGATTGGCGGCGCGGATCACAAGTCGCCGCTCGCGAAGTCGGATCAGTTCTCACAGGCGAAGGAGTTTGCTGCAGGCGCGATTACCACCTGGGAGGACGGCGGCACCCGCTGGATCGCGGCGGCGACCGGCGGCCCGCTGCCGGGTGACGCAAAGTTCGGGCAGGCGAACGGCGCGGTGAAGTCCGGCGGGATCGTGGCGTTCCGGCTGACCGGCGAGGGCTCGGCGACGACGCTGGAACCGGCGTGGACCTCGCGTGACATCGAACGCCCCGGCGCACCGATCGTGCTGAACGGCGTTGTCTTCGCCGTATCGGCCGGTGCGATGGGGTCCGGCAAGGGTCGGTCGGTCCTTTATGCGTTCGACTCCGCGACCGGCAAGGAACTGTGGAACAGCGGCAACGCGATGAGCTCCTACGTGCCTGGCGTCCCGCCGTCGGCCGGCGATGGGCAGATTTACGTGGTCACCGCGGACGGCACGTTGCACGCGTTCGGGATTCCGTTGGAGCACTGAAATGCCCGGCTTCGCGCTTCGCGCTACGGCGAGGCAGGCTGTGAGTCCGGGGTGGCTTCCGGCCCTTCGATGAACTCAGCGCCGGCCCGAGCTCAGTCGAGGGCCGGCTTTCGCCGGAAGGCTGTC
>Ga0307408_100003144_pt1 | contig 11378 bp, 9 predicted proteins | sample 322Cmetagenome_FD_202116 | JGI IMG/M metagenome (GOLD analysis project Ga0307408, IMG submission 202116) | Maize rhizosphere microbial communities from greenhouse at UC Davis, California, United States - 322HYB-C-3 | ecosystem: Host-associated > Plants > Roots > Rhizosphere > Soil | place: USA... | reverse complement strand
CAAGTCCCAAAACATCAGACCGACTATGTTGCCAGAACCACCGCAACACCCTCCGGTTGTATTGAAGTACCTTCGCAATTTGCAAAAGGAAATCTTTTTGACGAATCCGTTCTTCGTGCTTTAAATGAGAAGAAAGTTACACGGGTTGAACTTTGGTATACACGGTTCAAAGAAAATCCTTCTTTCGACCAGGTTAAACTCAATAATTCCAGGATCCGAAAATTACAAGCCGCCTATCCCGAATTGAAAAACGAGGATATTGAATGGGTATGGAAAGAACAAACGGAAGCCGATACAAAGAACGAAGCGAAAAAGTGTTTTCATGGTTTTCGAATTTTTACCGATGAACCTGAATCTTTATGGACAAATAAGTTCAGGATTCCTGATCCGTCAAACCAAGCTGAGATCATAACTGTTGATGCTGCAAAAGGAACAACATTCACAGCGAAAAGTGGGAGCGTTATTCATATTCCCCCCGGAGCGGTAGTTGACCTCAATGGAAATCCTGTAAACGGAACTTATGCTGTTGAATATTCTGAATTTCGAAACCAGGCACAAATCGCCTATTCCGGACTTCCGATGAATTTTAGTGAATCCGGTCATGACTTCGCTTTCAATTCTGCGGGAATGTATGAGATTCGCGGTTACCAGAACGATCAACCGCTTCAGTTGGTACAACCGATTACTGTAGATTTCAACTGCACAGATCAAATTAAAGATCTGAATTTCTATGCGCTTGATCAGCAAACCGGAACATGGTTGAAACGTCAGCCGCTGAATTTTACCGAGGAAAAAACTGTAGCAGAAGTGACACAAAACCAGAAAGAGATGCCTGTGCAGGATGACGAGTTTGCCGTTGCCATCTTCCGGAACAATTTGTCGCTCACCTATACATTAGATCAGAAGAAAGTGTGTACTTCTACATTGGACAATGAAAACTGGAAACGCTACCAGGACCTCAAAAAAAAGGAGCCGGATTACATCAAAAAAGTGATTTTAAACGAAGCTGCTGATAAGCAACAAATCCAATTCAAGGAAAGAGATGCCGACCAACTCACCGGTAAGATCTTCGGTGATGCCTGGATGGTTAATCCTGCCTTTGCCAATGTAGAAAGAGAACCTGTTAAGGGAGTTCAGCAAACCGCAACCTTACTGGCCACTGGAATGGATAAGGGACACACTTATCCGAACCTGATTAAAGGTTTGAACTCGCCAAAATTCGGAGTGTATAATTGCGACCAGCAATACCGAATGGGGCCGACAGTTACTCTGACTCCCGCTTATTCTGATAAACTGACAGGAAGTCCAATTGCCGGGGCAAATGTAATGTGTGTAATCGACAGGAATATTAATGGTTCCTTCAGTTTTGATCCGTCACGCATTACCATGAGTAAAGACCAACTTACTGACCTGGTTTTGTTCACCAAAGACAATAAGGTTTATTACTTGAGTTCTAAGGATTTTGCTAAGCCCGAACAAGGAATGCCTATTGAGCTTAAAATGACAGATATTACAGCGAAAGTCAAGAGTTCGGCAGATCTACAGGCGTTTTTGAATTTGTAGGAGTGAAGGGTGGCTGAGCGGAGTCGAAGCCCAGACCTACAACAAAAACAAAAGGCTGTTTCAACGAAACAGCCTTTTCAATTATTTCAAAGGTTTAATCGATTTAATCGATTTCACCATAAGATCAATGATCACTTTTTCATATCCGTCTTCACGGCTTTGGAACAAGTAAGTAATGTCATCAACAACAACTTGTCCTATCACGTGATACGTTTTATGTTCAAATCCAACGTTCTTGGAAACGCCTTTTCTTCCGTCTACTTTAAGGATTCTTTCGTACATGATGAGATCAGGCTCGTTGATCAAATACTTGATCTTGTAGAAGTCTGTTTCATCAAGTGCTTTTTTCTCTTCTTTGATGCGGTTTCTTTCTGATCCCCAATCATCAATTTTCATGTGGAAGTTCGGTCCAACTTCAATTTCCCATTTAAAATCACCCTCAATATGTGTCACTTCCGGTTTGGTAGAAGCTCCGATGTTTGCATCCTGGTTTGGAAGCATGATCATTACCGGAATATCATAAGGCTTCAATGAAAGGCCATCGAAATTATACAAATCCTCTTCCGTAAGTTCATTATCAGCTTCGTCTGATCCACACGATAATAGCATTACCGGCAGGGATAAAATCATGAAAAATCGAAAAAAGGTCTTCATAATCAATGGTTTTTGTTTCGGGACTGCTCCCGATAAAATAATTGAAGTTTGGCAAATATAGTTTTTTTGTGCTTATATCTGAAAACCAAATTGGTATAAATCAAAAATAACAAGGGGTAAAATGGTTTCTGCCCTTTTCAAATTCACTAATTTCAACTTTTGAAATACCAAAAGATCAATTGAACGGATGAACGAACAATTTTGTGTTTTAGTCGATGAAAACGACAACGTGCTAGGGACAGAAGAGAAGCTCTTAACCCACCAAAAAGGATTGCTTCACCGTGCTTTTTCAGCTTTCATTTTCAATGATAAGAATGAATTGCTTCTGCAGAAAAGGGCTGAGAGCAAGTATCATAGCGCCGGACTTTGGACAAATACCTGCTGTTCTCACCCACAGCCAAACGAAACAATAATTGAAGCCGGAGAAAGAAGATTGATGGAAGAACTGAATTTCACCACTTCTCTTCAACCGGTTTTTACATTTATTTATAAAGCCAACCTGGAAAACAACCTTATCGAACATGAATTGGATCATGTTTTGATTGGGAAATACAATGAACTGCCTGTTGCCAATGAAGAAGAGGTTTCGGAATGCCGGTTTGTTTCCCTAGAAGAGTTAAAAGAAGAAATAGCTCTTCATCCCGAAAAGTTCACGGCCTGGCTTAAAATCATCCTCGATGATCATTACGATAAATTAAAGTTTAATTGGTAAACATTCATCTATAAAGCCATCCGGTAGGTGGACTTAATAACGCAGTTATTATTTGTGCATTTGCGGGAATTGATCCTTAAATTTTTGGATAGAACCGTTAAACCGGAACTTTCGCTATTTTTGGGAAGCAAAGAATGAAATGAGAGCACTTTCGGCTATAGGATTTTTGATTAGTGTTTGTGGCTTGCTTTTGGCTTGCTACAACCAATTCGGTGTTGTGCCTTATTTGCATTATCTCGACAATAATCCGGATCTGAAAGTCAACGATTTCCTGATCAATCAGCGTGAAACTTTCCAGAATACATTAACATTGATAAGCACAATCAGTTTGATCATCGGTGTTTTCTCTATGCTTTTCTGTTCATTGGTTTACCTGCGCAAAAGAACGCGAATGACGTTGCTTGGAATGATCTTAGGTTTCATTACGGCAACAATGGCTATCATTCATTTCTTATTCTGACCCCTTTCATGGAAACCGTACTTTTTTGGCATCGTCGTGATTTGCGAATGAACGATAATGCCGGTTTGTATAAAGCCTTGAAAAGTGGAAAACAGGTTCAGCCCGTTTTTATTTTCGATACAACAATTCTCTGCTTTCTTCCAAAGAACGATCAACGTGTGCGTTTCATTCATGAATGGATCCTGAAATTGAAAATAACTTACGCTCAATACGACTGTGATCTTCTAATAAAAGTGGGCGATCCCGTGGAAATTATTCCTGCTTTGGTAAAAGAATTGAAGGCTGCAGCAGTATTTACCAATCGGGATTACGAACCCGGGGCAATTGCGCGTGACAAAAAAGTAGGAGAAGAACTCACCAAACTGAAATGTGAATTTATTGGCGCAAAAGACCAGGTGATCTTTGAGAAATCTGAGATTGTAAAAGCCGATAATACTCCTTACACCATTTATACACCCTATTCCAAACGCTGGAAAGAAAAGCTGAATGATTTTTACCTGGAAGCTTACCCGGTGGAAAAGTATGTTTCGAATCTGAAAAAAGGAGAGAAGTCACCTGTTCCGACTGTAGAAGAATTGGGTTTTAGTGATAAGGTGGAACAAATGTTTCCCTCTGAATCTATACCGGAAAAGATCATTTCGCAGTACCATAACACAAGAGATTTGCCTTATATGATGGGAACGTCGAGACTGAGTGTTCATTTGCGTTTTGGGACTATTTCCATTAGAGAACTGGCGAAAATTGCTTTAACGAAGAACGAGAAGTATTTGAATGAACTCATTTGGCGCGATTTCTACCAGATGATCCTTTTTCATTTTCCTTACATTGTGAACGGTGCCTTCAAAAAGAATTACGACAAGATTGTTTGGGAATTCGATGAAAAGCAATGGCGCGCCTGGTGCGAAGGAAAAACAGGCTATCCGCTTGTTGATGCCGGAATGCGAGAACTGAACGAAACCGGCTTCATGCACAACCGTGTTCGTATGGTGGTGGCGAGTTTCCTGACAAAGCATTTACTTCATGACTGGCGATTGGGAGAACGTTATTTCGCTGAAAAACTTCTCGATTTTGATCTGGCGAGCAACATTGGTGGCTGGCAATGGGCAATGGGTGGTGGAAACGATGCCGCACCTTATTTCCGGGTTTTCAATCCAACAAGTCAACAGCAGAAATTTGATCCGAATTTTGAATATATCAAGCGTTGGGTCCCGGAATTTGGAACGGATCAATATCCTGAGCCGATTGTGGAACATACTTTTGCGAGGAACCGTGTTTTGGATCGTTACAAAAAAGCGCTTTCAAAAATTGAAAATTAAAAATGTAGAAAGATCTTGATTGGGTGTATAACGACAAATTAGAAATTCTAACACGCTATCAGTTTTACATTCTCAATTTTGAATTTTCAATTAAGATTTTGGTTTTTTATAAATAGGAACGGTAGAACAAGGTTCACCGAACATGATGGACGAACAAACGGTTTGGACACGTGAAAAGAAAGCGATCATCGCGTTGGAGGAATCCGGTAAATCACTGCAACCTTTAACAATCAGTTTTCCATTCTCGAATTGGCTTAGATCAAGTTCGTTGATTGCCTGGATCAAAGCAGCTTGTTTCGCATCGTCTTTTGTTCCTGCAACCGCCAATTTGGCGATCGGGGATAGATAAGTGTTCACAAGCAAAAATGCCCACGACGGAAGAATAGCATCCGACGAACAGAAAAGGTAAACCACCTTGTCCTGGTATTGCGACCAATCATGTTCTTTCAGGTTTGTTCTGAATTCTTTTTCACGAAGTACCAATCCTTCCCAGAGGAAAGGTGCAAAATCAAAAGGAACAAGCTCAGTTTGCTTCGGTAAATAGTCCAAAAGGTCAACCTGGATAAGCCCTGAATTCGCGACTTTGTTTACGATTTCTTCCATGGTAACAAAGTTAGTGATTCCTCCCCCTTTATCCCCCTCCGAAGAGGGAATATTTTAGAACGAAATTCTAGGAATGGAAGTCTCCCCCTTTGGAGGGGGCTGGGGGGAGGATTTGCCGGTCGTCACAAAAAAACAAAACCCCGACTTATCATCGAGGTTCTACTTTTGCTAAACCAAATTTGTTGTTATTCCAAACCGTATTTCCCTTTGTACTTTTCATAAAGGGCGTTTTGGAAATTGGTTACAGGAACGAATTCCCCGTTCACCAAAATGAGTGTGACATTGTTCGATTTCATATCCAAAGCTGAACCCTGTGAAACAAACAAAGTGGCCTTCTTTCCTTCCTGGATAGTTCCGTAGAACTTATCAATTCCCATGATCTTACAAGCATTGATGGTTATTGCCTGGATCGCTTGTTCTTCTGTCAATCCGTAACCCATTGCAGTTCCTGCTAAGAACGGAAGATTACGGGCATTCATCGCTTCCATATCTCCTTCATTTTGCAAACAGAATAGGATTCCTGCATCCTGCAAAATGCTTGGTAAACGGTAAACCAAATCAACATCATTGTCTTCTGCATCAGGCAAACTGTGTAAGCGCGGAAGCATCACCGGGATATTTCTTTGTTTCAATTTGTCTGTCATCATGTAGCTGTCGTAACCGCCAACAATTACCGCGTGTTTGATCTCGAAATGGTCAATGAAATCCAAAGCGTCATGCAATTGCTGCAATTCGTTCGCATGAATGTAAACGCGCTTCTCACCCTGGAAACAATCCTTGATTGCTTCGTAGCGAAGGTCTGAGTTCAGATCACCTTTCGAATAAGCCAAAGCCAGTTCGAAGTATTCGTAGATCTCACGTTTTTGCTCGCCGTATTTTTCGTTTCGCGTTTTGGGCTGTGGTTCTGCCCACCAACCACCACCTTGCAGACTTTCCGGCCAATTTAAATGGATTCCGTCGTTTGCAGAAAGTGTTCCGTCTTCCCAGTTCCAGCAGCTGTTTGCCATAACGGCTGAAGTTCCTGAAATGATTCCTCCGCGCGGAGTGGATTGTGTGATCAAAACGCCATTCGTACGAACGGTTTCCAAAATCTGTGATTCACAATTGTAGGCAATTTGAGCGCGTACGTTGCTGTTGAAATCACCCGTTTCGTTGAAATCGCGTGTTGCACGAACAGCATCAATTTCGGTTAATCCCAAAGTAGTGTTCGGAGCAACAAATCCAGCGTACAAATGCTGGCCGTTCATGTCAATGATGGTATCCCAATCGCTTTTTTCGTAACTGTAAGCCAACGCGTTTTTTACAAGAATGATCTTGTCGCCTTCAATTCCAACAACTCCTTTCTCGAAGATGTTTCCATCTCCAACGTGGACCGTAGGGTTTTCGATCAGGATTCTTTTTGGCTTCGTTTGAGCGAAAGAAGTTCCGGCTAAAAATAAAGCCGCAAGTGCTATAAATGTATTTTTCGTTCTCATGATTAATGCTCGTTTTCGCCAAGTGAACCTTCTTCACCGATTGTATTACAATGAAATTTTCCTCTACGTTTCTTGAAGAACGTACGTGTTGGTGCCCCGCCTTTTCCGGCATCTTGCATGGCTGTGATCAAACGTGTTTTTTCCTGGTTCATGATCATTTGCTGTTCGGCAGATCTTTTTGCGTCGTAAAGGATCTCACCGTCAACAACTGTGTAAAGCACTTTTGCTTCAATGCTTAGCGGATTGGTTGTCCAAAGTACCAGGTCGGCATCCTTTCCAACTTTTACACTTCCCATTCTGTCGTCGAGTTTCAGCAATTTGGCAGGGTTCAACGTCACCATCTTCCAGGCATCGATCTCTGAAACACCACCGTACTTGATCACTTTTGCGGCTTCCTGGTTCAAACGTCGGCCCATTTCAGCATCGTCAGAATTGATCGCTACCACAACTCCCATTCTGTGCATCATTGCTGCATTGTACGGAATGGCATCTTTCACTTCGTATTTGTAAGCCCACCAATCTGCAAAGGTTGAAGCTCCGGCTCCATGTGCTTTCATTTTGTCCGCCACTTTGTAACCTTCCAGAATGTGAGTAAATGTATTTACGTTGAAACCGAAAGAATCTGCAACATGCATTAACATATTGATCTCAGACTGGATATAGCTGTGGCAAGTGATTCTTCTTTCACCTTTTACGATTTCATACAAAGCATCCAATTCCAGGTCACGTGCCGGAGGAACGGCATTTGCTTTTTCGCGTGCTTTCTCGCTCATGGCATCGTACATTTTACGTGCTTCATAATAAGCAAGTGCGCGTGAGAAACCGTCGATATAAACCTGTTCAACTCCCATTCTTGTTTGTGGGAAGCGAATAGTATTCCAGTCGCCCCAGTTGGATTGTTTTACATTTTCACCAAGTGCGAACTTGACAAATTTCGGTGCGTTCGGAATCAAGTAATCCTGTGGCAAGTGTCCCCACTTCAGTTTTACCAGGGCACTTTGTCCTCCAACCGGATTTGCAGAACCATGCAACAATTGCGCAGCAGTAACTCCTCCGCTCAACTGACGATAAACATTAATGTCGTCTCCTGTGATCACATCACCGATTCGAACTTCGCATGAAATCGCCTGGCCACCTTCGTTAACTCCTTTACTCAATGAGATGTGGGAATGTTCATCGATGATTCCGCAAGTCAGGTGTTTTCCTGTAGCATCTATCACTTTTGCTCCCGTAGGCAGGGCGTAAGTACCCGAGCCTCTGTGAATAGCTTTGATCTTTCCATTTTCAACGATCACGGTTGCATTGTCAATAATGCCTTCTTCTTCGTTTGTCCAAACCGTTGCGTGTTCAAACACAATGAACTGCTGTTCAGGTACAGTATCAAAACCAAACGCCATGTTTGGATAAAGCGTTTTTCCTTTGAAAGCTGTATCCAATTTCCATGCGGTTTCCAGGGCTTTGTCGTTGAATTTGTCTGATCTGAAAGCGCTCCATTTCAACCAGCTTCCGGATGGTCCTGTTCCATCGCCTTCAACAATGAAAAGACGTGTATTCATGATTCCCTTTAAGCTGTAGTGCATAGGAGCCTTGTCTTTCAAAATGAATTGAAGCGTTACATCATTTTCAGAATAAGCAATATGTGCTTCCGTTGAAATGGTGTCAACCACATGTTTTCCTGTTAGCGAATCTCTGCCGGTTCTTGGCAAACGAACTGTTGCTTCCAGTTTTGATGTAGAACCTTTAATTTCTAAATGGTACTTGATCCCGTCAATGTTCATGCTGTAAGTTCCGCGAATATCGGCTTCAGCAGTGTAATTTTTTGCTTCACGTTCACCTTTGCTGACTACTTCCAGAACCTGCGTTTTGTATAGGAAAGGGTCTTGTTCGTAAACATTGAAATAAGCCCATTTACCAGCTTCAAGTGTTCCATATTCCTTCTCTATCCCAATCATTTTTGCCGGAGTCACCGTTAATGCTTTTAACGCATCTTTCGGGGTGAAGCCCATGGTGAATGATTTGTGAAGATTACTCCAGAAGATCTCAGAATTTTTCGTTCCTGCGCTGGTAATGGCAAATTCTACTTTTTGATCGTTCAGAAATTTCAGGTTTGTTGGAGCCATTTCCCAGTGCTTCAGGTCGCCGAAAGGAATTTGTCGGGCAACATACGGATCTTTCATATCGTAAGCTTCAGGGAAATTGATAGGAATTACCAATTGTCTTTTAAGCGTATCGTAAATTTTCCCCAGTTCATATTCATGTCCGGTTCCAAGGATCACAAACTTTCTGTGAAACTCTCTGTCGATCGCCGTTACACGCAGTAACTCATATTGATCTGAAGTGCTGAAAAAACAAGGCAGTTTCTTCTGAGCATTTAACGCTGAAAGCGAATAATTGGCCTCCGTCCCGTACTTTTCAAACCATTCAGCATCGTAGAATGATTGGCGAAGCAGGGCGATACATCCCATTTGTGAGCTAGGATAGCTTTGGCTCGAATTTCCTTTGTTGAAACTATAAAATCCGGCAATTTCGCTTTTAATGATTTGGTCTTTGGTTGCTCCGGTGCTCAAACCTATAAGTGTTCCGAAACCCTGGGCAATTCCGTCGTTGATATGCGTTAAGGCAATTCCGTAACCCATTTTGTGCAAATCTGCTGTGATTGCAGGATTCGGAGTGTAATTCAACGCCGAATTGTATTCCGGATGTATGCTCTGGTTCCAGTAATAAGGCCCGGCTTTTTGTCCTTCGTGCTGTTCTTCTCTGGAAAGGTTTTTGTTCTGGTATTCCGGCATTCCGATGGTCGAATTCAACTCAATGAAAGCTGGAACAACCACGTGTTTTTGTCCGTCGATCTTAACCAGGTCGCCAGGTATGATCAATGCGGCGCCAACGGATTCGATCTTTCCGTTTCGAACGATAATCGTCGCGTTGTCGAGGATCTTTTCAGGTGACACATACACTTTCACATTTGTAAGAGCGAACGAATTATCGGGAGTTTTTGCAGTTCCGTTAACGGGTACGGGCAATTGCGCAAAACAGTGCATGCCGTAAACCAGGAAAAGGGAAAGTAAGAATTGCTTCATTTACAATTTTGGTTTTGGGAGCGCGAAAAATAGTGATTCTAAAGCGAATTTTAAGTGTATTTCCGACAAACCCGCTTAATTTTTCGGTAATTTTGTTCGAACTTAGGATAAAAATTATACGAAACGAATTATGTTGATACACTCACACTCAGGATTTCGATGGGTAGTTTTGCTTTTATTGCTTACTGCCATTATTAGAGCAGCAATTAGAAAGAGCGGCAACGTTTACGAAAAATCGGATAAGATGATTAACCTTTTCGCGATGATCTCTGTTCATATCCAGGTAACTTTTGGGCTGGTAATGTTGTTCCTCGGAAATAAAAACCTTTTTCACGAAGGCTGGATGAAAGATCCGGTGAGCCGGTTTTTTGTAATGGAACATTTGACGTTAATGGTTCTTGCAATGGTTTTGATTACAATAGGAAGAAGAAAAGCAGAGAACAAAGAAGCGCCATCTGCGAAACACAATGCTGTTTTGATTTGGTATTCTGTTACGTTAATCGTGATTTTGGCAGCTATTCCGTGGCCGGGATTAAGAAACGTAGGAGCAGGATGGTTCTAAAAGTATTGGTTCTTTCCACTGCGAGTTTAGTCTTGCTTTCGTGTGGAAATGAACAACCATCGAAAACAGTTAAATGGGATGAAACCGAAACCAATGAGGTGCCGGATCCCAGTGCAACTTATTTAATTAATTGTTCTTCTTGTCATGGCGAAGATGGAAAATTAGGAGCTTCGCAAGCTGCCGATCTTTCGAAAAGTACGTTGAGTGACAAAGAGATTTTAAAAATGATCAACGAAGGAAACGAGAAGGGCATGATGCCTTACAAGGATTTGATCTCGGAGGAGGAAAGAAAAGCCCTAGTTCCTTACGTTAAGTCGCTTCGAAAGTAAGAAAGTTCAAAAGCTCAAAAAGTTTAAGAGTTTCACCATTAAACCCTTTGAACCATTGGAGCCTCTTGAATCCGCCATTGCGGAATTCTTTTGAACGAATTAAACTTAAAAATTATATGACGCAAGGCCATGTACTTGTAGATGCTGTTGAAGAACAGTGCGTATTAGTTGGAATTATTACAGGTGGTATCACCGACGAACAATCGGCGGAATATTTGGATGAATTGGAGTTTTTGGCGGAAACTGCAGGTGCAGTAGCTGTAAAACGTTTCGTTCAACGTCTTCCTATTGCCAATCCCAGAACTTTTGTTGGAACTGGAAAGCTGGAAGAGATCAAGGATTATATCAAAGAGCACGGAATCGAAATGGTGGTTTTTGATGATGACCTTTCTCCCGCTCAGCTGAGAAATATTGAAAAGGAACTGGAGTGTAAAGTGCTCGACAGAACCATTCTGATCCTTGATATTTTTGCGAGCCGCGCCAGAACTTCGCATGCAAAAACGCAGGTGGAACTCGCGCAGATGCAATATATGCTCCCGCGATTGAAGCGTTTATGGACGCACCTTGAACGCCAAAAAGGAGGTATCGGACTTCGTGGTCCGGGAGAATCCCAGATTGAAACTG
>Ga0307408_100003139_pt1 | contig 11380 bp, 10 predicted proteins | sample 322Cmetagenome_FD_202116 | JGI IMG/M metagenome (GOLD analysis project Ga0307408, IMG submission 202116) | Maize rhizosphere microbial communities from greenhouse at UC Davis, California, United States - 322HYB-C-3 | ecosystem: Host-associated > Plants > Roots > Rhizosphere > Soil | place... | reverse complement strand
TGTTGTCCGCATCAACAGTAGTAGCCAGTACTCGTAATTTTCCACCGGAAATATCCCTGTACATTCCTGTTTCTATGGCTTTCCATTCAGAAACCGTTAATTTTTCAAAATCCTTCAGGATCAAATCCTCCAGTGAAACTTTGAAATATTTCGCAATACTGACCAGCGATTCCAAGCCAGGTTCAGCAATTCCATTCTCATACCCGGAATAACTACTTCTTGTCAAACCCAGATCAGCAGCAACTTCTTCCTGTGATTTCTTCAACTGCTTGCGCAGGATCTTCATGTTGGCACCTAGAAACATAGACTAATTTTTAGTCAAATATATGACTATTTTTTAATCAAGCAAGTAGACGCTTAATTTTAAATTTTCAAAATTCCAAATTGCGCTTCTTTATCCACCTGGAAGTAAATCAAAAATTCACGTTTTACATTATTGAAGATGAAGTTTTTCGGTGATGCTGCCATTCCACTTTTCTCTCCAGTGATGAAAGACTTTCTCTCATAATTACCAGATGATAAATCAATCACCACCCTAACCAGAGTATTATTCTTAACGTCTTTTCCGTCAGAATCAATACTGGTTTCATAGACACTATTTTTTTTCACGTCTCCAGTAAAACTCCCCTCACTATCATAGTTCTTTACGTTATCATTGAAATACAATATATACTTATCACCTTCAACATTTCCAATACAGCTTGTATATCTCGATTCGTAGCCCCCAATCTGATTTTTTTCAATCTTGTTATGCCAATCGATAATTCCGGTATTATTGATCCTATACAGAATTAAATAGTTCCAGTAACCCAGAGGCACCGTACTTGAGACCGTTCCCATTGAGAGTTGAGTTGAATTGCTGCTTACATTTGCAGAACTGGTTATTGTTTCTGAAGGAGCAGTATAACTTACCCCTCCAGTAGAACCCGATGTCTGTTCCACTAATACGAAAAAACCTTGATCAGTTCTAACGACTTCCAAAAAATTATATGCTCCCAATTGCCTCGAAGTTTTATCAAAAAGATAATCTTCGACCAATGGAACTGAACTTTCATTTTTTTTGACTGATAAATCAAAATCTATTTCACAGCTAAAAATCCCATCAACTGATTTTGGCTGTAACCCGAATAATCCCGTGCATAGCAATTGATGATTTTCACTTTCTACTAACCCTAATTTGGATACAAAATCATAACTCATGCGTACAGGACATTCTTTTAGTTCAAATCGGTTCGCTCTAAAAAAGCTAAATAGTTTACCTTGTGTTGTTGACGTATCCTGCTCGACGACAAAAAACAGATCACCAGTATTTGTTAATAACTCGTTACTGTAAAATCCTCCCCATCTATCTTTTTTAGGAAAGGTGTATTTACCTTCATGTACTACATCAAAATTCTTCGTAAACACTTTATAAATCAAGTGTGGATTGTTGTTGTGCGCACCATATACTTTCGAAAGAACCACAATAAATTCTTTATTTTCAGATTCCTTCACAAGGAATTCATATCTAGTAGCGTCGGATTCTTCTAGGGTCATTAATTCTTTAGGAACTCCTGATGGGAGACAATTTTCATCATACTCCTGAACCAACAACCTACCATGATAATAGCTTAGATTCTTGCTAAAAATGTAGAATTTCTCATTGACAATTTTTGAATCAAAGTAGCGATATGATGTATCATTGTATTCGATCTTCAATTGATTTTCAGATTTCAAAACAAAATTCTCATAGTAATGTAAACACTCTTTATCAGAAAATCCTGACTTCTGAGTAATCGTAAAGAAGTTATTATCTTTTAATTGTACCAATTTAAACGGACCATAGGATAGATTAGGAACCTTATCTCCCCAGGTAATTTCCTGAGAGGACCCGGTAACAGTGAACATTAAGCATATTGCTAAAGCAAAAAGGTTGATTGATTTCATTGTTTTTAAATTGATTTTGTACCCTTAATTTATTTCCTTCTCTTCCCTTTCATTCTGTCGAAAACTCTCTTGGTAGTTAGTCTTCTTCCCACAAACTGTATAGGATTCCCATCAAAAATGGCAACTACTTTGGTGAATTTCGCACCGAGGAAAACAATTTGCGATGTATAATACATCCACAACAAAATAACGAGCAAGGTTCCGGCTACTCCGGCTTTACTTCCGAAGAAGAAATTCGCGAGGTAAAATTTGATGAGCAATTGCCCGATGAACAGCAAGATAGAAGTAAACAAAGCTCCTTTCAATGCATAACGCCATCTCACCTGCCCGTCATTAACATACTTGAATACCATTGCAAACAATACCACATTGGTCAGTACTGAAAAAATGTTCAGTAAGGACGAAACGATAAACTGCTCAAAACCTGACAGATCTCCGAGAAGTCCATTAATGGCCGACATAACAAAGGTTTCCCCCAGATAAAGTGTAATGAATACGATTCCAAAAACCGCCAGCATGAACATAGAAACCAGCTTCGTACCGATATTGTATTCGAAACGCTTTCTTTTCGATTCGATATTCACATTAACATCGTAAAACTCGTTGATACTGGTTCTAAGCGAAGAAAGCAAAACAGAGCTGGAAAAGAGAAGGGTCACAATTCCAATCATATTCGAAAGGAACGTTCCTTTTCCAACATTGAGCTCTTTTAGAAAGGTCATGATCCCGGAGACATCCTTTAACCCGATTTGCTTTCTCAGCACGTCTTCTATAATATCCGAAACCGTGTCCTGACCAACGATCACACCAAAACAAATGATCACGAGGTAGATCAACGGGATCATCGCAAAAACAGTATAATAAGCCAGGGCCGCTCCATGAAAGAACGATTGTTCCTGGAAAAACTCTATAAACGTTTGTTTAATGATCTCAAATAACCTCTTCACTTTGTCTTTTTAGTCGAGATTTGTATGTAGCTAATTTCGTTAAAAGGTTTGGAACTGTATAAGCGCCACATCAATTTATTGTTTACACGCACAATATTTCGGTAGTAAAACCCGCAAAACTGTGTAGAAACGAGCTGCACTTTTGTCCCTAAAGTTTTGTTCTTTCTATACTCGGTTGGACGAAACAACACTTCCTTTCCATCCACTTTCATCTTGTTCACTTCGCCGAAAAACAAAGCTTCATATTCATCGGTCGGTTCGAAATAGAATTCTTTCGGAGCAGCAATTCTAGCGATTCCCTTGTTTGCAATAAAAATCACTTTCTGACACCATTCCATGATATCCGTTCCATCGTGTGAAACCAGGATAACCAATAACTTCCGCACTTTTGCCAACTCCTGGAGATAAACGCCGAGTTTCAGTTTCAAATGTGCATCAAGATGAGAAAAAGGTTCATCCAGTAAAATCACATCCGGCTCGGAAGCCAAAGCTCGTGCAATTGCTAAACGCTGCTTTTCTCCGCCGGATAAATACCTTGCCTGTTGTTTCGATAAATCCGTAAGATTTACCAGGTCGAGCAATTCCGCTGAAAACGTTTCCTGTAAGTCTTTTGACAGGTACAACATCGCATTTCGCACATTTTCTTCCACGGAATGAAAAAGATCAAGGTGAAAATCCTGGTTGACCAATTGAATGTCATCATGCCCGGGAACTAAACGGTATGAGGGACCCTGGATCCGTTTTTCATTCCAGAAAGCATCGCCTGAATTCGCATCCTGGAATCCGGAAAGAACCCTTAACAGCGAAGATTTTCCTTCACCGTTTGCACCAACAATCCCAATAATATTTCCGCGATCGAGTGAGAAATTGATATCGGTCAAAATCTCCCTTTCGTAACTGATACTCAGATTTTCAACCTTGAGCATATCAGTCTCTTAATTCCTGTGGAAAATCTTTTCGGAACAAGTAAACTCCAGGAATCGGGTTTTCGATCTGCTCCTTATCGTTCAGGTAAACTTTCAATCGTTTCGTTTCCCTGTTCAAAACATACTCATCAACAGCAGATTCAGGGAAAACCAAGGGTGTAATTCCTTCTTTCGAGATGAAATGGAAAATGAAAACATCCTTAAAAACCACATGAAACGGCTTGTCTTCACCTTGTTCACCCGACAATGTATATTCTTCGTAACGCTTTGTCTCCACATCCGAAAACTCTCCGCGGATAGCAAACTCATCCTCCCATTCAAAGCGAATGTTTTCAGGAGAATCCTTCCCCTCGTGATTTTCAGCTGCATATTCTTCCGAAAAACCCGGATTCTTAAGAAATACTTGAACTACGTACGACATAATTTTTGTTTGTCTGCAAATGTAATTGAATTGAAAAGAAAACAGAGAATAGAGAACAGAGAATAGGATGATAACTTTCTCCTATTATCTGTTCTCCGATTTCTATTCTCTCTTTATTCCGTTACTTTTGCAATAAAAATTACAGAATGACTGCACAAGTTGAACTTCTTACGAGTAAACTGCAAACGATTGAACGTAAACATCCATGGATCTTTTCAGGTGCTTTGGTTAAAATGCCTGAGAATTTAGCGGATGGTGAAATTGTACAGGTAGTGAACAAAAAGAAAGAAGTTCTGGCTGTCGGACATTTCAATCACGGTTCTATTGCCGTTCGCGTTCTTGCGTTCAGTGATATTGCAATTGATCAGGATTTCTACAATACACGTATTCAAAATGCGGTAAACCTGCGTTTGGCTTTGAACCTGTTCAATGAAGACAACAACATCTTTCGCCTGGTTCACGGTGAAGGAGATGAACTTCCGGGATTGATTATTGATTTCTATAATGGAGTTGCGGTAGTTCAATGCCATAGTGTTGGAATGTGGCGCAACATCGACCTCATCAACAATGCTTTGCAATTTGCACTCAAAGATAAACTAGTTGCCGTTTATCATAAATCAAAGGAAACGCTTCCCGGAAGAATTGAAACTACTGACGAATATGTTTTTGGTTCGGTAGAAGTTCCATATACAGCGAAAGAGAATGGTGTTTTATATAACATCAACTGGATTTCAGGTCAAAAAACAGGATTCTTCATTGATCAACGTGAAAACAGAAGTTTGCTTGCACAATACAGTAATAACAAGAAGATTCTGAATACATTCTGTTATTCCGGAGGATTCAGCTGTGCAGCGTTGAAAAACGGCGCAACAGAAGTTCATTCGCTTGACAGTTCCAAAAAAGCCATTGAATTGACAGATGCCAACGTTGAACTGAACAACTTTTCCGCACCTCATCAAAGCATAGTTGCGGATGCCATGAGTTTTATCCGCGATCTTGGTGAAAGTTATGACATTATTATTCTTGATCCACCGGCTTTTGCGAAACACAGAGACAAACGTCACCAAGCCGTTCAGGGTTATAAGCGTCTGAATTCAATGGCAATGCAGCATATCAAACCGGGAGGATTGTTGATGACTTATTCCTGTTCCCAGGTAGTTGACAAAACCTTATTTACAAATACGATCATTGCTGCGGCGATCGAAAGCGGACGTTCTGTAAAGATCTTGCACCAGCTTCATCAACCGGCAGATCACCCCATCTCGGCTTTCCATCCGGAAGGTGAATACTTAAAAGGCCTGATGCTACAGGTAAACTAGTCAATGCTCGACATAGGTTATAAAAACATATTGAAGGTTGCGCTTCCAATGATGCTTAGCGGATTCATTCAATCCATTATCAACATAACGGATGCGGCATTTTTAGGTCATTATTCCCAACTGGCGTTCAACGCTGCCGGAGGTGCCGGAATGTGGTACATTACCTTATACATGCTTTTCGTAGGATTGAATGACGGGTCTCAGATCCTGATGGCGCAAAAAATCGGTGAGCAAAACAATTCAGGAGTAGCGAAGGTATTTCATAACAATATCGTTCTGCTTACCATTTCCGCAATTTTGGCGACATTGTTTATCCAATTCGCCATGCCCTCAATACTTCATTCAATGGTTACCGATCCTGTGCTTGAACGTGCGGAATTGCGTTTCCTGGAAATCAGAGGTTTTGCACTTTGGCCAACAATAATAACTTTAAGTATCCAGGCAAATTACCTCGCACAGGGGAAATCCACATTGGTAATGTTCACTTCCCTCATTACTGCAATTTCCAATGTCTTTCTCGCGTACTGCATGGTTTACGGAAAATTCGGATTTCCTGAATGGGGAATGGAAGGTGCTGCCATTGCAAATACTACTGCCGAAACATTGAGCATGCTGTTCATTTTGGGAACCCTGGTTTACAGTCGTAAAACAGACCTCTACAAAGTTTGGAGTCGACTGAAAATAGATGGAAAACAGTTATTGGAAAACCTGAAGGTTGGATTTCCGCTTTGCCTGCAGGGATTATTGGCACTTTCGGTTTGGACTGTCTTCTTCAATTGGATAGAGCAAATGGGAAAAGAAGATTTGAGCGTTTCGTTGAATATTCGCCATATCTATTTCCTGGCTTTTGTCCCGATCTGGGGATTCGCGGCTGCAACCAAAACTTACATTGCGCAATATATAGGTGCACGTGAACTGGATAAACTTCCGGTTATTCAAAGACGAATTCAGTTAATGACCGTTCTTTTCCTGTTGGTCACGTTTCACGGAGCAGTTCTCTATCCTGAAGCATTGATCTCCATGATCAACGAAAATGAAGAGTTCGTTCAGAAAAGCGCTGTGATTCTTCGTTTGGTTGCAGGATCTATTGTACTGTATGCAATTGTGAGTGTTTACTTTCAAACCATCGGTGCAAGCGGAAATACAAGAGTAACTTTTTTAGTGGAATGCCTTTCTACTTTTTCTTACTTGTTTGCGGCCTGGCTTTTCATTAAACAATGGCATTGGGACATTACTTATGTCTGGTTGGTTGAATACGTCTACTTTATAGTAATGGGAGCCGCCAGTATCATTTACCTGAAATTCTTTAATTGGACAAAAACCGAATTAGCATGAAACCGTTAAGAGTTGTATTTATGGGCACACCGGCTTTCTCAGTTGGAATTATGAAAGCCATACTTGAATCGGAGCATAAATTGGTTGGAGTTGTAACTGTAGCCGATAAACCTGCAGGTCGCGGACAACTGATGCACGAAAGCGCAGTAAAAGTTGCAGCGAAAGAAGTTGATCTTCCCATTCTTCAACCGGTTTCTTTAAAAGACGAACATTTTCTTTCTGAATTGAAAGCATTGAATGCAGATGTTTTTGTAGTGGTTGCATTCCGAATGCTGCCAACTGCGGTTTGGCAGATGCCTGAAAAAGGAACGTTCAACCTGCACGCTTCCCTTCTACCCGATTACCGCGGCGCTGCACCTATTAACTGGACAATCATTAACGGTGATACGAAAACCGGGCTGAGTACTTTCTTTATAGACGAACAAATTGATACAGGTTCCGTCATTAAACAAGTAGAGCTTTCCATTTCGGAAAATGAGAATGCAGGAAGTCTCCACGACCGAATGATTCCTGAAGGCGGGAAACTGGTAGTTGAAACATTGAATGCTATCGCCAACGGAACGGCAACAACAATTCCTCAAAGCGAAATGAAAGAAAGCCAGAATCGTCCGGCACCGAAATTGTTTAAAGAGAATACCCGAATTGACTGGAATAAAAGTATTGAAGATATACATCAATTGATCTGTGGACTTTCACCTTATCCGGCGGCCTGGTCAACATTCACAAATCCTAAAGATGAACAGAAGAATGTAAAGTTCTTCGTAACGCGAAAGCATCAAGGAACAAAAAACGATCTGCATTCTATTTGGAGTGAGAACAAAAGCATCTTTATTCAACTGAAAAACGGAGTACTGGAAGTTGTTGAATGGCAAATGGAAGGTAAAAAACGCATGAAAACAGCGGAATGGCTGGTTGGAAACAGCGTTTCAGGCTGGAAAATAGGGTGATATTTTAATCGAAAAAAACGGATAATTGGTCGTAAAACCCTTTAAAATAGCGGGCTTTATCAACAAAACTTAATATTTATCAACAAAATCAGCACTTTTTCGCTGTAGTCCTTTGCTGGTATGAGTTTTCGCCTAAATTTGTCCCTATAAATAATTGAAACATTTTAAAAACCAAACTATGAACAAAGCAGAATTAATCGACGCTATTGCTTCTGAAGCAGGATTGTCTAAAGTAGATGCTAAGAAAGCATTGGACGCATTTGTAAACGCTACAGGTAGCGCGTTGAAAAAAGGAGATCGTATCTCTTTGGTAGGATTCGGATCTTTCTCTGTTTCTAAGAGAGAGGCTAGAACAGGACGCAACCCACAAACTGGGAAAGAAATCAAAATCGCAGCTAAGAACGTTGTTCGTTTCAAGGCAGGTGCTGAGCTTTCTGGAGCAGTTAACTAAGAAATTTATATTTCGATTGAAAAATCCTTCCGCCAGAGGCGGAGGGATTTTTCTTTTTTGGATTTCGAGTTCGCTCAGTGCGAGCCGCTCAGTCACCAAAAAGTACAGTTAAAGAAATGACACCTCACAATCCTTTCTCACTATCTCATTTTTGAATATTTTGGCTCCTGTTCTACTACAATATTGAGGAGCGGTGAAAAACAATACTTCAAATCCAATTTTCTACGAGCACGAGGAAAAGATCGTGAACTTTCGGTGTGAAGAGAATATATTCAATTTATCCTCACTCAAGGAATTTGAACGACCGATTGCATCCTACGGATTTGCTATAAAGTTTGTATGTGAAGGACTGGAACGCTACACCATCAATAAGAAAACCTTTAATGTTTCTCCCGGTAATTATATTTTACTGAATGGTGAAAAAGATGGAAATGTAGTGGTCGACAGCCAGAAAACCGTTAAAGGAATGTGCCTGAACATTTCCAACGACATGATCAGAGATGTTGTTGCAACACTACAAGCGCCCGACACACCTATTTCAGATCTCACTCTTGCCGAGTTTTTTTATACAGAACATTTTTTGGAGAATCAGTACAATGCTGAAAATACTGTATTGGGCAAGAAACTGATGGAAATCGGTTCGAAAATCAGTTCCCAGTCATTTTCTGCTGAAGAGATCACGGAAGACCTGTTCTATGAATTGACCGAACGCCTTGTAGCAGATCAGGTACAGGTTTTCAAACAACTGCAATCCATTCCCACGGTCAAAAACGAAACAAGAAGGGATTTGTGCAGAAAAGTATTGATAGGAAAGGATTATATCGACAGTAACTTTACCGAAAATCTTTCTGTTGCTCAAATCTCAAAGATTGCAGGATTATCGGAATATCATTTCTTTCGTCTCTTTAAACAAATGATGGGAATCACCCCTTACCAATACATTCTGGCTATACGACTAAATACCGCCGGGAAGTTATTGAAATCGGACTTTGCAGTTTCCGAGGTCGCCATCGCAATGGGATTCGCAGATATCTTCACTTTCAGCAAAGCATTCAAAAAGCAGTTTGGAGTAGCACCATCTTCCTTCTCAAAATTCTAAGCACATTATTTTCCAAAAAAAGCAGTTTTGAACAAATTGTTCGAATCTGTTCTCTGTAGTTTTAACTAATATATTAATCATAGTTTATGAGAATATTCTACAAAGCACTATTTTCAGTTGTCTTTACATTCGGTTCAATAACCGCAAATGCTCAGATTTCGCCGGGTCTCGACCAGGAATTACAAGAGACGCTTGACAGTATGCGCACCGTTTTAGGGGCAAAATCGCTTAGTGCTGCCATACAAACTGCTGATGAGGATATCTGGGCTCATGCTGTTGGAGTTTCTTCTGTTAATCCACCTGCTGATGTAACTACCGATGATGCGTTCTTGATTGGAAGTGTGGCAAAAACACTTACCTCAGCATGTGTGCTGCAATTGGCAGATGAAGGCATTCTAAACCTGGACGACAGTTTATACCACTGGCTTCCTGCAATTCCGTATGTCGATTCTACCATTACCATACGTCAACTCTTAAACCATACGAGTGGGTTATATGAAGTATTGAGCCATCCTGATCACCAGGATTCACTGCTGGCTGACCTTTCCAGGATATGGACAGCAGAAGAATTTATCGGGCACTTTATTTCCCCGCCGCAATTCCAGCCGGGAACATCATGGGGCTATTGCAATACCAATTACTTTTTGTTGAGTATGATCATTGAAGAAGCAACCGGAAACCCATTCTATACAGAAATCCGAAACCGATTCTTTAATCCATTGATGTTAAATTCCATTGCTATTCCTGCATTCGAACAACTGGATGCGCCTGTTGCTCATATCTGGTGGGATATTACGGGTGACGGCGTACTTGACGACGCCAATGATTTTTATATGAGCTATCTTTCTCTCAATTCGGTTGCCGGTGCAGCTGGTGGTTACTTCTCTACTCCAACCGATTGCACCAAATGGATGAGAACTTATATGCGTGGTGACCTGCTCTCCGAAGCAATGATGAACGAAGCTAAAACCACTGTTAATGTGGGTGGAAATATTGAAAAATACGGGCTGGGTTTAATGCGTAAAATAAACGGCTTTTTAGGATATGAAGCTTACGGCCATGGCGGAGATCTGGTCTATCACGCATCTTCCTGGTATTTTCCGTTACTTGACCAAAGCATTACCGTTTTCACCAATGACAACACTGAAACTTCATGGTCTCTGGTTCCCGTAGTTCGTGAATTATTGAGAACTTATATTAATGAACAGGATGCTTCAGTAGAACCGGAGTTCATCAGCGACCTAAAAGTGAGCCCGAATCCGTTCAATGATCAGCTCGTTATTTCATGGAATTCTGTTTCAGATGATGAAATGACCATCTCTTTGAAAGACGCAACCGGAAGAATTATTATCTCAGCAACAGAACAACCACATAACAAAGTAAACCAGTTAACGCTTACTGAATTGGAAACACTTTCAGCAGGGAATTATTTGCTGACCATTTCAGGAAGCAGCGGCTGGACAAAGACGATCAAGGTTATCAAATAAAGGAATATCAAAAGATTCCAATGAAATAGTTGGCACAACACTTTAGCAGAATAGATTTTGGAGCCTTTTGGCTTGGTGGCGAATTAATCGAAAGGAACTGCAGCTCTATACCAAATTTGATTTCGAATCTTATTCATTTTGATAACTGAACACAATATGCCTCGAATTATCGGGGCATTTGTTTTTCTTCCCAGTTATTGATTGGATTATTTTCCCGCAGATGCGCAGATGATTAACGGCGCTTACCAGTCGCCTTTAGATTTCAACAATGTGATTTCTTTCATAAAAAAGCGAGTGTCCGCCGCGGCGGAAGCTTTAATCTGCGCATCAGTGGGAGAAAAGAATAAGCGGAATATCTATCTTTGCACCATGAACAATCGTCTCCTGGAGGAATTCTACAAACTTATCCCTGAAGAAAAAGGACAACTTTTCGATAAAATTGCCGCAGAACGTACACGTCACCTGACTGTTGCGCTGGAAGAAATTTACCAGGAACACAACGCAAGCGCCATCGAGAGAACC
>Ga0307408_100003136_pt1 | contig 11382 bp, 5 predicted proteins | sample 322Cmetagenome_FD_202116 | JGI IMG/M metagenome (GOLD analysis project Ga0307408, IMG submission 202116) | Maize rhizosphere microbial communities from greenhouse at UC Davis, California, United States - 322HYB-C-3 | ecosystem: Host-associated > Plants > Roots > Rhizosphere > Soil | place: USA... | reverse complement strand
TTGCCTCTGGCGAAACACGATGCATTCAATTACACCATTTTCTACAACTATGATTCCAACAACCAGCTCGTGAGAATGCGTGTGGAAACTGTTGACGGTATCAAAACGGTATCCGAAAGCGAAATGAGTGGATTCAAACAACCTAAACCTTAAGAAATCATGACGAAAAATTTTGTCTTAAGTATATTGATACTGCTGTTTTCGTTTTCTTCGAAAGCTGCAATAGAGACCTTTAGCAACAGGAAATCCGGAAGTTCGGAACTCGTTGTTTCATCTTCAACACCTTTGCTTACGGTTTACGATGCGAAGTATTACGACATGCTCACCAATGGAAGCTGGTCGAACGATTATGCCATTGCCGGAGTAAACAACGTGGTGCGCTTCGGTTTGAATCCGCAGGTGGTGCAGACGAATGATCTTGCAGGTACTATAACTGTAGATATTAAGATGTGGAAATGGGTCAGCGGAAGTTTCACAATAACCACAACAACCCAGACTTTAAGTCTGAGTTATGATCACACCATTAATACTACGATCAATGACGAACTTCAGAGTTATTCGTTCTCCGGAGCTCATCGTGTGGAAATATACCTGACTGCCACAAGTGGAGCGACACTTGATCTCAATGACGTATTCGTGAGTTCGGAAATGGAGGTGGACCGCAGGTATACGCTTACCTCTGGCGCAGTTACAGGACTAAGTGTTGATGCTTCCCCTGCTAATTTTTATGAATTCAATTGGGACCAGAAAACAGGTGCCGAGTACTATGAATTGGAATGGATTCACATTAGTGATGCAACGATGACAACCGGTAGTTATGTTCCCTCTTCCAGTTTAAAATACGATTATTACCTCAACGCAACACGCGTGGTGGTAAAGGGAAATACCTATAAGATTTCGAAGGTTTTTGATCATGGATACATTGTGTACCGGATCCGACCGATTGGTTATTACGGAACTACAGGTGTAAGGCAGGAAGGAACCTGGACCAACGTGGAATCAGGATTGGTTTCAACCCATACGGTGGCCAACAGGATTAACGTGGGCGGGAACTTTGCCGGCCAGATCAACTGGGTACACCAGGTAAGCTATGACGACAAAGGCCAGCGCTTTGAGGGTATCTCATACTCCGATGGTTTGGGCAGAGGGCGTCAGCAAAGAGGTTTGAATACGGTAACGGAGCAAACCCTTGTTTCCAATGTCTATTACGATGAATTGGGCAGAGCCGTGATTACCGATTTACCAAGCCCGGTAAACGGTGAAGACCTGAACTTTGACGATGATTTCAATACTTTCCAAACGGATAATTCTCCTTCGGGAATAAGTCCGAATGATTTTGACGCCACAGCTACTACATTATGCAATACAGTGGCAGCACCTTTTGCGAACACATCAGGTTCGGGAAAATATTATTCCACTGCAAATACTACACAGGACGGGGCAAACATCCGTGTTCCTGATGCAGGCGGATTCCCGTATTCACGGATCTATTATATGAACGATTTTACCATGCGTCCGGAAAAAATAGCCGGAATGGGAAGCGTTCTTTATGGCGGGAACGGACATGATACAAAAATCTATTACCCGTCTTCCAACCAGGCAGAGCTGGACAAATTGTTCGGAGCTGAAGTAGGGCAGGCGAGCCATTACCAGAAAATGGTTACGGTTGACGCCAACGGGCAGGTTTACGTGCAATATTCCGATATGGCGGGACGCGTTGTGGCAAGTTATCTTGCTGGTGATGCACCTACTTCACTGGATGCTATTGACGGTAACAGCGTAGTAACGGTTACAACAGACTTATTACCGGAAAACGAACAGACGATCAACTTGTCGGTTCCATCGTCAACGCTAACGTACACTGAATTTGTTTCTACAGCCGGTAACTTTACATTCAACTACGCATTTACTCCGGCTCAGTTCCAGAATGCATGTATGCCTGAGAACTTCTGTATGGATTGCGTTTACGACCTCTACCTGAAAGTGATCGAAGAGTGCTCCGGTGATGTAAAATACATTGACTCACTGAAACTTCGCGGGGAAGATGTTGGAAATGTATGCAGTGCTGATTCGCCTGAAACACTTATCAGCTCCCCTGTATATCTTACCCAGGGAAGTTATCAAATCATTAAAGTACTCAAGTTGCATGAAGAGATCATAGACGAAAACTGGTGTACTTACCTTGAAAATTCAACTTGTATAACACCGCTTTCCGATTTTTTCAACCCGGAATACCTGACAGAAGAATTCCCGGATTGTACTCCTGATGCCAATGAACCTGTGAGCGATGAACCTTGTGCAGGTTACAAGGAAGCCATGCTTGAAGACCTTACGCCGGGCGGACAATACGCATTATTTGTAAATACAAATGGAACATATACTCCATTGATCAATACAACTTCAACGCATTCAGTGCTTACAGAAGATGACCTTGGCGGCGACAAAGACTGGAAGCATCCGCGTAAAGCTGACGATTCCGGATACGGGCATTACAAAGAAGAAGATGGTGTTACGGATGTAATGATCAACGGGCTTTACCCCGAGCAGTTGACTTTCCAGCAATTTATCGAATACTTCCAGCCGAGCTGGGCAAATGCTTTGCTGCCTTACCACCCGGAATATTGTTTCCTCAAAGAATGTGAAGAAAATGCCACGTCGTATGACTACGATAACGACATGATGAACACGTACACCTTCGATGAATCATGTACGGCGGGTTATTTCAAACCGTTTGCAGGTTGTAATCCTGCACCGGTACCGTGTACCACTTCTGTAGCTGATCCTTATTTTGTGGCCAACAGCAGTTTGATCACCGGTATGCTTGCGGACATGGACGATTACCAGGGAACCGGTTATTCCATCTGGGAACAGGCTGTCTTTGCTGCATTTGCGAATGAAGGAGAAAGTATCGGTGATTGCCTTACCCGTTTCTCTGGATTAAGTTCAGAAGACCAGGAGTGTTACCTCGACCTGATCTGGGTGACTTACCGCGCCATGTACCTCGAATTGAAATCGGCCCTGGTGTATGAACAAATGCACACCGCATGTTCCAATGACAGTATTGGTAAGGGGAATTGGGCAGGATTTGTACCTGTTTGGGGGAACGAAGACCAATTACTGGAGATTGATCCTTCTGTGACTTCAGGTATGACGGCTTCTCAGGCGCAAACTGCACTCGACAATATTGTTGCAGAGAACTGTGAAACCACCTGTGAACAATATGCGCAGGACTGGATAGACAAACTTGCAGGTTGTGAACAATACGCCGGGCTTTCTGCGGGAGATAAAACCGATCTTCGTGACAGTTTGGTTGCCTTGTGTATGAAGGGGTGTGATGCAGAGCATCCTCAAGGTGCCACAACTGCAGGTCCGGGAACATTTGGCCTCCAAACTATAGACGACGTACTGGAAGATTTTTTCGGGCCTTTATACGAAGACGAATTATGTACCAGCTTGTTGATCTCCGAACCGGGACCTTATGTTTCTACCGATGAGATCATGGAAGCGGTGAGCAAGCCGCTGGATGAATGTGCATGTGACGCTATTGCTCAGGCCAATTGGGAATATGTAAACAACAACCCCGATACCCTGTACCTTGAACAGATACTGGCGCAGAACACCGGTGTTTCGCTTGAGGATGCCAACTTCCTGCTGTGTGAATGTAACAAGTTCCTTGATGGCGGAAGTTATGATCCGGAAGATGAAGAGCATTGGCTTTCAGCGGGACCTGCTTACTGGCTTTCCACCGGGATAGAAGTTCCGGCAACATTGGCTTGTTCTGAAGGCGGTGGTTGTGTGAACTGCGATACAGTGAACAGCCTGGTTAGCCAGTTAAATAGCCGTTTCTCGGAGGTAGACGATTTTGAAGAAAGTACGTATTACGAAGATATCGTCACCAACTTCCTCAACAACGAACTTGGGTTCCATCTGACTTATCAGGACTATGCAAGTTACATTGGGAAATGCGGCGCAAGCAGCGGAACCCCTTATTGCGAACTGAATCCGTTGATGAACGAATGGGCGGAAGTAATGACCTTGCTTGCGTTCCGCGGGAACGTTATGAATACCAGCCTTGATACTGTTGATTTAGCAGATGAAAATATTGTTTATGCCAACGGTGAATTGCAGCATACGCTGGACGGTAATCTTTATTGGTCATCGCTTTCAGGCGATGAGCTTACCCTTAACTTCGGATCGGGTGAAGAGAACTGTGATATTATCCTTACGCTGCCCGATAGTGCTAATTTCGGTTTTGAAGACATTGTGCGCTTTGGAATGGTCCAACCGCTGAGTACTTCCTGTGAAAACAACAGCACTTTTACCGTTTCAGTGGATTACATGAAGTGCGGGAAATTGTACACTGCTACTTTAACCGGTTCGTCTGCCTGTTTTGATGTAAATGTTTGTTACTGTGCGCCTACGACAGAAAGTTTGTGCGACCAGCTGCCTACATATGATGATGTATGCTACCAGCCACGCCTGGACGAGCTCTACCAAAATGCCTTCGAATTGTACTCGGCGCAGTTTGCTGAAGCGTATGAAGATTACGTTGCGGAATACAAGAGCGATTGTGCGGCAGCATTCTCAACAGAAATGCTGAGCTATACCGCGCCACAGAACAATTACCATTATACCCTGTTCTTCTACGACCAGGCAGGAAACCTGGCCCGCACCGTAGCTCCGAAAGGACAAGATGCAGCCTTTGTAACGACAAATGCGGATCTTGCACGCGAATCTGTAGTTGATTTTTCTACTTACACGGCTCCGGGGACTTTATCTCCAAATCCGTTCCCAACGCATACTTACGAAACGAAGTACAGTTACAACAGCTATAACCAGGTGGTGAACACTACCAATCCGGACCAAACGGGTGCAACCAATTATTGGTACGACCGCTACGGACGTATTGTGGCCTCACAAAACCCGGTGCAGCTGGACGACAAGAAGTATTCTTACATTCTATACGATAAATACGGACGACCTATAGAAACCGGGCAGATGGACCGTGATTTGGGTGGCGGGTTGTTTGCTTTGGTAATTGATGAAGACGACCTGAAGGAAGACGATCTTGGTGCCGACTTCAAAGCATGGGTTTATAGTGGTGTGCGAACAGAAGTTACGTATACGGTTTACGACGAATACATGTCCTCAACTGTGAATAACGCGTTCAAGAGCAACCAGCAAAACCTGCGTTTGCGCGTAGCGAGTGTGGTTTATTTCGATGCAGTTAGTACGAGCACCATGCCAACTACGGGTTATGCTTCAGCTATCCACTATTCCTACGATATTCACGGGAATGTGATAGAGCAATTGCAGGATGTGCCTATGATGGCGCCTGTTCACCAGGACATCAAGTCTACACGCTACGAGTTTGAATTGTTGAGCGGTAACGTGAAAAAAGTGAAATACCAGGAAGAAGAGTACAACACGAGCAATTCTACCTGGGAACCGGGGCGTGACCGCATTACCCACGAGTATTTGTACGATGGCATGAACCGCTTAACGGAAGTGTTCACCACAACTGACGGTGGCGTGCACAAGAACCGCGAGGCACATTACAGCTACTTTGATTACGGCCCGATGGCACGTGAGGAAATAGGTGAGAACAAAGTACAGGCAAACGATTACACTTACACCATCAACGGATGGATGAAGGGGATGAACAGCAATACGCTGAATGCAACGCGTGACCCTGGCCGTGACGGTGCCGGAGGAAGCAATGCTTACTTTGCCAACAATTATATGGCGCATGATCATGTGGCGAAAGACCTTGTGGGCTACACACTTGGATATTTCCAGGGCGATTACAACGGGATTACGACAACTACCTTCGAGGCCGATCCGTATGCCGGAACCAACCTGCTGGAAGCCGACATCAAACCGTTATACAACGGCAACATTGCCCACACCGTAACCGCCATTGCGGGTATGACCAATGTGGTGCAGGCCGGCGTTTACCGCTACGACCAGCTGAACAGGTTAAAGTCCATGAAAGTGTTTACTGATGCCAGTATCGGGACAACCAATACCTGGGCATCAGCAGCAAATACAGCGGCTTACCAGTCATCCTATACCTATGACAAGAACGGTAACCTGGCGACGCTCGTACGTAATGGAAACTTGTCTACCAACGCGTATGCGATGGATAACTTTACCTACAACTACACCAGCGGTACTAACCGTTTGAGTTATGTGAGCGATGCGGCCTCGGCAGCCAATGGCGATTATGCGGGAGATATCAACTCCGGGCAAAGCGCCAACAACTACCAGTACGACAAACTGGGGCAGCTGACCGGCGACACGCAGGAAGGCATTAGTAACGGGAATTATGTTTGGCGTAAAGGCGACAAGAAACTGCAATCGCAAAAAGATGCCAACAAGTTTTTGGAGTTCGTTTACAACCCGATGGGCCAGCGCGTGGTGAAAATAGAGAAGAACGTGAGCGGCGGAAACGCTGTAGCACAAAGTGCAGGTTATTCCTGGAACTACACCTATTACACCTACGATGCCAACGGGCAAGTGATGGCCACCTACAAAGTAACCATGAATAGTTCCGCCTCGACGCAACGTGCTATTGTAGACGAACAAATGATCTACGGAGCCGGAAGACTTGGAATGGTACGCCAGGTAAAAACCATTTACAACAACGCTTACAGTACGCTGGAAGGACCGAAGTTCACCAACAAAGTAGGACAAAAGAACTACGAGTTGACGAACTATTTAGGCAACGTGAACACCGTAATTACGGACCGTAAGAAGGTAACGCAAAACTCACAGTTGTACGATATAAGTACTTTTACTAGTGGTACAGACGGCTGGGCAACCAGTTCTGGAACAGTAAGTATCCTGAGTGGAAGTTTGCTCAAGTCACAAACCGGTTCTACCATTTATGTTTATGAAAACTATACTACAGTTGTTGGACAGGACTACACGGTAGCCATTACCGCCAACCAGGGTAACACCGGTGGACTGAGCACAATAATTAACGGAACTGCGTATGCTTTAACAAGTGGCGTAACCAATTATTTCAAGTTTACAGCAACATCCACTACAACACAGATCCAAATCAAGCCAACAACAGGTGTAGGAAGTTATGCTTACTCGGTGCAGGATGTAACGGTAAAATGCCGTGCTAAATACGATGCAGTAGCCGTAATGCGTACCGATTATTATCCATTTGGTATGGCAATGCCGGGCGACAGAACGTGGAACAACAGCAGTTACCGCTATGGTTACAACGGCATGGAGCTGGACAATGAGGTGAAGGATAACGGGAATAGTTATACAACGGAATTTAGACAGTATGACCCGAGATTGGGGAGATGGATGAGTTTGGATCCGTTAAGAGGTAGGTATCCTTGGATGAGTCCATATGTAGGATTCAATAATAATCCTATAATGTTTACTGATCCATTAGGTCTGGAGGGTGAGCCAGTAAATGGAGAGCAAACGAGGTTGCCAGCTCCAGAAAAGGAAATTGGTGGTGACGGAAGAATGTATCAGCCAAACCCTGAGTCTAGCGGAAGTGGTTCAGGTGGAGCTTTTCCAAGGAATTACGTGCAATTTGATCAGGCTAAACATGACTCTTGGCAAGCTCAGGGAAGAGTTGGTTATTTTAATGAGCAAATGGGCAAACAAGGAGTTGCTAAAGACCCTAGCGGTAATTTCTATCTTCAAACTAATCCTAAGCAACCTTTAGGGGGGAATAGTTTGTGGCAAAAGGGCTGTCCAATGATGTACCAAGTAAAAGAAGAGGTTGAAAATTATGAAAGTGCATATCCGGGTGAGGGAGAGATAAGAGCGCCTGTTTACTTATTAGAACCAGTTAGAGTGACGAAAAAACTTCCAACAAACGATGGTTGTTCAAGTATAGATCCAATAATATCCACACCTCGATCGGCGGTACAAAATGCAAATAATCTGACACGTGAAATTAATGACGCTCTTGATGACCTAATCAAACAAGGGTATAGTAAAGAAGATATTGAAATTAAGTTTAAATTTGGACATAATCTACTTTTAAATGGTAGTACTCAACAGCAGATAGCTGATTTGAATAGATTTTATGGAACAAGTACCCAACCATTTTTAAGCTTAGATTTTGGGGTAAAGCAGTCAGATGGTGTATTTGAATATCAACCGGATTTCGGTGGTGTTTATGGCGCTGTTAGCGTTGAATATGAAATAATAGTTACTAAACCGTTAGAAATGTATAGTTATGAATAATATTCTGAAGAATAAAGGTGTCATCATAAACTTTAAATGTTGTTTAATCTTGTTTTTTATTTTGAACATACCGTTTGATGGAAAAAGCCAATCTAATCCTTTTCAGTTTGTGATCCCCCATACACTGAAATTGGTAGATAGTACAGATGTTGATGGAAGTATAATTGTTAATTATTCTGATAATAATGGTATAGATATGGTTCAAAAAAGATATTATCGAAATCAGATTGAACTCGATTATTTCAAAAATTCGGAGAACAAGACTTATCACGTTGAATATGATTCTATGTATAACGTCATTTCCTATGGCTACAGAAAAGATCAAACGACAATTGGGTATTCATTTTATGACAGTGGTCGGTTAAAATCTTATTCGATTCTTTACGATGGAACTGAAAATTATTTAGCGGATAGTTCGTTTACTGTTGAATATTATTCGAATGGCATGATTAATCGACAATATTATTTCTCAAGGGTACCTGCTCCTTATAAAGAGTTTTGGTCTGATGGTCAGCCTAAAGTGGTAACGAATTGTATAGCACCGGGAATGATCTATTGTGGAGAATATCTCGAATATGACGAAACGGGGCGATTGAAAGTAAAGGGAAAATATCAACTAGTTGATTCGGGTAAATTGCCCAAATCCCGAAAAGTTGGTAAATGGAAGTATTACGAAAAAGGCAAGTTGGTCAAGAAGGAAAAATTTGGCTAATGTATCAAATCGTCACCAGTTTTTAAATTTACCTTTCGCTTATTCAAAACAAATTGCGAGCTTTTGCCCATAATTGGAAAAAGCAAACATGAAAGTTGCCATTTACACCAGAGTAAGCACCGAAGACCAAACGCAGCTACGTCTAAAACTTTCTTAGAAAGGTATACGAATATTCGTAAACTCCTGATAAATAAGATGATTGAAAATCCATTGGTATTTGCCAATGGATTTTTGGGTTTTAATTCGGAAATAGTTAATGCTCTAGTTATTGCAGCTACGTCTAAAACTTTCTTAGAAAAGCTATACGAATATTCGCATTCGTTTGAAAAACGGATAATTGAAAATCCATTGGATTTGCCAATGGATTTTTATTTCGGTATTGGAAATAGTGAATGCTCTAATGAAAGTTAGTATCGAGTTACCTGCATTAGATAGGACATTTCGTTTTGCAATTCGCATTTCTATTGATTTCTCTACGCTTTTGAGCGGCCAGTTTCATTCTTTCGGTAAAAGATTCGATTTTGTGGCTGCCGTTTAAGATTTCAAATGGTGTATAGATTCCAAGTGCGTGATGTGGTTTTTCATTGTTGTATTCGTTGATCCAGGATTCAAATTCTTTTTGGAGTTGTTTCCCGCTCTCAATTTTCTTGAGGTAGAGGCATTGATATTTGGTTGTTCGGTAAAATGCCTCTATCATAGAGTTGGATTGTATGATATCTCGCAATGCAATGGAGTGATTGATGGAAGATTGGTTGATGAACGTCTTTATGGTAAGGTTGTCATTTTCCGGGCCACCATCTGTGACCAATTGTAAGTTTTCAACTGTATTTTCCGCAAACGCAGTTGATATAGCTTCCCGAATTGTTTCTAATCGAACGTAAGCCGAAACTATTCTTTCAATTCTCCACGAATGAATGAAACGTGAGTAATTATCCATAACAGTATAAATATAATGTTTTACACCATCGAGTGTTTTGAACACGGTAATATCCGCATGCCATATCTGGTTTACTTTCTGTGCTTGTAGTGAAAGGTAATTCGGTTTTCTCCCTTTTTTTGAATATTGCCGAATTTTCAATAAACGATTGTAATGGTACCAAGCTTGTTTTGATAAGTTGGTTTCTTTCTGCTTGAACGCCAATGCCCAGATCGAATGAATCCCCCAATGTGAATATTCCGGTTTTGAAAGCCATTTCCTGATGCAGTTTACTTCTGAAATGGTTGCTTGATTTGGATGCCTTTTTGCACAAAGCAGCAAAGGTGAAACATCACATTTATATTTGATTTGCGTTCGCCAATGATATAACGTTTTTGCACTTGTTCTCAGTAGTTTTCCTACCTGTTTATATGATAATTCAAACCGGTCAATAAAGTTAATGAGCTCCTTTTTATGTTTTCTTAGTGTTTTTTGAAAAAGGTGTTGATTAAAAATAGAAGTGAGGAAGATGAGAAAACGGATCTGAAGGGTAACGATTTTTCTTGGGATTTTACCTTTTGGATGGTAAAGCAATCGGATTTCCGTTAAATTGTTTTGAACTGTTTTCTCTAAATGTGAACCAATAATATTCCCAACCTTGCTTTTCTTCCATGAACAAGAGGTTGATTTTGGTATTTGTGAACGAATGCTAGAGTCTACAAATTCATGTTGTAATCCAAGTGAGTAGTAGATTTTGAGTGACGTGGAGTAGGTTTGGTAAGTTGTCATAGTTTTATTTCTTAGCGATGGCTTTGTCAATAGTTGGATTTTCATATCCCAGTTCTTTGAGAAATGCAATGAACACTTTCTGTTTGCTTTTTACCTCTTTGCTGTCAAAATCATACAAATCATGGTAACGCATTGATGACCAAAAATGACTGTTGGTTTGCGCAACAGAAATATCACCATATGAAATGCAATCGGTGTAACTGTATAGGTACTCTACCCATGCATTTGCGATGATATGGTAGTTTTGAGCCGTGGTTCTTGAGAATTTCGCTTTTTGGATGACATAAAATTCTTCAACAAGTACTTTCATTTTCTTGTAGAATTCCTCTTTACAATCCCAAAGTTCTTTTTCAGATAATTCCATAAGTCAAAGATACTATTTTGGATAAATGACAAAACCCTACGCCCCGACGCAGGGTGATAGCTGCCAGCGATGGTAAAGTAGCGTTCAGGGCTTTTCTCATTGAGAAAGCCGCTGAACACACTTTACCACGCTGAGCACTAAAGCCCGGAGGCGGAAAAGGCGCTAAAGGAAATGAACAAATGCCTGCCCCGAGGTTAATTTTCAAGTGTTTTTGAAGTCATTCGGAAACCGTAGAAAATACCATTCGGGGATCTACGGAGCCGGAAGACTTGGAATGGTACGCCAGGTAAAAACCATTTACAACAACGCTTACAGTACGCTGGAAGGACCGAAGTTCACCAACAAAGTAGGACAAAAGAACTACGAGTTGACGAA
>Ga0307408_100003133_pt1 | contig 11392 bp, 6 predicted proteins | sample 322Cmetagenome_FD_202116 | JGI IMG/M metagenome (GOLD analysis project Ga0307408, IMG submission 202116) | Maize rhizosphere microbial communities from greenhouse at UC Davis, California, United States - 322HYB-C-3 | ecosystem: Host-associated > Plants > Roots > Rhizosphere > Soil | place: USA... | reverse complement strand
GCTCATGGCTGAACAGGAGGTAATTGCATGGGGTGTCCGGCGTCGACCAGCCATAGTGCTCGAATATGTTTGCGACCATGCCCTGGGCCGCCGCCATGCTGCGCTCGTCATAGCGCATGCGACTTTTTTGGCCACTGGTACCCGAGGAAGTCAGCTCCAACGCGTCCTCTGCGCAGGGGCTGAGCAACATTCTCTGTTTGAAATAGCTGGCATAGATCGGGGGCAGGCGCGACCAGTCGGTCAGGTGTTCGAGGTCATCGACCGAGAGCCCGTTCGCGTTGAGCCAGTGTTCGTAGCCGGGCGTATGGTGGCTATGGAACAGGCTTATTTCAGCCATGGCTTTGTCGAACAGCTCGGCGGGCACCGAATCGATGGCATACGGATGTGGTAATGCACACAGGGCATCAGCGTGTGGGAAATGAATCATCAGGTATTCCTTTGGAGCAGCGGATTCAAGAGTGGGCCGCAGACCACGAGGTAAACAGGCGCAAGGCTACGAGACAGCCAAGGCCGGCGATGCCGACCATCAGCGCGAAGGATTCCAGACTTGCTCCTGCACCCAGCAGCGCCAGCAGCGAGCCCGCCGCGCTCATGACCGCGATGGAGATCATTCCGACCATGGCCGACACCAGGCCTTTGCTGTCGTCGCTGGCGAACAGGGCCAGTCGATACAGCGCGGCATTGCCCATGCCGAGACCGATGGCGTACAGCGACAGGGCACTGACCAGAACGGGGAGGGAAAGCGCGAATTGGCTGGCAACGACCAGGGCGATCAGGCCGGTGCAGAACGGCCAGAGGCTGTAGTGGACCACCCGGCGCACGCCGACCCGTTCCACCAGGGCGTTGAGAATCAGATTGCCGAGAATGACCGCCGCGAAAACCGGAACCTGCCAAACCCCGTACGCCAATGGCGACAGGCCCAGCCCTTGGATCAACAGCAGGGGCGACAGCCCGATCCAGGCAATCAGCGGCAGGCTCATCAAGCCCAGCGCGACGCTGGCCGACATGAATCCTCCGTGGCCCAGCAACGCGCCGTATCGCTTGATGAGCGAGCGCAGGTCCAACGCCTCGACCCTCGGCGTTTCTAATCCAATGTCAGCCCCAGCGATGGTTCGCGGCATGAACCCCCACAACGCCAACCAGCTGACCATCCCCAGGCCTGCCAGCAACATGAACAACTCTCGCCACGACAGCCATTGCAGTAGCAGCCCGCCGGCCAAAGGGCCTAGCAGGGGCGAGAGCAGGGCGAGATTGCCTAGCAAGGCCATGACCTTTACGGCGGCGGCTTCGCAGAAGATTTCCTGGATGGCGGGATAGCTGACCGCGATCACGAAGCCGAGCCCCATACCCTGGATCAGACGAAGCCCGTTGAAGCCTTGCATGTCGCTGACTTGGGTGATCGCCAAGCAAGCCAGCACGAACCCGGCACACCCGACAAGCATGAAGGGGCGTCTGCCATGGCGATCCGACAGTGGGCCGATCAGCCATGGCAACACGATGCCGCCCAGCAGATACAAATTGAATGCGTAGGGAATCTGGTCGGCGGATGCATCGAGGTCCTGGGTCACCATGAGCATGGCGGGCATGACCAGGTCGCTGGCCATATAGGTGAGAAATTCGAAAAGGGCGATTGCCAGGCAGAAGCCTGCCACGCGAATGGGTGTAAGAAGGGGGGGCTGATTTTGCATGGGTACCCAACGTTGGTTTTCAAAAGAAGAAATCACTTCTTTTTCGAGAGTACGTTGGCGCTATCCAGGGTCGAAAGGCGTCTTCCCCTGTAATGGAGTGGGAAAACACATTGGTGTTTGTAGGACCCTTCCTTCGGAGGAGGATTACGCAGGGGAAGGGTAAATAATCTCACGGCGGGGAACGTCTTTTTGATTGGTCACCTGCAACCCCAGTCGCGCGCGATGTTCGGGCGGTTGTACCATGGGCGCTGTCCGCATCGCGCAGTGGCCCTGGCAAGGCAGTCCACAAAGCAGGTGAAAGGCAGAACGAATCCCTTCAGGAAGCTGGCAAATGACTCATTCGCAACGTTTGAAATACTCGATTCTGGTGGTTGTCGTGGTCTTGGCGATCATGCTCGGACTGTCTTGGATGCAAGGCAAGGGCATGATCAGCGAGCAGCTGTTTCAATACATCGCCATTGCCGTGGCGGTCATCGTCGTGGTGATCAACGGTGTGATGCGACGCAAGGTCAAGTCTTGAGCGCCGCTCACTCCTCGCTGTTGAGCAGGGCCACGGCCTGGTGGTGCAAGCTGTAGCTTTTATCCGGATTGAGCGTGACCACGCCTTCGCTGCACAGGCGCTTGAGGACTTCGCGCACGCTCAGGAAGGACAAGGGAATGTCCAGTCCCAGCAATTGGCTATGGACGCCGCGTACGCCCAGGCGACGGTTCTCATCGGCGGCCTTGAGCAAGGCGTCGATGACCTTCAGGCGAATCAGGCTCGTCCGCAGCCCATAACTCTTGAGCAGACGCTTGATCTGGTCGTTGCCCCCGCGTTCCGCGGCCCCCTGGAATGCACGGTCATTGGCTGTCATCGTGACACGGGCCGATCCTGGCTTGCCCTCCATGGGCGTTTGTGCGTTGTGCATGTAAAGACTCCTTACCAGCCTGACAGAAAAGATGACCACTGCTCTCCTGTATAGGACGAACGAAAGCGGAAAATCATGAGGGGTTGTGTGTGAAAAAAATGCCCGGCCGCCGTCAAGCCCCGGTATCAGCGGCTCGCTGGGCGATTAATTTTTTTTCATCCGGTTCGTTCTCAAGGTAGGCACATCCGCGGTGAAGGGCGCCGCTGGTGAATTTCCAGGCCGCGCCGGGCCTCCAAGGGCGTACCGGCGACTGTCCTGGTTTTCAGAAGCTATCGATCAGGAGTGAGTGTGAGAATGTCCGGGCAGTTATCGAGGTTTTGCCTCGCCGGTGCCTTGCTGGGGATGACCCTGGGCTTGAGTACCGTTGTCAGCGCACGAGGCGAGGCCGGGCAGGCCACTGCCGAAATTCGTCGCACCAGTTTTGGCGTGCCGCATATTCGCGCCCAGGATGAGCGGGGGTTGGGGTATGGCATTGGCTATGCGTACGCGCAGGACAACCTGTGCCTGCTGGCCAACGAGATCGTGACGGTCAACGGCCAACGCTCGCGCTTTTTCGGCCCGCAGCAGGTTACGGTCGAGCAGCGGGAGAACCGTGCCAGCGATCTTTTCTTTGCATGGCTCAATACGCCCCAGGCGGTCTCCGGTTTCTGGCAGGCGCAAACGCCGCAGGTCCAGCAACTGGTGGAAGGTTATGTGGCCGGTTACAACCGTGCGCTGGCCGAGCGCAAGGAAAAAGGCCTGCCCGAACAATGCGCGGGTGAGTGGGTTCGGCCGATCACCGCGCTGGATCTGGTCAAGCTGACTCGGCGCCTGCTGGTGGAAGGTGGCGTCGGCCAGTTCGCCGAGGCCTTGGCCGGCGCGCAACCGCCCCAGGCGACAGCGCATGCCAGTGGCTCGGCGTCCAGCTTCGCCACCGCGGCCGCCCGGCAGCAACGCTTTGCCCTGGAGCGCGGAAGCAATGCGCTGGCTATCGGCAGCGAGCGGTCTTTCAATGGGCGCGGCATGCTCCTGGCGAATCCGCATTTCCCTTGGGTGGGCGGCATGCGTTTCTATCAAATGCACCTGACGATTCCCGGCAAGCTGGACGTAATGGGCGCGGCGTTGCCGGGCTTGCCGATGATCAACATCGGGTTCAGCCAGCATCTGGCCTGGACCCATACCGTCGATACGTCCAAGCATTTCACGCTGTATCGGCTGCAACTGGACCCCAAGGACCCGACCCGCTATGTGGTCGACGGCAAGTCGGTTGCCATGACCCAACAAACGGTCACGGTGGACGTCAAGCAGGCGGATGGGCAGGTCCGGCCGGTATCCCGGGTGGTCTACGGTTCGCAGTTCGGGCCGATCGTGCAATGGCCGGGGAAATTGGACTGGGATAGCCGGTTCGCCTATAGCTTGCGCGATGCCAACCTGGAAAACGACCGGGTGCTGGCGCAGTGGTATGCAATGAACCGCGCCGTCACGCTCAAGGATCTGCAGGACGCCGTGCACCGCATCCAAGGGATTCCCTGGGTCAATACCTTGGCGGTGGATGACCAAGGGCAAAGCCTGTACATGAACGTGTCGGTGGTGCCCAATGTGGATGTCGGCAAGCTTGCCCGATGCAGCGATCCGAAGGCTGGCCAGCGAATGATCGTGCTGGATGGATCGCGCAGTGAGTGTGAATGGAACCTGGACGCCAAGGCGGTGCAAAAAGGTATCTATGCCGCGGATAAGCTCCCGCAGTTGTTGCGCCGCGATTATGTGCAGAACTCCAATGATTCGGCGTGGATGGTCAACCCGTCGCAGCCCTTGTCCGGTTATTCGCCGGTGGTCAGCCAGCAGGATTTGCCGCTGGGCCTGCGCGCGCGCTTTGCCTTGGATCGACTGGGCCAGCTTGCCAAGTCCGGGCCGGTGACCGTGACCGATTTGCAGAGCATGGTGATGGACGACCGGGTATATCTGGCGGACCAGGTCATGCCGGACCTGCTGGCCTTTTGTTCTGGTCAGTTGGGCCCCGATGCCTCGGACCTGGTCGAGATATGCAGCCGCCTCAAGCGCTGGGATCGCACCGCAAGCCTGGACAGTGGTGTAGGGTTCGTCCATTTCCAGCACATCATGCAGGCGCTGCAGACCGTGCCCGGTATCTGGCGCGTCGCGTTCGACCCGAAGGATCCTCAACATACCCCTCGCGGCCTGGCGATTGAGAATCCGCCTGTGGCCGAGGCGCTGCGCCAGGCGATGCGCGTTTCCATGGAAAAGGTGATGGCTGCCGGGTTACCGGCGAACAGCCAATGGCGGGACGTGCAGGTCGCGAGTAGCGGTGACCATCGGATACCCATCCATGGCGGCCCCGCCGAGTTGGGCATCTATAACGCAATCCAGAGCGTGCCAGGCAAGAACGGCCAGCGCGAAGTGGTCAGCGGCACCAGTTACCTGCAAGTGGTGACGTTTGACGGCAACGGACCCAAGGCACAAGGGCTCTTGGCGTTCTCTCTTTCCAGCGATCCCGCATCGCCTTATTCGGTGGATCAGACCCAGGCGTTTTCGAAGCGGCAGTGGAGCGTGCTGCCGTTCACCGAACAGCAAATCAAGGCGGATCCACATTACCAGGCGATGACGATTCGTGAGGGGCAGCAGGCGGGAAGGGTGGCGACGCAATAATTGCAGGCGTCAAAAAAGGCCACGTCCCTGGGGGGCGTGGCCTTTTCAGTTTCTGGGCGCACGAGCGATGGCGTTCAATACAAGGTTGCCATCGCTGTTCTGCGTCAGATAGACCGGCAATACCTTAGGCAGCGAAGGCACCAGGTTCTTTACCTCGTTGAGGTTGTAGATACCGCCGATGCGCAGGGTGCCGGTGGTGTTGTCGGCCAGCATTACAGGACGCTCAAGGTAGCGATTGATCAGTGGCAGTGCCTCGGACAGGGCCAGGTTGTCCAACACCAACTTGCCGCTGCGCCATGCCAGTGAACTGTCATCGAACGCGACATCACGAACCTGCGGCTGGAAATCGCCAGGCTTGTAGCTCGCTTGCATGCCCGGTGACAGCTGCAAGCCACCCGCGTTGGAGGCCTGGTGACTGGTCACCCACACGGAGCCTTCCAGCAACGTGACTCGCACCTGATCCTGATACATCCAGACGTTGAAACGGGTCCCGGTGACGCGCACCTGGCCTTGGCCTGCCCGAACGACAAAGGGGTGACCGCTGTCGTGGCTGACGTCGAAGAATGCTTCGCCTTTTTTCAGCGTGACCCGGCGTTCGTTTTTGTAATTGGCGAATACCAGTTCGCTGCCCAGGTTGAGCTCTACCTGGCTGCCGTCCTCCAAGGTGATGTGACGCACGCTCGTACCGGCCTCGAATCGCTGGTAGCCGTTGGCCAGCCATCCCATGTTCCAGCCGGTGAACGCGGCCAGGGGCAGGCCCAGCGCGAGCACCGTCGCCGCGACAGCCATCCGGCTCCAGCGGGACCGGGGGCGGTGGGCGGGTGCGGCAGGCATGGGCTCGACACGCGGCAAATGTTCGGCAGCGCCCCAGATTTCCAACATGGCTTCGTATTCAAACGCGTGCAAGGGGTCGGCGTCGTGCCATTGCTTGAAAGCGAGCCGCTCGGTATCCGTGCAGTCATCGGCATGCAGACGCATGCACCAATGCGCGGCCGCATCGGTGATGGTGTCGTATTCGGCTTCCGAGAGGGTACGTTCGGTCATTGGCTCTTCCTGATTTGCCACATTCTAACCTTTGGCAGCCATTGCCGAGAACAGCGATGATGGCATTTGCCCGGCAAAGGACCCGGTTTCCTCGACTGGAAAACGTTCGGAGCGTGTTGCCGTACCGTACCGTCGCATAACCGTCGTGAAAAAAAGATCAACGGGACGGTGGTGCTTCCAACTGCCGGCCCATTTCACAAATCAACAACGTAATGGAATCGGCGTTGCGGAGTATGACCTCGATGCGTTTGTCCGGCGAAATCGGATCCAGAAATGCATCCCGTGCTGCGTTCATGCTTGGTGCACCGGTTATCTTCAGGATTTCCCTGTAGGTCGCCTTCTCTACGGGTATGAATTCCAGGCTCTTGAAGGTGTTGTCCGCGCTGTCCCACTGGGTGAAGAGTTTTGCCTTGGGGGTCGTGAGCGACAGCCCATTGGATTGCAGTTTCTCAAGTCTGTCGTATTCCTGTTTTCCTAAATGAGTCACCGTTGAAATCATGTCCAGGAACGGAAACGCCGCGTCCAGGTAGATGATGTCGAGCGTATTGAAATGTTGATGGGACAGCTCATGGATGAATGTGGCTCCCTGGGCATGAGCATCGACATTGAATGAATCCGGCACGACGGTTTTAAACCAGCCCAAGCCTGGATCGAAGAAGAACTGCGTGAGATAGATCCTCCCACGTGCGTTAGGGTCGATTACAAAAGCGGTTGCCCTGTCTTCCATATATCTGAGATCGCCCACGGCGACACGGTCGGCATTCTTCAATATCCACGACGGGTCGGCCAGTTCCGTGCATATCGGTAAGATGGCCGCCTCGATCTTGGCGAGCAGTCGGCTGTCGACCTGGTTGACACCAAAAAACAGTCTGAGGAATTTTTCCAGCCGAGACCCTGGTACGACGCTTTGTTTAAGTTGACCGAGATTATGCAACGCGTTGAACGAATAGAACCTGGCCGTCTCCAGCGCCTGGACGATGACATTGGCGCGGTGGGGATATTTTCGACGTATTTCAGCCATGCCCCGCGCTTCGATATTCAGCGACCCCCGGGCCTTGAGGTCGGTATAGGCAATGGCCAGTTTCGACCCTGACTTGCCAAAGCGAATGGTATGGCGCTTGGGATCAATTTCCCAAGCCTGACCCTCGGATGAGCGTCGCAGCAGGGGGCCTTGATTGACCCCGTGAATGATGCGCCACGTGTCCGCATACCTCGCAACCTCGTAGACTTTTCCGACCAGGGGGGCATAGAACCTGCTGCTTCCCAATGCTTGATAAATCCCATTGGGCAGCTTCTTCAGGTTCGAAAGACTGACGTCCATGGTTTCGAATATTTGCAAATCGGTACGGGGCGCGGAAGTGCTGGCGATATTCTTCCACGTGGGTGCTGGCGCGACGCCGGGGGTGGTCGGTTCAATGGGATCAAGCAGGCCGAATGTATCGTCGCGGTTCAGAAAGCCGAGCGACACCATTTCCGCGGCGCCAGCAATGAAGTTGTGCAGACCCGCTTTCCAGTCATGCTCCTGCAAGGCTTCGCTGGAGGCCTTGAAATCCTCGTAGCTTTCCCAAAGTGTTTCTACGAACGTCACTTTTGCCGGCAACTCTTTGCCGATGAACCGGGCTCCGGTGCTGAGCACATGTACAAGGGTCGTCCAGTCGAAATGACCTCCTGCCTGGGTTCGGCTGTCGAGCATATTCGCCAGTAACGTTGCGTTGTCCTCGTACAACGTATCGAACGCGTTGGTGTTGATAGGATTGGATGCCAGCCTCATTTCCGACAATTTTCCAAGCGTCGAAGCGAACAGGTTTCTGAAGGTGGCTTGCTGGTTATTCGGAAGTCGACGAATCAACAGGTCTTGAAGGGTGCCGGGTGTATTGAACGCGGCGACAATGCTTGCTTCATCCTTGAACTCCATTAATTGAGGGCCGTCATGGTAGGGCGCATACAGGACATGAGTGCTTGCGGAAGTACCGCTTGAACTGAAGAGGTATAGTCCCAATGCTTTGACCGCGGCGGCGGCGTCGGTTTTGATCAGCTCCAACGGGCGGATGATGGCCTTGGCATTTTTGACCAGTTGACGGGCAACGGCGTCTGGCATATCCAGCACTTGGCGCAGCAGGTCGAACGCAGGCGAGGAAAGATGCTGTTGCAGATACCGTGCATGGGCATATTGCAGCAGCTGCCAAGGCAATTGCTGACGAAAACGCCGTCTTCGCGTCTGGACAGCCTCGGTCGTTCCCGTCAGGGCCTGCGTCAGGTTTTGTTTGTAGAGGGTGGTGATGTCCAGTGACGACAACATTTGCCTGACAGCCGTCTCGTCCAAGCCGTGCGGCAGGGGCTGTGTGGACGTTGAGGAAACCTTGAAGCTTTTGCTGGTGATATCAACGTGACGCAAGACAAAGTCGGTCAGGGAAAGCGTCGGGCCAACGACTGCCAGCGTTGGCGTAATCTGAACGGTCTCCGGATTGACTTTGCTTTGGGCAAAACGCTTATCCAGCAAGGTCTGCAGTTTGTTGAGTACATGGGTCCGCAAAGGCTCGATCCCATCCAGATAGTCCGCGCCATTGCCCACGCTGTTTTTATATTGCTCAAGCAATTCAAGATGAAGGCGTTGTTCTTCAAGGGCGGCGGTGCCGAGCCAGGCGGGAAGTTTCTGTCGTAGTCTGTCGGACTGAGCGATTCTCGTGGCGTGACCAAGGTTGGTGGGTGCGCCTCTATCAAGTAACGCGACAAGACTCTGCATCAATGCCTTTTCAGTCGGTTGCCAACTGCCGGCCTTCAACGTTTTCAGATAACCATGCTCAGCCTCGTAGAGGTACACGAATGACTTCATACGGTTCAAGAGCACGTTCTCCTCGATCAATTCAAAGCCTTGGAGTTGATAACGGCCATGGGGCTTGCGTTGACCGGAAGGAAGATTGGCGAGAAAGCCAAATCGACTCCCGGAGTCGAGCAAGTATCTATTGACTTGCCGGGTGGCTACTTCAACGGATGGAAACATCCGCAGACCTTGGGCGGGCGTCCATAGAACAGCCAAGCCGGAATAGGGCGTGTCCAGTCCGCCGCGTTCTGTCAGGAGAAAACAGTTGGCAAGGGGCATTTGAATCGTCGTGGTTTCATCGCTGTATTCGAGCCTTAATGAGTAGACGTCTGGCTGAAAACCTCTGACGCCTGAGCGTTGTGACCGGTCCGGGTATTCCAAGTCATAGGTGAACACTGCCTTGATCAACTCATTGACGAGCGATGGCAGCGTCCCGTTGAGCTCCTTGAGCTCGGCCTCCGCACGTATGCCCAGCGAAAATATATTGGTCAGTTCCTTCAGCAGTTGTCTCGGTCTGTTCTGCAGCGATGCCTTACCCGGGATCGGCATTTGGGTTAATAACGTATCGAAGGTCTTCTCGATATCGGTGTAGCTCTTGCCTTTTCTTTCCAGCTGGTCAGCCTTCAAGTTTGATAGGCGAAGCAATCCATAGAAGGCGGGATGTGTCCCCCAATGCCCATCGGTGGGCTGATTCAATAGTTTTTTGCCAATGAAAGCGCGTATATCCAAGGCTTTATCGACGAGTGCATGGACGTCGACATCGCCCTGGCGTGACATTTCAAGGGCGAAATGTAGATTGTTTTTTTGTTTCTGGATGACTGCATCAGCCAGGCACTCGGGAACAGGGAAGTCCACCGCTTTCCCGGAGAGCTGCGGATCGTCAAAGCGCAGGAAACGATTGCGCTCGTCCAGATCAAGGAGGCTGTAGATCGCTTCCTTTCCCACGACTTGGCTGGATTTGTCCAGGATTGCATATTTGAAATCCCGGAATCCGTCGAGCTTTTGCAAACCGTGCTGGGGCGTGTACAGGTAGTGGCCTTTGCCGCTGATCATCAAGGAACCCGCCAGCTCGACGAAGCTTGGTTCATATTCCCAGAAACGAATCGTTTCAACGTACAGCGGCGTGTGGTGTTGGCTGGAGGGTCTGAGTACTCGAAAAAGTTCACGACTTTCCGAGGCAGTGAGCAGCTCTTTTTCTCTATTGATCACAATGCTGGCCTGTAGCCCGTCGTGAATGATTCGGGAAAGAAGTTCTCGTCGCGTCAGATATAAGGAAGTTGCCGTTTGTGCCCAGAATTCTTCGATGCAACCCGTGAGCGAAGGGACCAGCTTTGCGGCGGTACCGCGGATCAGGTCCTGCCATTGCTGCACTGAATAGGGTGAGTCGGGTGTACCGGGGAACGTAATGTAGCTGTAATGCCCAGCCGGCCAGCCCTGATTGTGAAAATAGATCAGGATCGCCTCTATAAGCGGGAGGCTCTCGGTTACGCCGATGTCCTCGGCACCTTGCGCACGTGTCCCTTTGCCCAGTGCGACGCGGGCTTGCCTGTAGTCGATGGTTGGATGCGTTTCCTTCAGAATGCGATCGAGCATGACCTTTAGGGAGGGCAATTGAATCAGCTCCTTCACCATGGTCAGGGCATTGAGATCCTGCGCAGATTCGATGGAGGCGTGTTGGGCCTGGAAAATATCGCCATCGATGATCTGCCTGGTTTGTGCAATGTCAGCGGTGCTTTTCAGTTCGCTGCGCTGGGAAATCGACAGGAAGCTGTACAGGTCGTTGTGTTCGTTGTCTTGCCACATCCGTTCGATTTCGACATCGAGAGAGGCCCGGTTGTCGAACTTCCTGATACCCCCCATCGGTGTATAAATAAACGCCGGCTGGGTGTCCGACTCGCTGTTTTCCACGCAAGCGCTGAGGGCGAAGCAGCCGGCCAGCGCAATGGGTGTTTTTTTACCGGCTTGCAACATAATCGTTTCGGCAAACATCGGTGGTGTTTTCGCGGCGCGTTGCGTGTGGGTGGGAAGGGCGGCGTGGCGCAACCAATCGAGATCCGGTTGTGTCAGTCCATGGGCGGCGGTCAGTTGATCCAGGCGTTCTGCGCCTAATACCTCCGAGAACAGCAGGGGGGCTGGTTTGGTGGTCATGGTCGTTTCTCATTGAGAGCGCCGCTTGAGGGCGCGAACTTCGAAAAACGGCAGGTTAAGGCGCGGAGGGGCAGCAAGGGTGGTACATAGTTACCGCACCCTCAGGGCTTCCCTGGTTGCCAGGAACGACCCGCGCAACG
>Ga0307408_100003131_pt1 | contig 11398 bp, 15 predicted proteins | sample 322Cmetagenome_FD_202116 | JGI IMG/M metagenome (GOLD analysis project Ga0307408, IMG submission 202116) | Maize rhizosphere microbial communities from greenhouse at UC Davis, California, United States - 322HYB-C-3 | ecosystem: Host-associated > Plants > Roots > Rhizosphere > Soil | place... | reverse complement strand
CGGCGACCCACCATGCCTGATGTCGGGTCCCAGCCAATTTCTTCTCAAGGAGTGGTCATGAAGACGATGGTTACGTTCACCTCACTCGCGCTCGTCGCAATCACCGCGCTCGTAATGCCCGCACGGGCGCAGCAACCCAAGGACATCGTTGAGGCGGCGGTCGCCGCCGGCTCGTTCACGACCTTGGCGAAGGCACTGGCGGCAGCCGACCTTGTCGCCACGCTCAAGGCGCCGGGTCCATTCACCGTGTTTGCGCCGACCGACGAGGCCTTCGCGAAGCTGCCGCCGGCGACGCTGACCAACCTGTTGAAACCGGAGAACAAGGCGATGCTGCGGCGGGTGCTGACATACCACGTCGTGCCCGGCAAAGTGATGGCCGCCGACGTCGTCAAGGTCAGTGCGGCAAAGGCCGTCAGCGGCGACATGCTGCCTATCACGGTGAATGGCAGCACGGTGACGGTCGACAAGGCGCGGGTCGTCAAGACTGACATCTCGGCGAGCAACGGTGTCATTCATGTGATCGACACGGTCCTGCTCCCTCCGGGCGAGTAGGAACGATCGCTCATGGCCGCACCGATGCTGCTCACCGCCGCCAGCCGCTACATCAGCGGCCGTCTTCTTCGACTCCTCGAGGAAGGCGGCCGCGGCCTGCGGTGCCTGGCGCGGTATCCCCACCCTGTCGCGTCTCGATGGGCGGCCGCGGCGGCGCTGGTAGTCGCGACGACGCTGCAGATGGCCGTGGCGCAGGCCCAAACGCCGCCGCCAGTTCGCACGGTTCCGCTCGTGGATCTGGATCGCTACGCGGGGAACTGGTTCGAAATCGCGCGGTTCCCGAACCGCTTTCAGCGCCAGTGCGTCGGCGACGTGCGTACCACTTACGTCCGTCGACCTGATGGTCGTGTCGACGTGGTGAACCGGTGTCGCACCGCCGAGGGCGAGACCGAGGCGCGCGGCATCGCGCGCGTTGTCGACGAGCACAGCTTCGCCAGGTTGAAGGTGCGGTTCGCTCCCGCGTGGCTGTCCTTCCTGGCATTCGTCTGGGGAGACTACTGGATCATCGGACTTGCACCGGATTACTCGTGGGCGGTTGTCGGCGACCCAGGCCGCGAGTACCTCTGGATCCTCGCGCGCACCCCACAGATCGACGGTGAGCTGGTCGCGGCAGCGCGGGCAGCCGCGAGCAGCAACGGATTCGACGTCACGCGACTCGTGCCAACGCCGCAAACCGCGTCCCTTCACACGACTTTGCGCTCGTTGGAGCATCTCACAGCCACCGCGATCCCGGGCGCGGTGGTGGAGCATCGATGACTACCCCGTATCGCCCTCGTCGGCCGCCAGCTTCCCGGCGCGTATTCATGACGCGAATCCGATCCCGGCCAAGCCCGACGCCGCGGCGCCGGCCAAGCCGGGCGCCCTCACGATCGTCGGCATCGTCACGCAGGACGACCGCGAGTTTGACGTCCTGCAGGCCGCGGTCGTTCGCACTGGACATGGGGGGTTCTCCCCTCGTTTGTACGGTTCGTAGAGTCGCGTGTGGCGTCGGCGACGCTCCGAGCGCCGCTGATGATGTCATGTGCCAGGTTGATGGCAACGAAGTTCATCGACGTTCCGCCGCAGCGTGCCGACAGTTCTTCCTTCGTTCGCTCGGCGATGACGCTGCCGTCGTACTCTGCCAGCTTCGAGAACATCTCAACAGGAACGCGGTAATCGATGAACTGCTCGAGAAAGTCCGTGTGGTGCGCCGGAAAGTCGTGCGGCGTCTCTTCCCGTGAGAGCACCGTTCGCTTCCAGCCGTCCTTTGTTGCGTACCAGATCAGCTGCGACTCGGAGTGCTCTTGCGGGGCTCCGTAATACTCGACGAGCCGCTGCGCTGATTGTCGTCGTGCCGACTTCTTCGGTGCTGATCGACAACTGCTGCGCGATCTCGTGATTGCTTTTTGCGATCCGGGGAGCGCCCGCGATCGCGCGGTGGCAGCAGTGCCACGACACGATCCGCCGAGCGTCCGCCGTCAGAGGTCTGGCGTCGGTCGTTCCGCCGCGACTGGGATCCGCACGAAGATCGTCGTCCCGCTGCCAGGAGTGGTATCGATGTCGAGCGTACCGCCACACAGCCTGGCGCGCTCACGCATGCTGACCAGCCCAAGGCCGTGATTCTCAGGTAACCCTGAGACCTCGGTCGCGTCGAAGCCACGACCATCGTCCTCCACGATCACCCGGACCTCCTCGTCGCGCGCCTGTAGCAACACGCCGACGTGCCGTGCACCGGCGTGTTTCACAATGTTGTGTAACGCCTCCTGCACCAGCCCGTACAAGTTGGTTGCGACATCCACCGACAGCCGAAGAGTCTCTGCCTTCGGCCCGTGGAACTCGGCGGCGATCCCGAAGCGCTCAGACCATCCTGAGACGAGGTTCTCTAGGGCCATCGCCAAGCCGTAGCGCTCGAGCGCGGCTGCGGGCCTGAGCTCCCAGGTCAGGACGTGAAGGCTTCGGTCAATGTCCTCTACCAACTGCCGTGCCCGGCCAACGTCGTTTCGCCCGCTGGAGTCGCCATCTCCCGATGTCTCGAGGCCTTCGATCGTCATCCGGAGAGCGGTCATCTGTTGACCGATCTGGTCGTGGATGTCACGAGAGAGCCGCCGCCGCTCCTCGTCCTGCGTGGAGACGAGCCGTCGAAACAAGGCGGTGATCTTTGCTTCAGCCGCTCGCCGGTCCCTGATCTCTGCGACGAGCGAGGTGTTCTCCTGGGCGTTCGCGTTGAGTTCCTCGCGCAGCAAGTCGGTCTGACGCGCGAACTGGTGCATCGACTCGGTCAGCGCCTCGTCGATCGCTTCGTTGAATCGGCGCACCTCGCTCAGATCCGTCGCCCCGCCTTCGTCATACAGTCGAAGCACCGATTCGCGGAGTGCCCGAAACTCTGCGAGCACGGCCTCGAATGTGTAGCCGTGCAAGATGCGGTCAGCGGCGTGAAGCCTGCCAGAGGCTTCCATCGTATGCGCCGAGCCGCGGCCCTGCGACTTGCGATGTTGTTCCGAGGACGTCTGCGGAAGGCCCATATCTTCAACGACCGCCGTGAGGATTTCCTTTGCGTGGTCGCGCAGCTCCGCCTCGGTCATCTCCACTTGCGGCGGCATCAAAGTCTTCGCGAACGCGGAAAATTCCCGGATGATTTCTTCCTGCCGCCGGTGGATGAACTCAGGTAAAGACATGGTGTGCGCGAGGCCTCGAACGCCTAGTGACGAGGCGGCACCTGACCGAGCAAATTATCAGTAGCTCTGCGGCTGTTGCAAATCGCGCTGCTGACGCATCTCGGCCCCAGATGTTCGCTACCCCTCTTCAAGCGTTCTGGCGATGACCAAAGGCTGAATGCGAATCGGTGGTCACGCGTCGGTCTCTTCCAGGCGTTTCTTCAGCAACCCCAAGTCCTTGCGGTTCGCGCGACGCATTGCCATCGCCATCAGAGGGGCCACCCAGACGGAGAATCCGGAAGGGGTGCCTCGATTCCTCAGCGTCATTCGTGTGGCGCCGTTGGCGACCGATTCCCAGGCGTAGGTCGTCTCCATCGGGAAAGGGCCTTCCGACGTGCGCATGACCAGGCGGACGCCTGGGATGAATTCGACGAGCTCGTAGGTATACGCGAGTCGGCGCCCTAGGAACTGCGCGACGAACGCGATCCGCGACCCCACCCGTGCCGGGGGCGGCGTCACCCATTCGACCGACTTGATGTTGACGTACCAGAGCGGCGCGTTGTCAGGGTCGGCAGCATACCGGGCCACTTCCGATACCGGCCGGTTGATCACGATCGCGCTTTGTACCTCAACGGTCATCGGGCGGCCTCCCTAGACGTCGTCTTCCTCCGGGTCGAACGTGAACTCCACCGTCACGGCGTCACCGGATCCTTTAAGCCCACGAACTCTCGCGGGCACCGCCAGAAGGGCTCCCATCGAACCAGTTTGCCCGTGAACGGACCGGGACAGTCGCACGTCAACGGTGCGGGCCATATGGGCGTTAGTCGTCTTGACCATCATCCCCGCAGCTGACCCGCTGGAGTCAAGCCGTTCACACTTCTCATCTCGCCATCGTCCAAAGATCTAAAGAGCGGGTGATGGCCGAGCCATCGGCGTTCGAGGATCTCGGGCGGCAAGCGGTCCACGGCGATCGAGACGCCCTCGATCAACGTGTCACACACCTGCAAACGGACGTCTACGAGCTGGCCCTGCGGGGATGCTCTGGAACCGCGCGGCGGCTATGCGTGGTCGCTGTGAAGTAAACTCACCAACGGGCTTTCATAGTAGACGAACTACCAATTCAGATGGTAGTGTCCCTACCATGCGACGGAGCCATAGTCGCCCGCCGATCCTTCCCGGAACACTCGATCTGCTGATCCTCAGAACGCTCCTGTTCGGCCCGGTCCACGGCCACGGCATCGTCAAGTACATCCGCCAGACCTCACAGGAGGTCCTTCAGGTCGAGCACGGTTCGCTGTATCCGGCACTCAAACGCCTCGAGCGTGACGGCTGGATCTCGTCCGCCTGGGAACCCGATGCGCGCGGGCGGGAAATGAAGTTCTATCGACTCACCGCGAAAGGCAGGAAGCAGCTCACGATCGAGGAGTCGCGGTGGCGGAAGATGGTTCGTGCCATGGGCCGGATGTTGCGGCCGGCGTGAGGAGCCTGTGCTGTCGGATCGAGACGATGAACTGAGGCGAGAGATCGATGCGCATCTCGAGCTCGAGGCCGAGGAGCGTGTCGCCGACGGCATGTCGTCAGAGGACGCTCGATACTTCGCACGCCGCGCCTTCGGCAATGTCCTGCGTGTCAGGGAAGATGCGCGGGCTGTGTGGGTCGCGCTTTGGCTCGATCGCACACTCCAGGATCTTCGCTACGCGGGCAGAGGGCTCCGTCGCACGCCAGCCATACCCCTCGCCATCGTCCTCACGATTTCGCTGGCCGTCGGCATCAACCTCGCGATGGTGGGCCTGATCGACCGAGCTCTTCTCAGTCCCCCGGCGCATGTCGTCGATCCGGATCGAGTTTTCACCGTCGCGTTCGAAACGACAGGCCGATCCGGTGAGAAGGGCGTGGTCGCGACGACATCCTTCCCGGCGTTCGAAGCGATTCGGAGTGCCTTACCCAACGCGACGACAGCGGCGTGGACTGTATCGGGGAGCAGCATCACGATCGGCGAGCGGCGACTCGGCGTCAAGACGATGGCGGTGACGCACGGCTATTTCGAGATGCTCGGCGTGCGGGCACGGAAGGGCCGCACATTGACTGCTGACGACGAGACCGCTGCCTTGGGCGCGAGGGTCGCGGTCCTGAGCCACTCACTCTGGCAACGTGCGTTCGGAGGTGGTGACCAGGCGCTGCGCAGCCGGCTGAAGGTCGGTGCCCTCGAGCTCGACGTTGTCGGCGTGATGCCGCCGGGCTTCAGCGGACACTCCGCCGAGCAGACCGATCTCTGGATCCCCATGCGCACGGCGATGCGCGACCGGCCCGGGTGGGAGACGTCAGCGACGTTCGCCTTCGCGGAGATTGGGGTCCGTCTTCTTCCAGATCAGAGCATCGCCACCGCAGCCGGTGAGCTGAGTGCGGCCGCCGGAGCACGCGTCGTGCTGTGGCCCATCATCGGCGCCGACGTCGCACCCGCACCGCACCAGATCGCGATGTGGCTGGCAGGAGTGTCGCTCGTCGTGCTGATCGCTGGCCTCGCGAACGTGGCGACACTCTCCATCGTTCGCAATGCTCGCCGCCGCCGTGAAACCAGCATCAGGGCATGGCTCGGGGCGCCGCGCGCGCGTCTCGCCGGCCAGATCCTCCTCGAATCGGCGGTCGTCGCCTGCGTCGCCACTGCCGTCGCCCTCCTTCTCGGATTCTGGCTCGACGAGATCGTCCGCCGCCTCCTGTTTCCATTTCTCGTCGAAAGCACGGGTGTGACCCGGCGCGTTCTTGCGGCCGCGGCGATGAGCGGAGTGTGCACATTCCTTGTCGCGGCCGCGGCGGGAATCCTGCAGCTTCCGCGTCAGGTCGGCGTCAGGCCCCGCGCCACCTGGCGCGGTCCCGGCGGCGCGACTCTCCGGCGTGAGTTGCTCATCGTGCAGACGACGCTTGCCGCACTGCTGCTGACGGCTGCGGGGATGATCGGCCAGAAGTATTTCGGCGCCGTTGCGAGCGACCAGTACGCGCGAATCGATGATGTCGTCGTCGCCGCATTCGAGCGCGGCCCGCAGTCGATGCCCGTTTCTGAACAGGAGGATCTGTTCATATCCGCGGTCGATCGCCTTCGCGCGGTGCCAGGTGTCGCGGCCGCGACCGTGTTCTTCGTCCTTCCCTACTACAACATGATGGCGCCGCCGATCGACGTTCCCGGCCGCGGCGAGCCGCGTATCGATGGGGAGTTGCCCTTTCTCATCGAATCGACTCCCGAATTGCTCGACATCCTCCAGGTCGAAATCGTACGAGGCCGCCGCTTCGCCGCCGCCGACAACGAATCGGCGCCTCCCGTCGCCATCGTCAGTGAAGCCGTGGCCCGGGCCGTGTGGCCGGGGACGAGTGCTCTCGGCAGGTGTCTGCGGATCGGCCTCGACCCGGACTGGGACCCGAGGACAGCCAGGCGGCCGCCGGTCCCACCTGCCTCGGCGCCGTGTCGCGAGATCGTCGGTATCGCTCGCGACTGGCAGCCGCCGCTCGATTCGCCGCATGGCCGGCGAATTGCGCACTACTACGTGCCATTCGCTCAGGGCCTGCGGTTTCCACCCCGCATGGCGTTACCGCGCGTGTCGGGTCTCGTGCTGCGACCCGAGCCCGGCGTCGATCTGTCAGCCGACGCGATTCGCCGTGCCGCGGCCGGCGGCCGAAACAACCTGCCGTTCCTCGAGGTTCGGCCCTTCGTGGCGCTGCAGGGGCCGCGCCTCGTACATTGGCTGATGGGCACGAAGCTGCTGCTGCTGTTCGGCGCGCTCGCGCTGGCGACAGCCGCGATTGGCATTCACGCCGCGTTCGCGCATTCGGTCGCGCAGCGCGGGCACGAAATCGCTGTGCGCATCGCTGTCGGCGCGTCCCGCCCTGATGTGTTGGCGATGGTGCTTCGCGAGGGCGGATTGATTGCAGGCCGCGGGCTCATCTCCGGCATCCTTGTCGCCATCCTGGCCGGGTGGTCGGCACGATCGGTCATCGTCGGCCTCGAGAGTCCAGGGCCCGAAGTCATTGCGCTCACGTGTTCACTGGTGCTGCTCGTCGCGATACTTGCGACCTTGCTGCCTGCGCTCAGCGCGTCACGTGCCGAACCGGGCGCGCTCCTGCGGTCCGAGTAGGAGGTCTATGGCGAACGTCTACTTGGAGCCGACCTCCGTGAAGAGTGAACGCCCGGATCTTCCCCTCACTATTGCGAGGCTCGTGCGGAGCACGACACCCGTGACGCCTCTCCCGCGACCATGGGTTCGCCTGGGCCGATGGGCGATCACGTCCACCGGCCTCGCGGGGCGCCAGGAACCCTACTCCACATAATCGTCGCGGATGGCGGGATAGTCCCCGGTCACGCGAGGGATCTGACTGCGACGAGCAGGTCACCGCGTCCGGCACTAAAGTGGGGTGCGTTTGGGGCGACAGCGCATTCTTCAGCACGGACTACGGCCGATGGTTATGGACGATTCTGACGACGAAGTGGACGTTTGCGCGGATCTCGCAACCCCAGCGCGTTGAGCCGCGATATCAACGTAGTTGGTTTGACACCAAGAATGTCTGCCGCCCCGTCGGGCCCGTAGATCCGCCCCTTGGCGAGTTGAAGCGCCACTCGAAGGTTCTCTCGCTCTCGGCGCCGCCACTGGATCTCTGGTATCACAGTCGCCATCGCCGTTGAAGGAGCGGATTTGGCACGAGTGGTTTCCGCGGGTTCGACCAACACAGCATCAAGTCGCACCACACCGCTCCGCGACAGGAGCACGGCCCGCTCGATGACGTGTTGTAGTTCGCGAACGTTCCCGGGCCACGTGTAACCCTCGAGCGTCCTCATCGCCGGCTCGGTGAGTCGCAGCCCACGCCGGCCATACCGCTGTGCGGCCTGCTCCAGGAAGTGCGTCGCGAGACTCGGAATATCATCGACTCGCTCGCGGAGCGGTGGCAGGATGATCGGAAATACGCTCAGACGATAGAACAGATCCCGGCGGAAACGACCGGAGACGACGTCCTGTTGCAGGTCTCTGTTGGTCGCCGCGATCACACGAACGTCGACGCGTCGGGTCGTGTCGTCGCCCACGGGTTCAAAGCGACCCTCCTGCAGCACGCGCAGCAGCTTGCCCTGCAGCTCGAGCGGGATCTCGCCTACTTCATCCAGAAACAGCGTCCCGCCGTCCGCGGCCTGAAACCGCCCGGCTCGGTCGCGCAAGGCCCCGGTAAAAGCCCCCTTCACATGGCCGAAGAATTCGCTTTCGAACAGCTCGCGCGGAATCGATGCGCAATTGACGCTGATGAGCGCGCGCCGGCGCCTTGGGCTTCGATCGTGGAGGGCGCGCGCGATAAGTTCCTTCCCCGTTCCAGACTCGCCTTGGATCAGCACTGTCGCCGCCGTTGGCGCAACGATAGCGACCTGCTCGATCACGTTGCGAAGCGCCGGACTGTTGCCGACGATGCCGTCCGGGGCATCGCGCCGAACGTCCTCGCGCAGGTAGTCGTTTTCGAGCTCAAGCTGCTCCTTGAGTTGTTCGATCCGTCTCAGCGCCCGCGCATGCGCGATCGCGATCGCCGCGTGGTGGCAAACGTGCGAAGCCAGGCAAACGTACGGGGGTTACAAGAATCGCGGCTGAACACGCCGAGTACGCCCAAGATCTCACCGTTGAAGACGAGTGGCTGGCCGCCAAAACTGATGATGCGCTCGCGTCGCACCCAATCGGGGTCAGCGAACCAATCGTGATCGCGGGCGACGTCCTCAATGAAGATGCCGTCCCCGGTCGCGCCGATGCGGCCGATCTTCCGGACCCCAATCGGAAATCGCCTGAACGCTCCATCCAGGCGGTTCCAGTCAGCCCCACCGTCCAACGGCGCGCCGGCACTCGCTGACAGATGAAGGCATCGCGTCTGATCGGGGCATTCAGTGCGCAGGGAACAGGTCTCGCAAATATCCGCCGCGCCTATCAGCCAGACGCGGGCGAGCGCTACTGCGGTGTGTGCAACCAGCCCGTCGACGATCTGCGCCAGGACGCGATCGACCGAAGTTTCAGCTGCGACCGCCAGCGCAACCGCCTGAAGGGCTTCCGGGTTCATTCGGGCACCCCACAACGAGTACCCGATATGTGACGACGAGAGTTCGTTCTCATAGTGATATTTCGTGATGGCTGAGAATGGGCTCTGACCGTTGTAAGTAGCTGAATCTTCAGGGGAATGGAGCCTTCGCGGACGTTGGATCGCCGTTCGCAGTAGAGCGGGAACCGGCAGCCGCGCCGTGCGTCACGGTGACGCTCAATGACGGCGGCTTGGCCGGAGGAGCATTGACAATGAGTCGTATCCCGCCTGTTGATCGGAACACTACCAACGACAGCATTCGAAAGAACTTCGACGCCATCCAGAAGCAGCTCGGGACCGTACCGAACATGATGCGGACCATGGCACAATCGCCGGCCGTCTTGGAGGCGTACCTTGGCTTCGGCGCCGCATTGAGGCGCGGCCGTTTGCCTGATTCGCTGCACGAGCAAATTGCGCTCGCGGTCGCCGAGATCAATTCGTGCGATTACTGCCTCTCGGCGCACACGGCGCTTGGCCGTGGAGCCGGCCTTTCGAACGACGATGTCGTCGCGAGCCGCGAGGGCGGCGCGTCGGATGCGAAGGCGGCCGCCGCGCTCCAGTTCGCGCGAGCAGTCGTCGAGCGTCGCGGGGATGTTCGCGACCAGGACCTCGCCGCTGTCCGCGCCGCCGGCTACACCGATGGAGACATCGCGGAAATCATCGCGCACGTAGCGCTGAACGTCTTCACGAACTACTTCAATCGAGCGGCGCACACCGAGATCGACTTTCCGTTGGTCACTGCAGGGCAGCTCGCGTAGGGCCCATCGATGTGCCGCAAAGTCGACAGCCTCGGCGTCCTTGAAAATGTAGACGCCGAGCCGGAATCCCGCAATGCGTGGTCGGCAAAGTGCCGATTGATCGACTTGGCGGAGATTGCACCCGCATGTCGGATCAGCCGCGCGCGCGTCGTGAACGCGGGGCGGATCGTCACGGCCGACGGCATCGCGTCGGGGATGGAACTCGGATTCCATCTCCTGCGGCGCGCCGGCTATGACGAAGGCTTCATCTCTGACCAGCAATGATGGTGACGGCAATCTGGCGTTATCCGGTGAAGTCGATGGCTGGCGAGCACGTTCGATCGACGCAGTTGACCAGCACCGGACTGGTGGGCGATCGCGTCGTGCAGGTATTCGATCGCCGCGGTCGAATGGTCACCGCGCGAACGTTCCCGCGTTTGCTGCAACTTCATGCAACGCTGGGCCTCGATGGAGAGCCTCTGGTGGATGGGTTGCCCCGGCACTCGCGCGAGGTCGGCCGGCGGGTTGAGGTGGCGGTTGAGCCTGGCGCCCGACTCGAGCGATTCGACACCCCAGAACGGTTCGATATCCTCCCATTGCTCGTGTGTACCGACGCTAAGCCGCGCAAAACAAGAAGTCGTCTGGACGTGACTCTCTTCAGGGCGCGACCCTCAGTCAGATCGTGTTGAACGCACTCGCCCGAGGCCTCTCGTTGTGTGCGTCACGTTCGCGCGGGGTCTGCCGATGCGAAGCGGTCACCAGTCGAATGCCTGCCGAGGATGACGCGGCCGCCGCTGATCATCAGGCGAGAACCCACGCGACGGCGTGCCAGCGTCGCGCGGTATGAGATGGGCATTAGAAGTGGCACACGCGTGGCGAGGACCAGCGGCTCAGCGGAGGTCGGCGTCTTGCGGAACGGAGGCGGGGACGGCAGGCTGCACCAGCGTCAGGAACCCGCTTAGCACCCATGCGCGCTGGCTCGGTTCGAATCGCGGCGCCAGCAGCCCATCATTGATTTCGCGCGTCACGAAGAATCGGTTGAAGGACCTCGGCGAGAGGTAGAGCCGTGTGTTCGGCAAACCGTCAGAGAACCCCTCCACGTCAGCCTCAGCGAATGAGAGCGCGCCGTCGCCGTTCTGATCGACCCGTGCCACTTCCATCGCATAAGCGCGCAACAGCCGCTCGCCGACATCGGTGATGCCGGGCAAGAACGAGGCTGGCCGCGTGAACACGTTCCGAAAGATTTCTGCGCTCAGCCCGCTAGGGATGAAGCGATTGCGCGTCTCGGTCTGACCCGAGCTGACCGGCTCGAAACGGTCGGGGTCGCGAGGATTGTTGGGGTCGTCACCGTGGGTAGCCGCCGTGTTGACCACGCCGAAGGGGCCCGAT
>Ga0307408_100003130_pt1 | contig 11398 bp, 7 predicted proteins | sample 322Cmetagenome_FD_202116 | JGI IMG/M metagenome (GOLD analysis project Ga0307408, IMG submission 202116) | Maize rhizosphere microbial communities from greenhouse at UC Davis, California, United States - 322HYB-C-3 | ecosystem: Host-associated > Plants > Roots > Rhizosphere > Soil | place: USA... | reverse complement strand
AACCACGGGTTTCACCCGTGGTTGCTTAGAGTCAAGCCTTTCAGGCTTGCCTGGTAGCAGAACATGCTATGCTAGTCATTCGAACAAGAGGAGAATTATAGCGATTTAATTTGTGTCCACACGATAGGATCTTTCGGGATTAATCAGAGGGTCGCTGGTTCGAGCCCAGCCTCAGGAGCCACAATGGGCAAGCACGGAAATCGGTCGCTTGCCCTTCTTTTTTAAACGCCAAGTCCTTTCAATCAAAAAAGTTGAACTGGCTGATTGCAAGAATCAGAATTTACCGCAATAATAATACGTCCCCAATTGTTCCGGCTTAGCGGATTGCGGATCCATACACGTCAGTGTTCAAAATATTCAAGAAAAGACCGATAAAAACTGATAATTAATTTGAAATAAGGAACTTGAAACGCTTAAAAATAAAAAAGCCTTCAATCGGGGAGAATGAAGGCCTTTATAAACTAACCAATTATAAACCGTCACAAAGATATATTATTTTGTTAAAATGGCAAAGTTTTTTAACAAAAATTAACAATTTGACAATTCTGGTTTCGAAAGATTTTTAAAATGAAAAACCCTCGCCGGGCTGGCAAGGGTTTTGGAAATCGTATTGGGTTAGTTGAGCGTCTAAATATACGTAAGATTATCATATTCGCAAGTTTTTTGAAATATTCATGTCTTAAATTGCGAAAATTGAATCTATCTCTCATTTCATTAAAAAGAATCAATCTGATGGCTTTATGCATAATTTCTATTATTCTGAAGTCCTTCCCAGAAAGTATAGTATCGGTTAACAGAATTTTCCCAATCCGCTTTTGCTAGAATTAGTGCATCCTCATTAGTAAAAGGCTCGTTACCCGCTAATGCTTTTTTAATTCGCAATTCTAAATAGACAATCTCCTTCTCAATTACATCGTCCCCTAGTAATAATAAATGCTTTTTCTTTTCCATTGGTGAATTTTATAAGAGGCCCTTATTCAGTAGTTGCGAGTAGAGTTTTCTCATCCTTATAAAATATCAATGCAGATGCCTTTGAAATTGTTTTAGCAGAAAGAAAAATGCAACGAATGCTATTGAAAAAAGCGTTTTCAGGATGCGGCAGGATGCCTTTCTTAAGCTGAAGCTTTATGTTTGACAAATGACGAGCCGCCCAAGGCTTGTAAACTAACCACGTATTATTAACTGTATTGAATGGAAAAATTTTTACCAGCCAAATTAACTACCCATGATTTAAAAAAACATTATTTACAAACCCGCCTGCTCAAGCTTGGCATTTTTATGCTATGCCTGGTGACGAATTTTAACGTATCTGCCCAGGTTGTTAACTGGATTGGGGGAACAAGTTCCGATTATTATACAAAAAATAACTGGAGCGACAATACCATTGACTTTGCCAATTTTACAGGAGTAACATTGATGATTGGCCCGGGCAATCCTAATAACTGTGTCCACGTGGGAGGCAATTCCTCAAACGTAAACTATCGGCCAGCCAAGCTAAACGTGCTGGGTACTGGTACCTTTACTATGAGCGGTGCCATCTACCCCAATAAGAGCGACTCAATTAATGGTATAGTTACTCTCAATTCTCCTGCGGATTTAAATATCAGAGACTACGCTTATATCGGGAGAAATAATAAAGCAACCATAACGATAAATGGGGGAAAGCTTAGCTCAAAATATACCCTCAATATTGCAACTGGGACGTCTGGAAGTAGCGCTACAGTTAATCTTTCGGGCGGCGCAATTTATGCAGGCACGGATGTGAATATCGCTAATGGCGCCGGACTAACAGCCCAGGTAAATATTACTGGTGGCGCTTTTTATGTTCCTGGTAATTTGAACATTGGTAGCGCCGGTAAGATTTATATCAGCGGCATTGGCCTGATTAGCCTTACAGGAAACAAGGTTGCGGCTATTAATACCCTCATCAGCGCCGGCAAAATAACATGTACTCCGGGGAAAACCTTATCTGTTGTTTATGATAACACCAATACTGTGGTAAGTATCCCGCAGCCTGAAAACAGCATGCTCCGCGAGTATCCTGAATATGTAATTCTCAAGAATTCAGTTTTAGAAGCCAGGATTTCAAAATCTACCAGTAATATAACTTCGCTTAAGGTAAATGGGGTAGAAACATTAAATACCGTGGGTACAAGCCGTACAGGGACATATTATGATTTTACGACGTCTGCCGGTTTTGAAACAATTTACGGCGCAACATTTTCCGTTAAACGCGATGAAGAAGAGCTTGTAGATATTTCATTTAAGCGCCCATACATCCCAGGTAGCAATGCGACTCCCTGCGATGCAGATATTCATTATGTGTTAAAAAAGGATGATTCTGGAATATACACCTATTCCATTTTGGAGCACCAGGCGACTTATCCGGCGTTTGACCTCGGCTCCTGGCGTCAGGTATTATGGATTGCCCCTGACCCAAATAATTCCAGTAATTATTTATGTGAAAGGATCTATGCCGACTCATTGCGAAATTGGCAAATGCCATCTCTCTATGACTTTAGTCAAGCATCTCCAACGGGAATTGCCGAGATTGTAAAGCTTAATACCGGAGTTAGGGCAGGAAAATATGACGGCAAGTATGAGTATAGTATGCCTTTCTGGGAAAATCCGGTTTGGGGGCATGCAAGCGATGTTAATAAAATAGGAACCTGGTTTGTTAACGGAAGCCTGGAATACTTTAATGAAGGCCCTACTTATCACGACCTGAATTCTGCCGCCGGAATTATACACTCTTGTATGAATGGTGTGCATTACAATGCTATCGGAATGACGGTGCCTAGCGGCGAGTACTGGACTAAAATTTATGGCCCTTATTTGATTTATACATCTCTAAAAAATACCGGAAAGGAAAATTGGGACGATGCAAAAGCCCGTGGAGTTACCGAAAAGGCGCAATGGCCTTATTCTTGGCTAACTTCTACGCCTCAGTATCCGTTAGCGAGCGGGCGGGGCAGTGTAACCGGGAAGTTTATTATTAATGATCCTTTTAAACCGGCAGTAAAGGGACAAAAAGCATGGGTAGGTGTGGTAGTAATCAGCAATCCGGAGGGAGAGTGGCAGTTTGAAGAAAAAAACTACCAATACTGGGTTAAAACCGATGCCGAGGGGAATTTTACCATTCCTGATGTGAGGCCTGGTAGCAATTATACTTTTTTTGGCTACAGCGATGGAGCTGTAGGCGATTTTTCTATGGCTAACGTAAGTGTTACAGCTGGCACCGCTACTGATCTGGGGACTGTAACCTGGAATATTCCAAGAAATAAGGGCAATCTGGTTTGGGAAATTGGCTATCCAAACCGTAAAGCCAATGAGTTTAAAATGGGCGATTTTGATTATTGCGAAGGGTTTGCGCACAACAGATTTGCCTCTGTATTTGCTAACCCGATCGAGTATGATGTTGCCGGCAAAGACTGGGCGAATAAATTGCCTTATGCCCATTCGGTTTATGTAAATACCGACCAAACGCTGTCAACCTGGAAATGGCGGTTAAATTTCACATTGCCTAATGATATTCCAACCACAGGAAATGCCACATTGACCATTGCTTATGCAGGAAACGACCATGCCCAGCAATGGATCTATGTAAACAACGAAAGTTCAATATTTAACAACTATTATCCTGAAAATGGAGGAGGAAATGGCTTGCTCCGCCAAACTAACTATACAAAGTATAGCACCAAGACAATAACCATTCCAATGAGCCGGCTGCGTCCGGGAGCGAATACCATTACATTGTTTAACCCCTCAGGCTCATCAACCGTAAATCATTTAATGTATGATTATATAAGCCTGGAAGCTGATGTCAATGTAGCCATGCCGGTTAGCCTTAAATCTTTTGATGCAAAGGCTGACGGAGGAAAAGTGAAGTTAAACTGGGAAGTTACGTCCGAAAAGGACAATGACCGGTTTGAAATAGAACGGTCGGCCGACGGAGAAGCTTTTGTAAGCATTGCAGTAATTAAGGGGCAAGGTACTATATCACATTCGCATAAATACGAAACGAATGATAATAGGCCTTTTAGTGGTAATAATTACTATCGATTGGTTCAGTATGATTTTAACGGAACAAGGACTGAACAAGGAATTAAGGTGGTTGCTTTCAAATCATTAAAAGATCAACAACTTGAGGTATTCCCCAATCCGAACGAGGGGATATTCAAAATAACACTTCCCTATTCCGCATCTGAACTTGTGGTTTTAATAGTCGACATTTCAGGACGGGAAATCTACAGAAGAGCGATTACTGTAGGTGTAAACAATAACACCATTCCAATCGATATGGGCTTTAAGCCATCGGCTGGCGAGTATGTTTTAAAAGTTAAAGGTGCTAACCTAAATCTCAACAAAAAAATAATTTTTAGATAGTAGTTTTAATTAAAAATGGTGTAGCCGGCTGCTTTAATAGTGTCCGGCTTTTTTTGTAGTGTTATTCTAAACTTTTATTGTTAGCTTAAGTTCCATGTAAATTACCGCGCAAATAAACGTTATCACTATATGAATCTGCTGGATCTTTTATTGGCTACTGGGATTGTTTTTTCAGCCTTTCAGGGTATTCGCAAAGGATTTCTGGCAACCAGCATTGAGCTTATTACCTGGGTAGGTAGTTTGATTTTGTGCTTCCTCACTTATCCATACGTTTCTGCTTTTTTTAAAGATGTAATGCATTTTTCCAATGCGTGGATTCTGCCTGTGTCTTTTATATGCACTATTATTTTAATCAGGCTCTTTTTTACGTATGTGGTTGACCGGATTTTGCATTTAATTCCTGGAGAGTACTACCTAACGGCCATCAATAAGTGGGCAGGCATTTTACCGGGTTTCGTAAAGGGTTGGATTTATGCCTTAATAATAACTGCAGCTTTGGTTCTGCTTCCACTTGGAATAGACATCAAAACAACTACCCAGGAGAGCCTTTTAACACAAAAGCTTGTAAAACAGTTAGAAAAGATTCAAGCCGGATTTACTCCGTTTCTTACCGGGCTTGGAAAGAATTCAATTTCAAATGTGGCTATTGAGCCAGGCTCTGGCGAGTTTGTAAAATTGGGTTTTACGGTAGAAGGTGCTAAACGAAGGCCAGATCTGGAAGCTGCAATGCTTATATTGATAAACAGAGAAAGGGTAAAGCGGCATTTAATTCCTTTAAAGGCAGATCCCGAAATTGCAGAGGTGGCACTTTTACACTCGGAGGATATGTTTAAGAGAGGATATTTTTCGCATTTCTCTCCGGAAAGAAAAGATCCATTTGATAGGTTACACGCTTTAAATGTTGAGTTTATAACTGCAGGCGAAAACCTTGCCCTTGCGCCTACTCTTACGGTAGCCCATGCGGGGCTGATGAAATCTCCAGGACACAGGGCAAACATTTTAAATACAGCATTTGGACGGGTTGGAATTGGAATTCTTGATGGAGGTTTGCATGGTTTAATGATTACGCAAAACTTTCGGAACTAATTTTGTATTAATATCCGCATGACAAATGCTTATCAGACACCACTACCAGATAACCGTTTAAGATGGGTAGAGAAACTATCCTACCTGTTAGATGAGCAGTTTAGGGTACCTGGCACCAAATTTCGTTTTGGATTGGACCCTATCATGAACCTCATTCCTTTTCTGGGTGATATGAGCGGATTTCTTGTTTCGGCCGCCCTGGTATTAACAATGGCTAGAAATGGAGCGAGCAGCAGAATTGTTTCTCTAATGGCGGTTAATATAGTACTCGATGCTACCATAGGGGCAATTCCTATAATCGGGCAGATCTTCGATTTTTTCTATAAGGCCAATTCCCGTAATATTAAGCTATTAAAGGAGCATTATCAGGAAGGCAAGCATCATGGCAGCGGTACGGGAGTGCTCGTCGGGGCCTTACTTCTTCTTTTTGTTCTTTTTGTCCTTGTTGTATTTGTGATATGGCAGTTATTGCAATGGCTTATTGGGTTGTTCTAGTCCCCGGACGGAAGCTCTATAAAAACTTTGCCATCTTTTTCGATTACTTTATAGGTTTTAATGCCTTGTTTGGCCGGGCCGGCTTTTACTTCGCCATCTTCAACATCAAATTGGGAGCCATGCCAGGGGCATTGAACAGTGGAGCAAATCATTGTCCCTCCGGCTAAAGATCCGCCGCGATGCGTACACCTGTCATCAAAAGCTACGTGCAAAATCTCAGTACGGGCCAGTGCAATTCTTTTATCGCCAACATGCAGCAATTTCATTTGGTTTACATTTAATTCATCTGCCTTTGCAACTTCTATTAGGCCAGACGTTTGGCGAATTGATGCTTCTTTCCATTTGCCGGCATTTGCGTAACGCATATCCACGCCAATCAGATTTCGGTATACCAATGTGCCGCCTTTCCAGCCGGCAATGCTCATAAGTACAAAGGCTGGGATTTCTAGGGCAATGATTAAATAAGGCGTAGTATTCCCCCTTAAAAAGTAAGCGATCGTGAATAATGCCAGCATTGTTGTATTTAACAAGGCATGAGATGTGGCTCTTTTTTTTGCGCTGCTATTGGGTGGTACAGTTCCTTCATAGTCTATAATGCCCGGAATTGCTGCCAATACTGCCGCAATTACTCCTGCAAGGTTTAAATATCGGGCGGCGGTATCGATTATGTTGCTGCTATCCATTATCATAATACTGATATCCAAAAGTAGCGTAGCTGTGAAAAATGCAATTGGAAAGGCAACTAAGATTGGATGTATTGGATGGCTCTGAATGCTGGCTTGGCTTTTCATAAGGCGTTTTTTAACATTACCCTGAATGTAAAGAATTGTTTTATTTCCCGGTTTTAAGCTAAGGTGGGCACTTAAGTGAGAAAGAAATGCATATGAGGCGCCAAAAAATTGAGCAAGGTATCAAACATCAATTTTAGATATGTGTTATAACATTAGTTTTTAATGGTTTAAGTATTCTTGATGGAAAAGGGAGAGAAGTGTTGCAGCAAAAAATAATTAAGCCGAGCATTATTTTCTTAACTTTTCTGTAAAGGGTATGCGTTAACAGATATTATATACTTATGGGACAGGTTTTTACAATAAACTTAGCGGGATCGGACATTCATTACCAGTTAATTAAATTGAGTCAGGTTGACCGCAGGATTGAATCACAAATTTTACTGCAAGGTACAACGGTTACGCTGTGCAAAGATGGGGAGGGATGGAAACTTAAAGGAAATGCAACACCGGTTGAAAAGGGCGTTGTTCAAGCCATTGGAAATTCTATTTCGTTAAGATATCGAATATAAAATTCATATTGAGGTTGAAAAAAGCATCATTCCTAAACAGACTGATGCTTTTATTGTTTAAAGCATTTATTACTTCAATTTTGTTCAACTTGGAACCTTCATCAAATCTGGCTCCGGGCTTCATCAGGTTAAGTTCCGCTGCGACTGGAACGGTTGTTGCCGAGATCGGGAAAGAGGGCGCAAAGCCGTATTTGGGGTTAAACTTTCCCGCTTCTGGTATCCAGATACATGCCAGGCACAATATTTTAAAAATTCATTTGCTTAATTGCTACCCTCCATTTTGATAAACTTTTCCCTTTACCAATCCAACCAAGCAATTCCTTATGATACTCTCAATCTACAATCTTCAGCTATTAGGTGTCGAACAGAGTGAAAAACCTAGGCGTTCGCTTAAAACCAAAGGTTTTGGTGAAATGTTTTTTGAAGTTCATACGCCGGCATGTTTCAATTCAGGCCTCCAGCTACGCCCAATTGGCAAGTGGTTTGCTAACTTCGCTACAAGAAATGAGAGTGATGAATATAAAACCTCATGGAAGGCTGAAGAGTCAGTGATTGCCAAAAATCCTGAATCTTTTATATTTGAATATTCAACAAAGTATATACTGTTAGCGGATTGGTTTTATGGAGAAGATTTTGAATGAGTATGTGTTCGATGAAACCCATGTAAGCAACGGGCATTACATTGTTGCTGTTGGTGCGTCTGCCGGTGGCCTGGAAGCTATTCACGAGTTTTTCGATAACATGCCCCAAAATGCTAATCTTTCTTTCATTATTATTCAACATCTTTCGCCAGACCATAAAAGCCTGTTAGTTGAACTTATCTCCAGGCATACACACATGCGGGTGTTTGAAGCAGAAGATAGGATGCTTGTGCAAAAGGAATGTGTGTACGTTATTCCGCACAAAAAGCTGATGACTATCCACAATGGAAAGTTGCATCTGGTTGAAAAATCTCTGGATAAACTACCCAATACTGCTATAGATCACTTTTTACTTACTCTTGCTGCCGAAAAAAAAGATAAAGCCATTGCGGTGATATTATCTGGAACGGGATCAGACGGGACAAAAGGAATAGAAGCAATCAAGAGCGCTGGGGGAATAACCATTGTGCAGGACCCGATAACGGCCCGTTTTGACGGAATGCCTAATAGCGCTATTGTTTCGGGCAATGCCGACTTGATTCTGCCTCCCGAAATGATGCCCGAGGAGATTTTTAACCACATTAACGAAAGTCCTATTCATGTTTTAAACCAGGGGAAAATTGATGGAGCTTTGCTCGACGAGATTTTTTCTATCATTTATCAGGCGCATGGATACGATTTTCATTACTATAAAACGCCAACCATTATACGTCGCCTGAGCAAGCGGATGGCCTTGCGAAATGTTCAGGCTTTGCCCGATTACATCTCGATCATCAGGGAAAATCCCGAAGAGGCAAAAAGCTTAAGTAAGGATTTTCTAATTGGAGTCACCCGTTTTTTCAGAGACCAGCAGGCATTCGATTGTCTTGAGATGCAGGTTTTGCCAGCCCTGGTGAACGAAAAAGAAGATGGGGAAATTTTAAAGGTTTGGGTATGTGCCTGTAGTACGGGCGAAGAAGCCTATTCATTGGCGATACTTATTGACCAGTACCTGGAAAAACACAAACGGTCTTTAGACGTTAAAATTTTTGCCACTGATATTGATGAAAGCAGTATTGATTTTGCAGCCCGCAACCAATATCCATTTTCTATAGAAAAAGACCTTAGTCCAGATATTCTTGGGAAATACTTTGTTAAAGAAAGTAAGTGTTACACTATTATTCCACGTATTAGGAAACAAGTTGTGTTTGCCCGGCACAATGTTGTCAAGGACCCTCCATTTATAAAAAATGACCTTGTAACCTGCCGCAATATGCTCATATACATGAACTCTGTATTGCAGCAAAAGGTATTAAGTTGCCTTCATTTTTCGGCAAATATAAATGGCTACCTGTTTTTAGGCACTAGTGAATCTGTAGCCCCTATAAAAGATGTGGTAGAAGAAATAAACAGTAAATGGAAGCTTTATAAAAAAATTGCAAAAAATTCCTTCACTGCCAATGATATGTACAGGAAGTTAGGCAGTGACATCGGGCTCTCTAACGTAAAAGGGAAAATTCTTAAGTCGGGTAAAATTGAAAATAGCTTACAGTCTGATTTTACCGAAGCTATTACCAATGACTTTGGATATGTCTGTTTTTACATCGATTCAAATTACGAGATCAAAGAATCAATAGGCAATTTTAGCCGCTTTCTTTCCCTACCAGAAAAAAGGCTTAACCTGAATATTTTGAAAATGGTGCCATTGGAATTGTCAGTGGCTCTAAATACGGCTATCCGAAACTGCTGGAAAGAGGGGCAAAAAGTTTTCCTGAAAAGTGTTAGGGTAAAGCAGAAGCAAGGCGATTTATTTTTAAGCGTTTCCGTGCGTCCGCCGCAGCCGCTCGATGGCAAGCCTTATACCCTTGTTGTACTTGGGGAAAATACACTAAGCCAGATGCATGTTACTCCTGAATTCAAGGAAAATAACGGTATTGGTGTTTCAAGTGATTATCTATTTGAGCTTGAAACTGAGCTTAACGAAACCCGATCCAGCCTGCAGATGGCTGTAGAAGGGCTCGAAACCGCTAATGAAGAATTGCAGTCGAGTAATGAAGAATTAATATCTGCCAACGAAGAACTGCAGTCGAGCAATGAAGAACTTCAATCCTTAAATGAAGAACTCCATACTCTCAATACAGAACATCAGCTTAAAATAAAGGAGCTGATTGAGTTAAACGACGATCTGAACAACTATTTCCGCAGTACAGACATTGGCCAAATCTTCCTTGATAAAGATTTACGTATCCGGAAGTTCAATTCTTCTGCGGTAAACATGGTTAATCTGATTGACGGTGATATAGGCCGCCCTATAAGTCATATTTCTACCAATATTCGATACGACAATCTTTTCCGTGATATTGCCCGCGTTAGCGAGAATGAGGACACAATTGAAAGGGAGATTTTGCTTAACAATGAAAGCCGCTGCTTAATGCGCATTATGCCCTATATCCGAAGGGATAAAAAGCAGGATGGCGTTATCATCACTTTTGTGGATATCTCTGCTATCGCCGCTAAATTGAAAGAAGCAGAAGCGCAACGTGGACAAAGCGAAAACCGGTTTAGAAAGGTGTTTGAGTCCAACATGATTGGAATGTTATTTAGCGACAAGGACGGAGTGATAATTAATGCCAATGATGCATTTCTGGATATGTCGGGCTATTCGCGGGAAGAACTTCTGCGTGGCGATATTACTTGGGAGAAGATTACACCGCCTGAATACACCCATCTTAATAAAGAAGCGGCCGAAAAAATTCGAATAGATGGTATTTGCCCTCCGTTCGAAAATGTATACCGGCGAAAGGATGGGCATTATATAAATGTTTTGCTGGGTGCAGCCTCTTTGAACGAAAGTGATGCAGTTGCTGTAACCTATGTGATTGATATTAGTGAGAAAAAAGAGGCAGAGCGAAAAGAGCTTGAGCTACAAAAGATTATACGCAAGCAACAAGATGAATTTTTAGGGATTTTGATGCATGCTCCCGCGCTGATTTCGATCAGGAGAGGGGAAAACCTCAAACTTGAATTTATCAACGAAACCGCAAGACAATATTTCGGAGGAGACAATGTTGAGGGTAAATCGAATGAAGCTTTAGCCTTTGACTACAATTGGGATAACGCCAGGGCTGTTGAAATTATCAACCAGGTTTATAAAACCGGCAAGCAGCATGTTGCTAAGGCATTCCATATCCGGCGTACCGGAGATGAACAGCTGGCTGCAAGCGATTTTTGGTTTGATTTTATATTTCAGCCCGTATTTGATATCAATGGAAAGATTGATGGAGTCGCTTCATTCGCTTTTGATGTGTCAGACATTATTCGGGCAAATAGGGAAATAAAACTAAGCGAGAGCCGTTTCCGTTTCCTTGCTGAGGCTATACCTCAAAAAGTATGGACGGCCAAGCCAAACGGAGAAGGTGATTACTACAATCAATTGTGGCTCGATTATACCGGCCTTTCGCTAGACGAGTTAAGTGGCTGGGGCTGGCTTGGCGTTGTTCACCCAGACGAC
>Ga0307408_100003129_pt1 | contig 11399 bp, 10 predicted proteins | sample 322Cmetagenome_FD_202116 | JGI IMG/M metagenome (GOLD analysis project Ga0307408, IMG submission 202116) | Maize rhizosphere microbial communities from greenhouse at UC Davis, California, United States - 322HYB-C-3 | ecosystem: Host-associated > Plants > Roots > Rhizosphere > Soil | place... | reverse complement strand
GCAAACTTTGCCAATTAGCACTTGAGAATCACTCGCACACTCTCTAAGCTGCTTACGCGTCACGGAGGACGCCCCCCGCAATTCCTCTCGGTTTCAACCCAGCCTGCGTGTAAAGTGACGGCCATAAAAATCGTGTTCAGGAATCGATTATGTCCGTGGCCAAATCCTCGTTCGACATCAGCGCCAATTTCGACAGCGGCAACATTCAAGTCATCGACCTCAGCAATCCCCTCAGCCCGGTTCTGGCGATTCGCCCGGATACCCGCAGCGCACATTTTCAATGGTTCCACTTCAAGGCCAGCGGTCTGCATGTCGGCCAGGAACACTGGTTCCGGCTGGTCAACGCCAGCCAGTCTTCGTATAACAAAGCGTGGACCGGCTACCAGGCAGTGGCGTCCTACGATCACGTCAACTGGTTCCGCATTCCGACCATTTTCGAAGGCGACTCCCTGCGTTTCTGCCTCGAAGCCACCCAGACCCATGCCTGGTTTGCCTATTTCGAACCGTACAGCCGCGGCCGCCACGACTGGCTGATCGAGCAGGCGCTGAGCAAGGCCGGCACGCAATTGCTGGCCACGGGCAAGAGCGTTGAAGGTCGTGACATCCAGTTACTGCGCAAAGGCAGCGGCGCCGAGGGCCAGCGCAAGGTCTGGATCATCGGTCAGCAACACCCGGGCGAGCACATGGCCGAATGGTTCATGGAAGGCGTGATCGAGCGTCTGGAAAGACACGACGACCCGGTGCTGAACAAACTGCTGGCCAGCGCCGACCTGTACCTGGTGCCGAACATGAACCCGGACGGAGCCTTCCACGGCCATTTGCGCACCAACGCCATGGGCCAGGACTTGAATCGCGCCTGGCAGAACGCCAGTCAGGAAATCAGCCCCGAAGTACTTTTCGTACAGCAGCAAATGGAAAAGTATGGCGTCGATCTGTTCATCGACGTACACGGCGACGAGGAAATCCCCCACGTCTTCACCGCCGGTTGCGAAGGCAATCCGGGCTTCACGCCGCGCATCGCAAAGCTCGAGGAGCACTTCCGCACGCACCTCAAGCACACCACCAAGGATTTCCAGACGCAGTACGGCTACACCCGCGACGAACCGGGCCAGGCCAACATGACCCTGGCCTGCAACAGCGTAGGGCAGAAATACGACTGCCTGTCACTGACGCTGGAAATGCCGTTCAAGGACCACGATGACCACCCCGACAGCATCACCGGCTGGTCGGGCAAGCGCTCGAAACAATTGGGCAAGGATGTGCTGACCACCATCGCCGACATGGTCGATGTCCTGCGCTGATCCCCTGCCCTCGCGTGACCGCAACAAGGCGCATCGACTCGATGCGCCAGTCGTGCAGATCAGCCGCGATCGCGACCGCGCAACATGCTGTCGAGCACTTCGTCACGCCGTATCCAGCCATGGAACAACGCTGCCGCCAGGTGCAACAGCACCGTTAGAAACAACAGATAGGCCAGATAGCCATGCGCTTTGCGCAGCAGCGCGAACAACTGAGCATCAGCGGGCACAATGGCGGGCAATTGCATCGCAGTGCCGAGCATCACCGGCTCGCCCGAAGCACTGATCATCGCCCAGCCGAGCAACGGCAACACCAGCATCAATCCATACAACAACCAATGTGAAGCCTTGGCCGCCAGCGCTTGCCAGTCCGGCAGATCCGCCGGCAGCGGTGGCTGGCGTGTGCTCCAGCGCACCAGCAGACGGACGATCGCCAGCGCCAGAATGGCAATGCCCAGCGGCTTGTGCAGATGGATCAGCCATTCATGCCGCTCGGACACCGAGGTGACCATGCCGGCGCCGATAAACAGCATGGCAATGATCATCACGGCCATCAGCCAGTGCAGCAGCCGTGCCAGCAAAACGAAATGGGTCGGTTGGGTGCTCATGGGCGAGCCTCCTGTTTGGCGGCGGGCAACTGGCTGACTTCGCTGGTGCGGCGCAGGTAGGAATCGGCATAGCCGGCGGATCGGGCGGCAAGCAACGGGTCGTCGGAACCTTGAATGCCGGCCGGTAATACCAGCGGGTCGTAGTTGATGTCACGGCACTCGCCGCTCAGCTGCGGTTGGGTTTTCTCCAGCACCAGCGTGCCGGCATTCAACACTTTGCGCTCGGCGGGCCAGTTCTTGCTGGCATCGTTGACCGGATCCTCGGGATTGGCGAGGGTGATATTCAATTGAAAACGCAGTGGCCCCGATGCCAGGCGTTGAACCAGATCCTTTTCAAGGAAATCGCCGCCCTCGGGCGCGGTAGCACCGACAGCGTCGCGCGCAACGGGGGTCATGCTCCAGCGCACCGCCTGTTTCTTGCCGTTACCGTCGACCAGGTAAAACGCGTTGACGCTGTTATAGGTTTCGGTGGCGTAACTGGCCGACGGTTTGGCCGTCTTGATCCAGGTTAGAAAAGGCACTGCTTCCGGGTGCGCAGCGAAGAACGCGGGCACCTTCGTTGGGTCCGGTTTTCCGGTGGCCGGATCTGGCGACTGCGCCTGCTGCAACTGATAGAAGGCCTCCGGTGTGCCGACCGGAAACACCGGCATGCTGTTCATGCCGGTGCGCCACTGTTGGCCGTTGGCCTGGGTGAAACGCAGCGCCAGGCTGCGGATCGGTACGCTGCTGTCCGGCGCGTAGGGATTGCCCGAGGGCAGTGCGAAACGCCCGACCACCGGCGTTTGCGCCTCGTTGAACACTTGCGCGGTGGAAAACGCACGCGCCTCGCCACTGCTCTCGAAATGGCCGATCACGCACACGCCTTTGCCGTGGTTGCGGCGAAAACCGGGATGCACACCGTTGTTCTTTTCCAGCACATCCACCAGCGCTTTTGGCGTCAGCCGTTGTGGGTCAAGGTTGCCATGCACGTAGGCAAACGCCCCGGCCATTGCAGCGACAACCACGGCAATACCGCCCAGGCGCAATATCAGACTTGCAGCACCCAAGGGTGGACGCTGCGCCCTTCCGGGCGGCGTTGTATCAGGTGAGGTGCGGTCAACCATGAAAGACTCCAGAGCCAAAGGCCAGAAGGAAAGGTGCTATGAGACGTACGCCTCGCAGGTTTATTCCTTCAGAACTGTAGTTTCTTTCACCGCACCGTGTAGGACGCTGCGCTTGAGCGATTCAAAGCTGCTCGAAACGGGGCTCGCGCTTTTCCAGAAAGGCTTGCATCCCCTCTTTCTGTCCGGGCGTGCTGAACAAACCGTGAAACACCCTGCGTTCAAACAACACGCCGTTGCGCAGCCCCGTTTCCAGCGCATGGTTGACCGCTTCACGGCCAGCCCGAGTAGCCGTTCGCGGGAATCCGGCGATGCGTCGTGCCACGGTCACTGCCTCTTCGAGCAATTGATCGGCGGCCGTCACGCGTGACACCAGTCCTGCCTGCTCGGCCTCCCTTGCGCCCATCGCACGCCCGGTGAGAATCATGTCCATAGCCTTGGCCCTGCCGATGGCCCGCGTCAGCCGTTGAGTGCCACCCATGCCGGGAATTACGCCCAAGGTGATTTCCGGTAAAGCAAACTGTGCGGACTCAGCGGCGATGATCACGTCGCACATCATCGCCAGCTCACAGCCACCGCCGAAGGCGAATCCGGCGACGGCTGCCACTTTTGGCGTCCGCAACCCAGCGAAAGCATCCCATCCGGCGAAGTAATCCTCCGTAATCAGGTCCAGGCACGACTTGGCATACATCTCCTTGATGTCCGCGCCCGCAGCAAAGTACTCGAGGGTACCGGTAATCACGAAGCACCCGACGTCAGGATCGGCGTCCAACCCGCGCATTGCGTTCAGCAATTGATGCGTTAGCGCCGTGCTCAGGGCATTTCGTGCCTGTGGTCGATTCAACCGGATCAATACGACCCGGCCCATTCGTTCGATCAATACACTCATGGTCATTTCATCCTCGGAAAAGTCTGTCGGGAAAAGTTTTCGCAGCACGCTCAGGAGTCCCAGATGGCGCCGTAGGCAGGAATGCCCCGTGCTTCCATTTCCTCCACGACCCGCTCGGTCAGTTTCTGATTGGAAATGCAAATGACTGCTTCGGCGCCGAACGACTGCACGGCGGCATAAGCGAGTGCCACCAGATCAGGTTTTCCGCGCACATCGGTATCCCAGATCAGCGCATCAGGCTGGGCTTGCAGGATTTCATCGACCAACGCATCGCCATACGTTGTCCTCGGGCTGCGAGTGGACCAGATCAGGCGTATGGGCACTTGCCTGGCCAGTAAATGTGGCAACACGGGCCCGATACCGCTGCCGGTGGCGATATACACCACCGACTTGAACAGCGTTTCGATGTGTGCAACGCCTGCAGTGCTGATGCCCTTGACCCAGACATGCGTCGGCGGCTGCTCGATAAAGGCACCCGTCCAGTCGCCGGCACGGGAAATGATCAGTCGGAAACCCTCCTCTCCTGGCGTAGGAATATTCGCGAAGGAGTGCCATTCCCACAGCGGACTGCGACTGATCGCCGTGGCGGAACCGGCGAACGGCGTGTGATGCGCAAAGCGCGCTATCACTGCGTGTGAAGAAGTGCGGACGAGGCTGACAGGCACTTTACGCAACCGCAGCCAAGGCAGCGCAACGCTGAGCGTCACCAGCAGCAGCACCCAGAACGAGACCGTGCGAGGAACAAGGCCGATCAGCGCCGCCGTCGGATTCTGCTCGCGCGCAGACACCGCTGTGATTACCCAGAACAACCCCAGCGCAGCCCATCCGGCGAAACGATGAGTTCGCTCGAAGGCGTTATGAAAGCGCGCGCGAATCGCCGGCATGGCCATGATCGCGACCAGCAACATCAGCCCGAGCAACCCAGCATTGAGGCCAAGCAGCGTCAGCGAAACATCACCCGGCCGCGCGTACCATTGCCAGATCATCGACCCGAACAGCAGCGCAAACCAGGCAATCGCCGCCATCGCGCCACCGCTGTGCAACCCACCGAAGTGATAGACCTTGGCCAGCGAGCGGCGAATAGTCAGTGGCCAACACGTCGGTACCCGGGTCGCCAGCCAGAACAACAGATTGATGACGTACTGCTGACGAATCAGGATCGCCAGCGAAAGGTTGGCCATCACCAGCCCGGACAGCACCGGCAAATCCACACCGGCAGAAGACCACCACTGGCCGATTTCAAGCCCGTAGCCCAGCACCGCGACATTGCACGCCAGCACCAGCATCACCAGGCGGTTGTAGTGTGAAAACATCGGCAGCGTTCCCAGCCGCCGCCAGAGTGCCCGGCGCGGCGGCAAGACAATCTCCGTTTGCATCGCGCTCATGCCGGCACCTGCGACGTTGTGCCAGTCGTTTGCGTCTGGTGCGCAACAGCCCACTCAAGCAGCAAGCGCTTGTCGACTTTGCCACGGGACGTCAGCGGTATGACATCCACGGCCAGAATCAGCGACGGCACGCAGTAATAGGCAAGTCGGTTTTCACAGCAGGCGCGAGCGGCCTCAACGTCGGTGCTGGCGGGATAGACGAATGCCACCAGATGTCGGTTGTCGAGTTTGAGCGTGACCGCGCGTTCGCAGTTCGGCGCAGACTCCAGCACTGTCGATACCGAGTCGAGCTCCACCCGAAAACCGCGGACCTTGACCTGATCGTCGACTCGCCCAAGGTGTTCCAGCTCACCGTCTTCCGTCCAGCGCCCGAGATCACGCGTGCGGAACATCATGCGCCCCTGACCCAGAAACGGGTCGGGTTGGTAGCGCTCGCCAGTCAGTTGCGGATTGCCCAGATAGCCCGCCGTAACACAATCGCCACCCGCCCACATTTCGCCCTGTTCGCCCGGGCCGCAAAGTTGCCCGGCCTCATCAAGCACATACACGGTGTTATTGGGCGTCGGCTTGCCGATCGTCAGCGCTCCCGCTCCCTGATAATGCTGCATCGTATTGACGATAGTGGTTTCGGTCGGTCCGCATGCATTGTAAAAGGTGCAAAACGCCGCCCAGCGATCGGCCAATGGCTGCGGGCAAGGCTCACCGGCCAAAGCGACCACTTTCACCCGGCTGCAACGAGCAGCATCCAGCGTGGCGAGAATCGAAGGCGTCGCGATCAGCACATCGCACTGTTCGGCGGTCTGCGCGATGTCCTTGCCGCGAATCAACAGCGTTGCGCCATGGGCCAGACACCCGAATATTTCCCAGGCCGCCATGTCGAAAGCGATGTTGAGGATCTGCCCGACGGTCAATCCGGGCCGCATACCGAGATTGCCGGGTGCGGTCAGCAAAATGTTGCACACGTTGCGCTGAGTCACGCGCACGCCGTTGGGCAGGCCGGTCGTGCCGGAGGTAAACAACACAAAACAGACCGGATCCACCAATGAGCTTGCGCCCACGACGTTCTGCTCATCCGCTGGCGCACTGGCGACGCTGATGAACTCGTCCAGATGAATGCAGTGTTGGGCCGGAGTCAGGGCAATCGCTTGGGCCAGTTCGCCAAGGGTCAGGACCACACGCACCTTGGCGACGTCCATGATGTGGCGCAATTGCGCAACGGGGGTAATGCCGACATGTTGCGGAATATAGGCGGCGCCGACTTTCAAGACCGCCAGCATGCCCACCAGCATCGGAATCGAACGCTCGACAAACAACGCCACGTGGTCGCCAGGCAATACACCCTGCTCAAGCAACACGGCTGCGAGCCGATTGGCCTGGCGGTTCAATTCGCCATAGCGAATGGACTGCCCCTGATGCCGCGCGGCAATCGCTTCAGGCCGGACACGCGCCTGTTTTTCGATCGCACAATGAATCAGCTTCGCATCCGGTTCGACCTTTGGGCCGCAGCCAAATCGTTGCCATGGATTGGGCTCGAGCTTTACTGCGCGATCAAATCCCTGTGTTGCTCGGCGAGTGCTTGCGAACGCTTGCATGGAATATTCCTTTAGCTGATTTCAACCCTGTCTGGTCGCGTCCGCTGTGGCCTGGGTTCAGCCGCAGACAGATGCGCGTCTCAAATGGGTTGAGCAGCGAACGGAAAATCCATTACAAGCACTACAAGCAACGCCGAATTCTCCTACATGCAGAGCTCATGAAACATTTAGTCATAGAGATGGAATAACCTGCGTCACGGAACGTCTTCCCTAGACTCCGCCCTATGGCTCCAAGCATTGCCTGCGATGAACATCTCGACATGAACGTACTCGATGAACAACTGCGTGAACTGATTCCCCGGTTACGCCGCTTCGCCGTATCGCTGACACGCAACAGCAGCAGCGCCGACGATCTGGTTCAGGCCAGTCTGGAACGGGCATTGTCGAATTGGGGTGAAAAACGCGCCGATGGCGACCTGCGTGCCTGGTTGTTTGCGATCCTGTACCGGCAGTTTCTCGACGCGCATCGCCGCTCTCGACGCTATGCGCGGATGCTCGAATTTTTCACCGGCCGCGACGACACCGAACCGTCGGTGGAGCGCACCGTGATCGCTCAATCAACCCTGCAAGCCTTCGACCGTTTGCCTACCGAACAGCGCGCGCTGCTGCTGATGGTCTCGGTCGAAGGCCTGTCCTATAAAGAGGTCGCCGAGATTCTCGGCACCCCGCTCGGCACCGTGATGTCGCGCCTGTCCCGCGCCCGCCAGGCCCTGCGCCAATTGAGCGACGGCGAAATCAGCAGCCCTTCTTTGCGGATACTCAAATGATCAGCCTGCCTCCCAACGAGCGTGATCTGCACGCGTACGTCGACCATCAGCTCAGCGACGCCGACCGGCGTGTGCTGGAAACCTGGCTGGCCAGCCACCCGGACGAAGCGGCGCTGGTTCGTGCCTGGCAGCAAGACGCTCAGCAACTGCGTGCAGCGCTGAGCGGTGCGTTGCAGCAACCGGCCAATCCGGCGCTTGATCCGGCATTGATTCGCCAGCGTCGCCAGCGTCAGTCACGGCGCCATCTGGCCAGTGCGGCGCTGCTGCTGATTGCCGTCAGCATCGGTGGTTTCAGTGGTTGGCAGGCACGGGAAATGACCCTCGTGCGCGCCTCGGTGCTACCGATGACCGATGCCTTGCAAGCCTATCGCCTGATTGCCCAGCAAGGCCTGCTTCCGGCCGATTACCAGGTCGACAATGACGGTGACATGCAGCGCTGGCTCGATCGTTATTTCACCCAGGCCAGTCGCTTGCCGGATCTGACGGCGGCCGGGTTCGAACCGGTCAGCGGACGTCTGCTGAGCACCGATGAGGGGCCGGCGGCGATGGTGATGTATGAAGATCGCAGCGGCCACAAGGTGAGTTTTTATGTTCGCCCGCCGGGGCCGAAAAACACCTTTTTGCCGCGCGGCCGGCGCAGCGATGGGGATTTGCAGGCCGAATATTGGTCGGGTGACGGTTACAACTATGCGATGGTCAGCCCGACGGACTTGCCGGCAGCACAACTGCTCAAGCCGTTGCAGCCCTTCTGATCGGAACACCGAATCCCTGTGGGAGCCAGCCTGCTGGCTCACACAAGTTGAATTTCGACAGCCTGCATTCACTCGGTCACCCTCAACGAAAGCATGGCCGATCTAACCACCCTCTGGTTACACTGAACCGCCGCGCCTCCGGGCGCCGCTTTGACGAACACGGAGACCCCGCAAGTGCCTGCCCCACCGCCGAAACGTTCAAAACTGCTGGCGCGCTGGCCGGCATTGCGCCGCTGGCTCGGCAAGGGCGTGCCGGCCAGCGCCGGGCATGATGCCAATGCTCAGGTAGTCCGCGATTACTTTCGACACAAGGCTAATGAACAGGGCTACACCCTTAGCCACAGCCAGCAGCGCGTCATCGATTGCATGGCGCAACAGGCCAGCCTGTTGTTCGGAGCCCGCGAGCATCACCCGCCGAGCCTGTATCTGTTCGGCGCGGTCGGACGTGGCAAAAGCTGGTTGCTCGACGGTTTCTTTCAGGCGCTGCCGATCAGCGAGAAACGCCGGCTGCATTTCCATCAGTTCTTTGCGCAATTGCATGCGGGCATGTTCCGTCATCGCGATCAGGACGATGCGCTGGAGGTAACGCTCGATGAACTGCTGGAAGATTGTCGGGTGCTGTGTTTCGACGAATTCCATGTGCATGACATTGGCGATGCGATGCTCATCACCCGGCTGTTCAAGGCGCTGTTCAAACGGCGGATTCTGCTGCTGGTGACGTCCAATTACCCGCCCGAAGGCCTGCTGCCCAACCCGCTGTATCACGCGCGCTTCAAACCGGTGATCGAGCTGATCCAGGCGCGCATGCACGTCATGGAAGTCGGCGGGCCGCATGATTACCGCAGCCAGCAGCGGCATTTTCAACATCAAGTGTTTACCCACGGGCATTACGTGTGGCCCGGCACGCCGGCGCAACGCGCAGCACTTGATCTACCGCCTGCCGAAGCGCAGCCCATTGCGCTGACCGTCGGCACCCGACAGTTTCAGGCGCGGTTCTGCACGGATCGACGCATCGGTTTCACCTTCAACGATCTGTGCGAACAGCCGACCGCCGTCATGGACTATCTGGAACTGTGTCGACGTTTCGATCATTGGGTCATCGAGGATCTGCCCGAACTGGGCGAATGCCCGATCGCCGCGCAACAGCGCTTCATCAACCTGATCGACGTGCTTTACGACCAGGACAAGCATCTGACACTGATCGGGCGACTGCCACTGCGCGAAAGCCTCGAGGGCCACGCCACCGATCTGGCCCGCACCCGCAGCCGGTTGGGGCAGTTGCAAACAATTCACGACCTTTCTTGAGCCACCATCCCCTGTGGGAGCCAGCCTGCTGGCGATGGCGGTGGGACAGCCAGAACATCAGCGACAGTGAGTCAGCTATCGCCAGCAGGCTGGCTCCCACAGGTTTCGTGGTGCTGAATCGCTTTGCCGTTATCATGTCGCCCCGCGCCGCTCCTTTATCGAAAGCGAACACCTACCATGCACACCCTTGCTCAATTGCGCGCCGGCGAACTGTCGGGCATTACTCGTCTGGATCTGTCGTGTGGCCTGACTGAGTTTCCGCGAGAGATATACGCTCTGGCCGACACCCTCGAAATCCTCAACCTCAGCGGCAATGCCTTGAGTCGTCTGCCGGATGACTTGCATCGCCTGAAGCATCTGCGCGTGCTGTTCTGCTCCGATAACCGGTTCACCGAGCTGCCGGCATGTCTCGGCGAGTGCGCGGCGCTGACCATGGTCGGCTTCAAGGCCAATCGCATCGCCAGCGTACCGGCCGCCGCCCTGCCGCCCTTGCTGCGCTGGCTGATTCTCACCGATAACTGCCTGGAGCGTCTGCCAAGCGAACTCGGTGAGCGCCCTGCCCTGCAAAAACTCATGCTCGCCGGCAACCGCTTGCAAGCGCTGCCGCCATCGCTGAGCCAATGCCATCGGCTCGAATTGATCCGTATCGCCGCCAACCGCCTGATCGAGTTGCCGCAGTGGCTGCTGACCCTGCCAAGCCTGACGTGGCTGGCCTACGCCGGCAATCCGCTGGAAACCGAGGCAGACGCGGCCGCGCTAGAGGCGACGCCGAAAATCGACTGGTCGGCGCTGCTGCTGCAACAGCAACTGGGTGAAGGCGCCTCAGGGGTGATCTCGCGCGCGGACTGGCAACGTGACGACGGTCCGCTGACCCCGGTGGCGGTCAAGCTGTACAAGGGCGAGATGACCAGCGATGGCTCGCCGCTGCACGAAATGAATGCCTGCATCACCGCGGGCCAGCATCCCAATCTGATCCGCATCGAGGGGCGCATCAGTGGCCACCCTGACGGCCAGCAAGGTCTGGTGATGCAGTTGATCGATCCGTCGTTTGCCAACCTCGCCGACCTGCCGAGCCTTGATTCCTGCTCGCGCGACGTCTACGCCGCTGATCGCCGCTTCAGCGCCGAGGTCGCGCTGAACATCGCCAAAGGCATCGCCTCGGCGGCGCAGCATCTGCATCGTCAAGGCATCACCCATGGCGACCTGTATGGGCACAACATTCTGTTGAATCAGCACGGCGATTGTCTGCTCGGCGATTTTGGTGCGGCGTCGTTTCACGCTGTCGAGGACAACCCGCAAACGCGCGCGCTGCAACGCATCGAGGTACGTGCCTTCGGGATTTTGCTCGGGGAGTTGCTCGCGCGCATCGATAGCGGGCTGAGCGATCGGCAGCGGCTGGCGCTCGAGGCGCTGGAGCAGCGCTGCTGTCAGGCGGAGGTGCTGGCGCGGCCGGGGTTCGGTGAGGTCATTGAGGTGTTGTGGAAATTGTGACCGCTGCGCGGTCAATCGCTAGCAGGGCTAGCTCCTACAGGGGATTTGTGTGGTTTGCAGATACCCTGTGGAAGCTAGCCCTGCTAGCGATGAGGCCTTCACTGACTAAGAAAAATCAGCCTGCCAGACCGACGAACATATCCTGCACGTCGTCATGGTTGTCGAGGCCTTCGAGGAACGCTTCGACTTCGGCCATCTGCTCGTCGCTCAGG
>Ga0307408_100003126_pt1 | contig 11407 bp, 9 predicted proteins | sample 322Cmetagenome_FD_202116 | JGI IMG/M metagenome (GOLD analysis project Ga0307408, IMG submission 202116) | Maize rhizosphere microbial communities from greenhouse at UC Davis, California, United States - 322HYB-C-3 | ecosystem: Host-associated > Plants > Roots > Rhizosphere > Soil | place: USA... | reverse complement strand
CATCGTGCATCGCGACGTCAAGCCGTCGAACCTGATGGTCGATCACCATGGGCGACTACTGCTGGTTGACTTCGGCCTTGCATGCCGCCCCGGGGCGGCGCCCGCGCACGGGACTCCCGGTTACATGGCGCCGGAACAAATGCGCGGCAGCGTCACGGCACGCTGCGATATCTATGCGGCGGGCGTGGTGCTGTACCGCATGCTGGCGGGCCGCCTGCCGTTCAGCGGCACGCCGTTTGAAACCATGCAGCAGGCACTGCGGGGGCAGGTGCCGCCGCTGCCGGACACCTTGCCGTGGCTGGCGCCGTCCATGCGTGCGGCGTTCGATGCGGTGCTGGCGCGCGCGCTGTCGGCCGACTGTGGAACCCGCTTTGCGAGCGCCGGTGCGATGCGGGTTGATCTCCATAATTCCTCCCTATTTTGATGCCATGATTCGCGCGGCGTACTTGGCCCGCCATACAGGCGGTTACAGGCGCGTCTATCAGTCGCAAAACGTTGGCAACAGCCTATGGCAGAAATAGAATTATTTTCTGGAATTTAATGGAAATTCCCTTTATAGTCGTGATCGGCATGAACAAGCAGAAAAACAGCCCATGAGCATGGTGGACATCGACTCTTTGCTTCAGGAAGTCTCGACCGACGAGCCGTGCGGCCCGAACCTCGAGTACGATCCCGAATTCCTGGAACTGGAACAAGCCTTGCAAGGCAAGCCGGAAGTCCAGTACGGCGACACGATCACTCCCGCAGTCCCTCCCGAATGGAAAGTAGTCAAGCGCCTGGCAATCGGCTTGCTGGAGCGTAGCCGCGACCTGCGCATCGTCATGGCCTTGGCCAGAGCCGGGCTGGCGTTGCATGGCATGGACGGCCTGGCTGAAAGCATGACGCTGGCGCGCCGCCTGCTCGACGAGCGCTGGGACAGCGTGCATCCGCAACTCGATCCCGATGACGACATGGATCCGATGTTGCGCATCAATTCGCTGGCGATGCTGACCGACAGCGGCTTCCTGCGCGAAGTGAAGGAAGCGACCTTGCTGATGCTGCCGGGCCTGGGCCCGCTGTCGGTGCGCTTGCTGGAATTGGCCAGCGGTGAAATTCCCACGCCGGAAGGCGAAGCGAAGATTGAATTGCATTCGATCGAAGCGGCCGCGCTCGATGCCGATCCTGAAAAAATGGCGGCCGCGCTGGACGCCGCGACGCGCGCCTTCGATGCCGCCTCGGAAGCCGAACTCACGCTGGTGCGCCAGGTCGGCAGTTCGCAGGCGCTCAATATCGACGGCCTGACGCGCATCTTGCGCCGTGGCCGCGACTTCCTGTCGGAACAGCAGGCCAATGCGGCCGGCGAGGGCGGCGGCGCGTCCGGGCAGGCCCTGGACGACGGCGGTGAAACCGGTGGCGATGACGGTGGCGATGAAAGCGACGGCGGCGATGGCCAGGCCGCCCCGGCGGCGGGCCGCCGCGCCGCCCGCGCGCCGGCCGCCATCAGTGGCGAAATCGCCAGCCGTGCGGACGTGATCCGCATGCTCGACAAGATCAACAAGTATTACCAGCAGTACGAGCCATCGAGCCCGGTGCCGTTGCTGCTGGACAGGGCCAAACGCCTGGTGCCGAAGAACTTCTTTGAAATCATGGAAGACCTCGCGCCCGATGGCATGACCCAGTTGCTGGCCGTTAGCGGTCCGCGCCCGGAGGATCAACAGCAGCAGGAATATTGACCCTGGCAGCATTTTTCATGGAGGAGTAAATCGTGGGCAAAGAAAGTAGCCAGAAATTTATCGCACGCAACCGTGCGCCGCGCGTACAGATCGAGTACGACGTCGAGGTCTACGGCGCCGAAAAGAGCGTCCAGTTGCCCTTCGTGATGGGGGTGCTGGCGGACCTGTCGGGCCAGCCCGCCGATCCACTGGCGCCAGTGGCCGACCGCAAGTTCCTCGAGATCGACGTGGACAACTTCGATGAACGCCTGAAATCCATGAAGCCGCGCGTCGCCGTCCAGGTGCCGAACACGCTGACCGGCGAAGGCAACCTGTCGGTCGACATGACCTTTGAAAGCATGGACGATTTCACCCCGGCCGCCATCGCGCGCAAGGTCGAATCGCTGAACAAGCTGCTGGAGGCGCGCAGCCAGCTGTCCAACTTGCTGACCTATATGGATGGCAAGACGGGCGCGGAAGAACTGATCGGCAAGGTCTTGAACGACCCGGCACTGATGCAAGCGCTGACGTCGGCGCCGAAGCCACAAGAATAAGCGACACAGCGACCATATAGCGGAGGAACAGATGGCTCAGACCCAAGAATCACAGCAAGGGGCAACCGGTACGCTCGAATTGAGCGACTTCGGCAGCCTGCTGCAGAAAGAATTCAAACCGCAGTCGGACAAGGCCAAGGAAGCGGTCGAGAACGCGGTGAAAACCCTGGCCGAACAAGCGCTGGCCGGCACCAACCTGGTGTCGGGCGACGTGCTGGCGACGATCGAAGGCCTGATCGCCGGCCTGGACAAGAAGCTGACGGAACAGATCAACCTGATCATGCACACCGACGAATTCCAGAAAGTGGAATCGGCGTGGCGCGGCCTGCACTACCTGGTCAACAATACCGAGACCGATGAAACGCTGAAGATCCGCGTGATGAACATCTCGAAAAACGACCTGGCCAAGACCCTGAAGAAATACAAGGGCACCGCATGGGACCAGAGCCCGATCTTCAAGAAGATGTACGAAGAGGAATTCGGCCAGTTCGGTGGCGAGCCATTCGGCTCCATCGTGGCCGACTATTACTTCGACAACAGCGCGCCGGATGTGGAACTGCTGTCCGGCATGGCGAAAATCGCTTCCGCCGCGCACGCGCCGCTGATTTCCGCCGCCGCGCCATCGGTGATGCTGATGGAATCGTGGAGCGAGCTGTCGAATCCCCGCGACCTGACCAAGATCTTCCAGACCCCGGAACACGCCGCCTGGCGCTCGTTCCGCGAATCGGAAGATGCGCGCTACGTCGGCCTGGCCATGCCGCGCTTCCTGGCGCGCCAGCCCTACGGCGCCAAGACCGATCCGGTCGAAGCGTTCGATTTCGAGGAAGACACCTCGGCGCCGGGTTCGAAAAACTATACCTGGGCCAACGCGGCGTACGCGATGGCGGTCAACATCAACCGCTCGTTCAAGGAATACGGCTGGTGCTCGCGCATCCGCGGTATCGAGTCCGGCGGCGCGGTGGAAGGCTTGCCGGTGCATAGCTTCCCGACCGACGACGGCGGCGTGGCGATGCAGTGCCCGACCGAGATCGCGATTTCCGACCGGCGGGAAGCGGAACTGGCGGCCAACGGCTTCATGCCGCTGATCCACAAGAAAAACACCGATTTCGCGGCCTTCATCGGTGCGCAATCGCTGCACAAGCCAGCCGAATACGACGATCCGGACGCCACCGCCAACGCCAACCTGGGCGCGCGCCTGCCATACCTGTTCGCCACCTGCCGCTTCGCGCATTACCTGAAGTGCATCGTGCGCGACAAGATCGGTTCGTTCAAGGGCCGCGATGAAATGGAACGCTGGCTCAGCAACTGGATCAACCGTTATGTTGACGGCGATCCCGCCAACTCGAGCGAAGGCACCAAGGCCCAGAAACCGCTGGCCGCCGCTGAAGTCCTGCTGGAAGAAGTTGAAGGTAATCCAGGCTACTACACGTCCAAGTTCTTCCTGCGTCCGCACTACCAGCTGGAAGGCCTGACCGTGTCGCTGCGCCTGGTTTCGAAACTGCCGTCCGCCAAAGGCGGCTGATCCGACGTCACCCAACGTTACAAATTCACTAGGAGATTAAAATGGCAGTAGACATGTTCCTGAACCTGGGCGCCACCATCAAAGGCGAAACCCAGGACAAAGCACAAAAAGCAGCGGGCGATATCGACATCCTGGCGTGGAGCTGGGGCGCCAGCAACTCCGGTTCGTTCCACGCCGGTGGCGGCGGCGGCGCCGGCAAGGCCAACTTCCAGGATATTTCCTTCACCAAGTACCTGGATAAAGCTTCGCCGGCGATCCTGATCGCGCTGGCCAAAGGCTCGCACATCCCGACCGCCAAGCTGCTGGTGCGCAAAGCCGGCGAAGGCCAGCAAAAGTACCTGGAAATCACCATGACCAAGGTCCTGGTGACGTCGTGCTCGACCGGTGGTTCCGGTGGCGAAGACCGCCTGACGGAAAACGTCACCCTGAACTTCGCCGAAGTGAAGTTCGAATACTTCCTGCAGAACGAAAAGGGCGTGACCGCGTCCGGTGGCGTGTTCAACTGGGACATCGCCGCCAACGCCAGCAAGTAAGCCGTATCCCGGAGGCGGCAACGCCTCCCTTCCGCCGCATGCGCCCTTGTGCGGGCGCATGCGGCGGCCCCCCACAAAACGGAAAACTCAGCCATGGACGCGCTACAGCTCATCAGCGAGGGACAACTGGCTCCCGCGCTCGCCGCATTGCAAGACCAGATCCGCAAGGATCCGGCCAATTCCCGCCTCCGTACCTTCCTGTTCCAGCTGCTGTGCGTGCAAGGCCAATGGAACCGCGCGCTGAACCAGCTGAACGTGACGGCTGAAATGGATGCCGCCGCGCTGCCAATGGCGCAGGCCTACCGCGAAACGATCCAGTGCGAAGCGCTGCGCGAAGAAGTCCTGGCCGGCAAGCGTGTGCCGGTGGTCTTTGGCGAACCGCAACCGTGGGTGGCGCTGCTGTTCGAGGCGTTGAAACTGGAAGCCGAAGGCGAACCGGACGCCGGCGCCGCCGCGCGCGAACGCGCCTTTGCCGATGCCCCCGCGATTGGCGGCGCCATCAACGGCACGCCCTTTGAATGGCTGGCCGACAGCGACACGCGCCTCGGTCCCGTGCTGGAAACCATCCTCAATGGCCGCTACCTGTGGGTGCCGATGATGCACATTTCACGCATCGAGATCGCGGCGCCGGTGGACTTGCGCGACAACGTGTGGATGCCGGCCACCTTCACCTGGACCAATGGCGCCGCCACGGTCGGGTTCATCCCGACCCGCTACAGCGGCACTGTGCACGCCGGCGCGGACGATGCGCTGCTGCTGGCGCGCCGTACGGAATGGAATGACGAAGGCCACGCGCTGGGCCAGCGCATGTTCGCCACCGATGCGGGCGAGTTCGCGCTGATGGACGTGCGCACCATCGAGTTCGGCGAAACCATCGCATCCGATGCATCCGGCGGCGAAGGCGGTAATGGCTGAACTGGCGCCACGTGAGCGGCTGCAACCGTCGCTGCTGGACCGCCTGACGGACGACGAGCCGGATAAAACGGTCGAGTCGCGCGAGCGCAGGGTGCTGTCGCTGCGCACCCTGCGCGACAGCGTGCTGCGCGACCTGGGCTGGCTGCTGAACACGACGAACTTGCTGTCCGTCACGAATTTGCCGAAGCTCCCTTGCGTGGCGGGATCGGTGCTCAATTACGGCATGCCGGACATTTCCGGCCTGTCGGTCGCCGGCATGAACCTGATGGACCTGGAACGCGGCATCCGCCAGGCGATCTGGGACTTCGAACCCCGCCTGATCAGGGCGTCGGTGACGGTGCGCGCCATCGCGGAAGAATCCTCCGGCAATACCATCATGTTTGAAATCGAAGGCGATATGTGGGCGCAGCCCTATCCTGAACGGCTGTACCTGAAAACCGAACTCGATATCGACCGCGCCTCGATCCGCCTGCAGGAAACCGGCGGCGCCGCGCCGACGCAGGCCCCCACACTCGTGCCGACCATGGCGCCATTTCGGTTGATATCGTCATGAATCCGCGCCTGTTACGCTACTACAGCCAGGAATTGCAGCACCTGCGTGAGGTGGGCGGCGAGTTCGCGCGCGAGTACCCGAAGATCGCCGGCCGCCTGGGCCTGGAGGGCTTTGAATGCGCCGACCCGTATGTCGAGCGCCTGCTGGAAGGCTTCAGCTTCCTTGCCGCCCGCGTGCAAATGAAACTGGATGCGGAATTCCCCCGTTTCACCCAGCACTTGTCGGAACTGGTGTATCCGCACTTCCTGGCGCCGACGCCCTCGATGGCGGTGGTGCAGTTGCAGCCGGACTTGTCGAATCCCGCGCTGAAGCAGGGCTTCCTGGTGCCGCGCGGCACCGCCATGCGCAGCGTGCTGGGCAAGGGCGACAGCACGCCTTGCGAATACCGCACCGCGCACAACGTCACCATGTGGCCGGTCGAGCTGGCCGAAGCGCGCTTTTATACGCAGGCGGGACTGGACCTGCAGTTGCCGCCGGCCGTCAAGGCCGGTATCCGGCTCAGGCTGCGCACCACCGGCGGCGTGAATTTCAATGCGCTGGCGCTGGACCAGCTGGACTTGCACGTGCGCGGCAGCGATGAGCTGCCGGTGAAAATCGTCGAGAAAATCCTCGGCAATATCGAAGGGGTGCTGGTCACCACGCCCGACGGCACGCAAACCCTGTTGCCGAAATCCGCCGTGTCGCAGCGCGGCTATGCGGAAGACGAGGCGCTGCTGCCGAGCGGGCGCCGCACCTTCCAGGGCTACCGCCTGCTGCAGGAATATTTCGCCTTCCCGGCGCGCTTCCTGTTCGTGCGCGTGGCCGGATTGCGGCAGGCGCTGGCCCGCTGCGCCGGCGGCGAGGCCGATATCGTGCTGTTGCTGAACAAGGGAGACAGCCAGCTCGAGCAAGTGCTCGACGCGTCGAACTTCGCGCTGAACTGCACGCCCGCCATCAATCTGTTCCAGCGCCGCGCGGACCGCATCAATATCAGTGGCGACCAGTTCGAATACCACGTGCTGGTGGACCGTACCCGGCCGATGGATTTTGAAGTATTCCAGGTCGAGGAAGTGACGGGCTATGGCTCGGGCGCCAGCGGGGAACAGGTGTTCCGGCCGTTTTATACGGCGCGCGACATCGGCAGCCTGCACCAGGAAAAAGCCTTTTACCACTTGCGCCGCGAGCCGCGCATGGTGTCGCAGCGCCAGCGCCGCGTGGGGCCTCGCTCGAGCTATATCGGCAGCGAAACCTTCATTTCCATCGTCGACGCCAACGAGGCGCCCTACAGCGAAGACTTGCGCCAGCTGGGATTGACGGTGTGGTGCACCAACCGCGATTTGCCGCTGTCGATGCCGCTCGGCGTCGGCAAGACCGATTTCATCCTCGATTCCGGCGCGCCCGTGACATCGGTGCGTTGCCTGGCCGGGCCGAGCCAGCCGCATGCCTCGTTCGCGGAAGGCGCGGTGGCCTGGCGCCTGCTGAACCACCTGTCGCTCAATTACCTGTCGCTGACCGACAGCGATGCGCGCCAGGGCGCCGTCGCGTTGCGTGAAATGCTGTCGCTGTATTGCCATCCAAGCGACATGAATGGCCAGCGCCAGGTCGAAGGCGTGCAATCGATCGCGACGTCACCGGTCACGCGGCGCATGCCGTCGCCGGGACCGATCGCCTTCGCGCGCGGCCTGCAACTGACCCTCACGCTCGATGACACGGCATTTGAAGGCACCGGCGCCTTCCTGCTGGGCGGTGTGCTGGCGCACTTCTTTGCGCAATACGTGTCGATCAATTCATTCACGGAAACCGTGGTGCGCACCGTCAGCCGGGGCGACATCATGCGCTGGCCGGCCAGGGGAGGCGTATGCGCGATCCTGTAAGCGTCGAGACCGCGCTGGAGCGCGACGCGGCGCGCATGGATTTCACGCAAGTGCTGCGCATGATCGAAAACGCGCATCCGCATTTGCCACGCATCGGCGCCTCGCTGCGGCCGCGCGACGATGCGGTGCGTTTCGGCCAGGAAGCGTCGCTGACGTTCCACCCGACCATGCTGTCCGGGTTCAAGCGCGCCAGCGGCGACGCGAAAGCGCGCCTGGCCGTGAATTTTTTTGGCCTGCTGGGGGCGAACGGCCCGATGCCGACCCACATCACCGAATACGTGCGCGACCGGCTGCGCAATGGCGGCGACGGCACCATGCTGGCCTTTCTGGACGTGTTCCACCACCGGCTGCTGTCGCTGTTCTACCGCGCCCGCGCGCAAAATGAACCGGCCATCAGCCTGGACCGCGCGGATGCGGACCGCTTTGGCGAATTTGTCGGCTCCCTGTTCGGCATCGGTTCGCCGGCCATGCGCCAGCGCGACGCCATCGGCGACTTCGCCAAACTGCATTTCGCCGGACTGCTGGCCAACAATGCGCGCCCCGCCAGCGGGCTGGAAGTCATCCTGTCCGCTTATTTCCACTTGCCGGTGCGGGTCGAGCAATTCGTCGGCCACTGGATGCGCCTGCCCCCGGAAATCCAGTCGCGGCTGGGCCGCCACGAAGAGGGCGCCAGGCTCGGCATGACCACCGTGCTGGGCAAGAGCGTCTGGGATTGCCAGAACAAATTCCGTATTGTGATCGGCCCGATGGGCTTTGCCGATTATGAACGGCTGCTGCCCGGCGGCGACAGCATGCGGCGCCTGGTGGCCTGGGTGCGCACCTATGCCGGTTTGGCGCTGGACTGGGACGTGAAACTGGTTTTGAAGAAGGAAGAAACGCCGGCGTTGCTGCTGGGCGGCGGCGGCCGGCAAGGTCCCCGTCTCGGCTGGACCACGTGGCCGGCCGGCCGGCCGCCGCAGCGCAATCCGGATCAATTGCTCATCAACCCAAGCGCCCTCGCGGGCTAAGGAAAACATCATGGCAGAAATCAGCCGCGTCGCCCTGTTTGGCAAACTGAATTCCCTTTGCTACCGCGCCATTGAAAGCAGCACCGTGTTTTGCAAATTGCGCGGCAATCCCTACGTGGAACTGTCGCACTGGCTGCACCAGATCCTGCAATTGCAGGACTCCGACCTGCTGCGCCTGATCAAGCACTATGACATCGATGCGGCCACGCTGGCGCGCGACCTGACCGCCGCGCTGGACCGCCTGCCGCGCGGTTCCACCGCGTCGATCGACCTGTCGTCGCAACTGGAAGAAACCGTCGAGCGCGCGTGGGTCTATGGCACGCTGATGTTCGGCGAATCGCAGGTGCGTTCCGGCCACCTGCTGGTCGGCATGCTGAAAACGTCAAGCCTGCGCAATGCGCTGTATGGCATGTCGCAGCAATTCCAGAAAATCAAGGCCGATGACCTCAGTGAGAAATTCGCCGCGTTGCTGAAGGATTCGCCGGAGTCCGGCATGGCGGCCACCGATGGCTTCCAGGCCACCGGCGGCGGAGCGGCGCCGGGCGAGGCGTCGGGCGCGATCGCTCCGGCGGCGATGGGCAAGCAGGAAGCGCTGAAGAAATTCACGGTGGACCTGACCGAACAGGCCCGCGGCGGCAAGATGGACCCGATCGTGGGGCGCGACGATGAAATCCGCCAGGTGGTCGACATCCTGATGCGCCGCCGCCAGAACAACCCGATCCTGGTCGGCGAGGCCGGCGTCGGCAAGACCGCCGTGGTGGAAGGCTTTGCCCAGCGCATCGCGCGTGGCGACGTGCCGCCCACGTTGAAGGATGTGCAATTGCTGGTGCTGGACGTGGGCCTGTTGCAGGCCGGCGCCAGCATGAAGGGCGAATTCGAGCAGCGCCTGCGCTCGGTGATCGATGAAGTGCAGGGCAGCGCCAGGCCGATCATCCTGTTCATCGACGAAACCCATACCCTGGTGGGGGCGGGCGGCGCGGCCGGCACCGGCGACGCGGCCAACCTGCTGAAACCCGCGCTGGCGCGCGGCCAGTTGCGCACCATCGGCGCCACCACGTTTGCCGAATACAAGAAGCACATTGAAAAAGATCCGGCGCTGACGCGCCGCTTCCAGACCGTGCAAGTGGACGAACCAAGCGAAGAGCGCGCGATCCTGATGATGCGCGGCGTCGCCTCCACCATGGAAAAACACCACAAGGTGCAAATCCTCGACGAGGCGCTGGAAGCGGCCGTGAAACTGTCGCACCGCTATATCCCGGCGCGCCAGTTGCCCGATAAATCCGTCAGCCTGCTCGATACCGCCTGCGCCCGCGTGGCGGTCAGCCTGCACGCGACGCCGGCCGAAGTGGACGACAGCCGCAAGCGCATCGAAGCGCTGAAAACCGAACTGGCGATTATCGCCCGTGAAAACGCGATCGGCGTCGATACCCTGAAACGGGAAGCCGATGCGTCTGGCCTGCTGGCGGCGGAGGAAGAACGCCTGGCGGGACTGGAAGCGCGCTGGAACGCCGAGCGTGAACTGGTGGACCAGTTGCTGGGCTTGCGCGCCACCCTGCGCGACGGCGCGCAGCCGGTCGAAGGCACCGGCAGCAGCCTGGAGGCCGCCGCGCAGCAGGAAGGCGCCGCTACCGGCGTGGCAGGGGGAGCCGCCAGCGCGGTGCAGGACCCGGCCCGGCGCGACGCGCTGATGGCGCAACTGAAGGACGTGCAAACCAGGCTGGCGGAATTGCAGGGCGAATCGCCGCTGATCCTGCCGACCGTGGATTACCAGGCGGTGGCGTCGGTGGTGGGCGACTGGACCGGCATCCCGGTGGGCCGCATGGCGCGCAACGAGATGGAAACCATCATGAAGGTGGCATCGATCCTGGGCCAGCGCGTGATAGGCCAGGACCATGCGATGGAAATGATCGCCAAGCGGATCCAGACGTCGCGCGCGGGCCTGGACAACCCGAGCAAGCCGATCGGGGTGTTCATGCTGGCCGGCACTTCCGGCGTCGGCAAGACGGAAACCGCGCTGGCGCTGGCGGAAGCCCTGTATGGCGGCGAACAGAACCTCATCACCATCAACATGAGCGAATACCAGGAAGCGCATACGGTATCGACCCTGAAAGGCGCGCCGCCCGGCTACGTGGGCTATGGCGAAGGCGGCGTGCTGACGGAAGCCGTGCGCCGCCGTCCGTATTCCGTGGTGCTGCTCGACGAAGTGGAAAAAGCCCACCCGGACGTGCATGAAATGTTCTTCCAGGTGTTCGACAAGGGCTTCATGGAAGACGGCGAAGGCCGCTTCATCGATTTCAAGAATACCCTGATCATCCTGACCACCAATGCCGGCACCGACCTGATCGCGGGCCTGTGCAGGGATCCGGACCTGATGCCCGACCCGGAAGGCATGGCCAAGGCGCTGCGCGCGCCGATGCTGAAAGTGTTCCCGCCGGCGCTGCTGGGCCGTATCGTGACGATCCCGTACTACCCGCTGTCGGACCAGATGCTGGGCCAGATCGTGCGCCTGCAACTGAACCGCATCAAGAAACGCGTGGAAGCGCGCTACAAGATCCCGTTCGACTACAGCGACGATGTGGTGAAGCTGGTGGTGTCGCGCTGCACCGAGGGCGAGTCGGGCGGCCGCATGATCGATGCGATCCTCACCAACACCATGCTGCCCGATATCAGCCGTGAATTCCTGAACCGGATGATCGAGGGGCGGGAAATCAAGGGCGTGAATGTGACGGTGGAGGGGGGCGAGTTCGCGTACGGGTTCGCGTAATTCCGGAGTCCGTGG
>Ga0307408_100003125_pt1 | contig 11411 bp, 21 predicted proteins | sample 322Cmetagenome_FD_202116 | JGI IMG/M metagenome (GOLD analysis project Ga0307408, IMG submission 202116) | Maize rhizosphere microbial communities from greenhouse at UC Davis, California, United States - 322HYB-C-3 | ecosystem: Host-associated > Plants > Roots > Rhizosphere > Soil | place... | reverse complement strand
GAGCAAAGAGCAGATCGACAAGATTTGGCACGGCATGGGCAGTTTCACCAGCAACGATCACCGCATCTTCGCCCGCGCAATCGAAGCGGCTCACGGGATCGGGGCTGCTAAGAGCGAGGGGGAAGCGAAGTGAGAGTCGAAACCATCGGCGACGCGACGCTCTATCTGGGCGACTGCATGGAAGTTCTGCCGTTGCTCGATCGCGTTGACGCCGTGATCACCGATCCGCCCTACGGCATCGGCTTCGCTGCCCAGCCTACGAAATGGCAGCGCCTCGCCGGCAAGCAGGCTGAAGGCTGGGATGACGCCATCGCGCCCGACATGGACGCGCTGCGCGCCCTCGGGGACGTGCAGATCATCTGGGGCGGCAACTACTACCCACTGCCGTCCACACGCGGCTGGCTCTCATGGTTCAAGCCGGACGCCCCGCCGAGCATGGCGAACTTTGAACTTGCCTGGACGAATCAGGACCGGAACGCCAGGCAACTGAGCGTATCCATCGGCGCCACGAACGCCGAGCGTGTAGGCCATCCCACGCAGAAGCCATTAGCGCTGATGCGCTGGTGCATCGAGCAGGCCGGCAATCCAGCCTCCATTGTGGATTTCTTCATGGGCTCCGGCACCACTGGCGTCGCTGCCATCCAGGCAGGCGCGAAATTCATCGGCATCGAGCGCGAGCCCAAGTACTTCGACATCGCGTGCAAGCGCATAGAGCAGGCTTACGCGCAAGGGCAACTGTTCGCGCCGGAGCCTCCGAAGCCCGAACAACTCGGACTGGAGCCAGCATGCTAGCCCGCCTCCTACGCTGGGTTCAATGCTCTGACCCTCGATGCCAGGTAGGGTGTCTGAAGGCTGCTTCCAAGCCATGGAGGAACTGAGGTGAGCTTAGAACGTTATCGAAACTTCGCCAACGTGAAGCAGGAAGCCGTCCTGCACGCCCTCTGCCTCCAGTACCCGGAGATCAAGCGCCTGAGGTGGCGGCAGGCTGTCTTGGAGGCCATGCAACCCCTGGCCGAGCCGGAGGAGGACGACCCCGGCGAGTTCATGGAGTTCGTCATGGGCCTGAACTTGGTGCCAGACGGCTACGCGATCCACCTTGACGAGCGCGAGCTGCTGTTCTTCGAGGTGGAGGTGCACAGCCCCATGAGCGGCAAGAAGCTCCAATCCTATGGCAAGTTCGCGATCGACCTGGCCGGCCTTGGAATCGGCTTCGGCGTCCTGTCCGTCAACAAGCACGGCCATATCAACGAGGTGGATCTGATGCCGCACTACGCAAGCTGGCTCGCGGAGGTTTCTGCATGAACGACCTGATGACCCTGGACGACATCGCCCAGATGCACCATTGCTCCGTCCGGCACGCCAGGGATGTGCTGGTCAAGATCCCCGGGTTCCCGGCCGAAGCGCCCACCAGCACGCCCCGCAACCGGCTCTGGCTGCGAGCCGAGGTTCGCGCATTCGTGAGCCGAAAAGTCGCACGAATCCCGCACAACCGGCTGCAAGCCGCATGAAACCTAGAGCCTGCTGCCATGGTGCGGCCACAACGTGTGGAAACGAACGGAAAGAGTGCCGGTTTGCGTGGGGGATGACGCTGTGTGTGCCAAACCGGGATAAAGTAGCTCCCCGCACAAATCCCGCACACCAATCCCGCACACATGGCATACATCAAGCAGTTCCGCGACGGCTGGAGGGCTCAGGTCCAGAAGCATGGCATCCGGGTCAGCAAGGTATTCGACACGAAGCGGGACGCCCAGAAGTGGGCCAGGGACACGGAGCTGGGTCTGGACGCCCTCAAGGGATCGGGGGGCATGACCTTCGAGCAGGCTTGCACCAAGTATCTCGCGACGGCCGCCAAGAAGAAGGCTCCGGGCGCGGCGCAATGGGAAGAGCGAAGGCTGCGGGAGATGTCAGCCTACTTCGGGGAGCACACGCCGCTGGCGACGATCACAAGCGTCAAGCTGGGCGAGTGGCGCGATTGGCGCTTGGAGACGGTCAGCGGGTCCACGGTCATTCGGCATTTCAGCGTCCTGCGCTGCCTGTTCCGCGTAGCCGTGGAGGAATGGAAGGTGCTGGAGGTCAACCCCTGCAAAGGGGTCTGGATGCCAGAGCACAACCCGGCGCGGCATCAGGTCTGGACGTGGCAGCTCATCAGGCGGGTGCTGCGGGCGGAGAACCGGAACGATCGCGAGATCGAGACCATGCGGGCCTTCCACATCGCCCTGCACACGGGAATGCGCTTGAGCGAGATCCTGCGGGCGAAGGTGGTGGGCAAGGTTGCCGTGCTGGAGCGGGACAAGGGCAGCGGCAAGGCCTCCCCGCCCGTCAAGGTGCCACTGGCGCGCAAGGGCGCCCTACTGTTCGCCAAATACCCGCCGTTCACGATCAGGGCAGACGTAGCCAGCGCGACGTTCTCCGACCTGACGGACGAACTGCTGATCGATGGCCTGACCTTCCACGATGCCCGGGCGAGTTCCCTCACCTGGCTATCGCGTCGCTTGGATGTCATGACCTTGGCCCGCATCAGCCGGCACAAGAACATGAAGATCCTCATGGAAACGTATTACCGCGAGACGGCGGAAGCGATCGCCGCACGCATCTAGACCCCCGGCGTGACAGGCCGATGCGCCAAGTGAGAAGCCATGCGGGTTTCGACCATTCCCAGCGTTCCAACGAACAGCCCTCTCGGCCATCTGCGTCCGAGTGGAGGTGTGGGCGCTATTCCAAGGAATTTACCGTTCGTCGGGTTGATTACGGTATTACTGGAAAGGCGTTGACTCGCTTGATTTCGGTACTACAATATAGCCATGAACACCAGCCACCTCGAAGCCCTGCAAGTCCGCCTCTCCCACGAGCGCAGCTACCTTGCCCAAGCAAAGACCGAGAAGCAACGCGCCATGCGCCGCGTGTGGATTGCACAGGTCGAAAAGGAAATTGCCGGCGAGCGCAAGTTCCTCGGCCTGGGCGCGGAAGTCGTCCCGGAATTGAGCGACGAAGAGCTGATGGCGGAACTGCTCGGATGACCCGACCGCCGAACGACAGGGGGCAAGGCCGCAAGCCGAACCCTCCCGAGGAACAAACGAAGCCTCGATCCATCCGCCTGAACGATGCGCGGTGGGAGAAGCTGAAACGCCTCATCAAGGCCGGCTGGCTGAATAAGGCGATCGACAGAGCAAAGGAAAAACCATGAGCCATGCGTGCATACCGCTGCCGATGCCGATCTACCCACCCGGCTACTTCGGCCGCGTCGAATCTGGCGCCTACACCGCAGACCAAATGCGCCTCTATGCAGAGGCTGCCGCCGACGAGCACATCCGCCGAGCTATCGACGCCTACCTGAAGAAGGAATCGAAATGAGCCTAGACGTTTACCTTACCGTCAACCGACCGACTGAGGTCTATTGGCGGAACATCACCCACAACCTGAACAGGATGGCGGACGCTGCCGGGGTGTACACGCACCTTTGGCGACCTGATGAAATCGGCATCAAGCAGGCCGGCGAACTGATCGTGCCGCTACGGGAGGGCCTGGAACGACTCCGCAGCGACCCAGAGAAGTTCAAGGCCCTCAACCCGGAAAACGGCTGGGGCAGCTATGAAGGGCTGGTGAACTTCGTCGAGGAGTACCTTGCCGCATGCGAGGAGACCCCCGATGCCGAAGTTCGAGCGTCGCGCTGATCCCCCTCCTCTGGAGACTGAAGGATGACCATGCCCGTGAACGATGAACTGAACGTAGGCGATCTGATCCGCGACAACGACCCGCGCATGCGTGGCCGCGTGCTGACCATCACCCACATCCTGCCGAACGGCGTTGCAGCCAAGGACGGAATCGGCAAGACCCGGCTGTACCTGCGCAATCGCATCCACACGGACGGCAAGCCCAGGCGCGGAGGCTTCGACCTGATCCGTGCTGCCGCCTCCCTACAGGAGACGAAACAGTGAACTACGAACCGAACTTCGGCGATTTGCCTGACGGCGCGCTGTTCCGCTTTTTCGAGGGCGGATCGCTGCTGACCAAGACGGGAGTACGGACCTACACTGCACCCCAGTGGTGGCACTTCGGCATGACGGCCGACCCGGCGCAGAAGGTCATTCCCTACGATGCCTCCATACAGGAGACGAAAAATGGAATGGATTGAGTTCGATCAGCAGAAATGGGCCGATCAGCCCTTGCCGCCAGCGCGAAAGCACCTGCTGGTGCAGATCGCTGCGCGACCAGACGAAGGGCTTCCGCCTGCCGTAGCTGTTGGCTATCTGCGCTTTGCCGCTGGCGATCCGTGCAGCCCGACATTCACGATCCCCGGCGTCGGCGGGACCGTGGTCGCCTGGTGCGATTGCCTGCCCACCCCCTTCATGGCGCCGCTCTGGCCCGGGACGCACGCCGCCCTACAGGAGAACCGGGATGTCTAACCTACCACCGTTGCCAGAGCCGATGGCCGCGCTGCTCTGGGAGCACCTGCAATTCGATGTGCGCAATCGCACCGATGCCCAGCTTGAGGCAATTCTGCGCCGCTCTCCGCTCCTATGCCGAGGAAGTCAGGAGGGGCAGGGATGAGCAAGACGTGCATCTACTGCGGGGCCAAGGCTGTGCGGTGGTGTGATCTTGTGATCGGCTTCGACAACTCTGGAGGCCCGCTTGCCAGCAAGGACACCGAGATATTCCGATGCGATGCCGCTCTGTGCGATAAGCACGCCGTCCACAAGGGAACGATCTTTTTCAGCGGCTCGGCCGAGGTTGCCGGCGTGGAGACGATCGACCACTGCTGCGGACACGAGGAGCATTGGAACGAGGGGCTACGTGGGTACGGCCACTATGACACCGAGAGGTTCGAGCCGATCTCGCGCGAAGAGGCAGAGCGCCGACGCTACCGGCATCGGTGCTTAGCCAGCGGCCCGCTGAAGCTCATCAGCAACCCCCAAGGAGTGCTGTTGTGACCTAAAATGCCCCCTGTCCTTCCTCTGGCGGTTGAGCGATCTCGGCCGATGCGCACCAGGGGAAGGGCTATCAAGCAAGCAGGTTACGAAGCCCAATGTGGTCCAGGGGCAGCGAAAGCTGTATGAGCCGCCTAGCCTGCTTGCTTGATGGCGTTGCAATACGCTGCCGCCATCTTCAATCAGGCAGCGCCCTTGATCTTCTCGACCGATCTGAGCGTGCCCAATCCGAGCATTCCGCCGAGCACGTACAGCAGGGTTTCCGTGTCGATCTGAGGCGGCGCAGGCCAACCCTTCATGGCAGAAAGCCACGCCAAGAACGGATGCCCAATGGTCGCGTAGATGAGCCCGGCCACGCTTGCCCAGCCTGCGCCAGGCCTCCATCCCGAAACCCAGACAGACGAGCTAGTCGCCTCCTTGGCGTTGATCTCCAGTTGCCCGAGCACCTTCTGAAGATCCTGCGTTTGCAGCAGGACCATCATGTCCATCTCAGCTTTCGCCTTCTGGACAGGATCAGGGAAAAGGCGGTCGATCAGGCTCTTGCCGATCTCCAGGACTGGTCCGATTATAAGTGGCGACATAGCGTAACTCTTTCTATAATAACGGTACGTTTTAACTGCGGGTTCACATGTCCAGAAAAGCTATCGATTTGTCCGGCATTCGCTTTGACCGACTCACTGTCTTAGAGAGGGCAGAGAACTCCGGGAAGGAGCCTCAATGGCTCTGCCTATGCGAATGCGGGACTCGCAAGATCGTGATGGGGTCGTGCCTCAAGAACGGAAACACTCGATCCTGCGGCTGTCTCTCGCGAGAGATAACAAGCCGGCGCAGCATCAAACACGGAGGCGTCGATACGCCAGAATGGCGAGCATGGGCGTCGATGAAGAGCAGATGCATGAATCCAGGGCATAAGTCGTTTGCTGACTATGGGGGGCGGGGCATCACCGTCTGCGAACGCTGGGAACTGTCGTTTGCAAACTTTCTCGCGGATATGGGGAGTCGCCCTTCTCCGGGCCACCAGATCGATCGCGTGGACAACAACAAGGGGTATAGCCCGGATAACTGTCGATGGGCCGTGCGTACTGTCAACATGCGAAACCGGCGGACAACGGTTAGATACGGTGGAAAGACGATGCGCGAGATAGCGGAGCAGACCGGAGAAAACTACTACACGCTGAAGACTAGGGCTCGCAGACAGGCTTGGACGCGAGACACCTAGAGGGTTCATGGCTAACGACCTCCCCGAACGAGCCACCAAAACAGATTCCAACCTTGTGTCATTGCTTCACTCCTTCTTGCGTGTACCAGATCGCAGCTTGTAGGCGCGACACCACGTCGATGCGATCGAACAGCCTGCTTACGTGGTGCTTGGTCGTGTGAACGCTCAACCCCAACTCGCGGGCAATCTGCTTGTTATTGAGTCCCTTCGCGATCAGCAGTAACACGTCTCGCTCTCGGGGACTCAGGCGAGGCTTCACGGCAGGCCCAGTGCTTTGCGAGCAGCCTCGTGATAGCCGTCCCATGTATCGCGATGGGGCTTGCCAGGACGCCATGTCCGCTCGGCGTAGAGTTCCCATGCCGCATTCACATCGTCGATCGCCGGCAGAGGCTTCGGGTCGCTGTAGAGCAGCAGCCGAGCGAATCCACAGGCTAGGAGGTCGTCGGTTTCCAGCTTCGCCCAGATTGCAGACGAATCCCAAGCAACCCCACGGTCTGCGCATAGTCGATGCGCATGTCCTGTAGTGGCGTGGTGGTTCATGACGCCCTTCACACCACCTCCGCGCTCGAACTGCCAGAAGCCCCTTGCAGGCCCTTTCCCTCCACCGTTGAGCACCTGAGCACGATGCAGGAACTTCGATTCCTGGAGGCCAATGGTCAGCAGCATGAGACGAGCTTTCGGGCTGTCCATGGAGAGCGGCAACTGTGCGAGGCCGGGATTCAGGATCTGGCTGATGACTTGATCGAGGGTCATTTCGTCGCCCTCTTGTCAGATTCCAGCTTCTCAACCCTGAACTTCAGAATCTCAATTTGTCCCTGGATCGTTGCGGATGTGGTGTTGCCGGACTTCACAGTGATCTGCAAATCCTTCAACTGCTCATTGAGCCCTTTGAGCGTTTCGCCTTGACTGCCCAGTTGAAAATACATCGAGACGAAGGCTCCAGCAACCATGAAGGCGACACCGAGTAGCCACGTAAGGGGAATCTTGAAATCCACTACTTTTGAGAGTCGGGGCAGTTCGCCGGGTTGAGTGTCTTGCGCCATGGTCAGAGATCCGCCGTAGCAACCCAAGAAGCGGAGGAAGAAGCGGCGCCGGTGGCTGTTGCCGTGTAGCTGAACACATACGAATCAACCGTGGCGCTGCCAGCGGCTGTGCCAGTGTTGTTAAATCCGGAAATCCCGCTTAGACCAACAGTCGGGGCAATTCTCTTGTTCGTTGCGAATGGCACCCGATAGGCAATGACATTGCCAGCTGCGTTGTAGCCGGACAGTTGGGCCGCTCCGAATTCAGCCCACCGCTGACACTTCAACATCTCGACGGTCGTGTTAGGCGGCGTCCACAGTTGCGCAACGGTCCCCTGTCCGCACATGACATTCGCGAAATCGAACGTATCGTTCTGGACAATTGCCGCATCCGTCCAAACGACCATGTAGAGGTTGTTCATGGTCGAAGGTGCAACGACGCCACCGGGTGATGCACTAGAAACAAGGATGTCGGTCCACGTCGCAGCAGCACAGGCCGTAGCAGTCACTGCAATCGTGCTGGTACTGGCAACGAAGAAGTTGCCGGCTGTGTAGGTGGTAGACGCCCAGTTGTTGACGACATCGCGCGTCGGGGAATCAGCCGCTCCAGTCCACGCCACAAGAGCCGCCCGAACAGTGGTGGCTTTTAGCGTCCGTACCTTCAGCGTGAATGAAAGATTCTTCCCACGGTAAGCAAGGCAGTCCTTTGCTTCGACAATTTGAACCATGCCAATGCGCTTAGCCGCAACATCGGGTTGCGAGTATCGCGCGGCGTTCGGTATGCCATCAACAGCAGCGGCAAAGCTCGATGTGGTTACTGATCCACCATCGCAAAGCGCTACGCATCGATCAAAGGTGTAGAGCCCGTCAGCAAACGAGCCAACACCTCGTTGGGCGATGTAGAAATCGCTGTTCGTCCACAGGTTCTCATTGTGGACGGCGGAAATACCCAAGCTGTTGAGCGTTGCGAGATCTTGTGCAGCAGTCCCATCGAACGTTGCACCACCCGTGAAACTGACCAGACCCGTGTACGTCCCACCCGTGGCAGGAACGATCCCGGCCGCCGTGAGCTGGGCAGGATCAGCACCCGCGTAGTAGTCATCGATCGAGTCCAGGACGTTCCCGGCCGAATCTTCCAGAACGAGCTTGTAAGCCACGTTCACCGACAGCCAAATATCCGCCCGTCCAGCAGCGTCCAGCACCACCGGGTTAGCGTTGGCTACGGACCCACTCCGATCGGTATAGGTCGCAAGGGGGGTCGATGTGCCGGCTTGGTAGCTGTATAGCTTGCCGCCAGCCAGCGGAAGGCCCCCGTTTGTCAGGTACTGAGGGAAGGCGTCGAGCGCGACAGTGGTCATAGTTGGTCCCTAGAAATGCAAAAAGCCCGCAACCTTTCGGCGCGGGCCTAAAATCCGGCGATGGAGTTCACCGACTACATGATTTGGAAAGCCGTGAAAGCCGTGGCGATCGTTGTCGCTGCCTTCATTTACGGCATCTGGCGTGGCCTAAACGGTCACTGAGCCCCAACCACCGGAGCACTCCGGTACAAGAACTGCTGCGCTTCCGGCTCCCCGAGCAGGCGCATCATCTGGTTGGTTTGAGGGCTGCCCGTCACAGCGTTTTTCATGACGGAGCTATTGAGAAGCATGTTTGCCCCTCGACCAGCCGCTACCGACCCGGCCAGAGCCGGTACACCAGCGACACCACCCAAACCCAGGCCCGCGACGGCACGCTGAGCGGCTCCATGCTGCCCTTCCCTGCCCTTGAGGAACTGCGCGGAGATGTCAGCCAACTCCTGAAGTTCTGGGTTGTTGATGTTCTTCATGTTCGCCAGCCGGGCAATCGAGATATTCCCATCGGCCCCGTTCTGGGCGAGGTTTTCCAGCGAGAGCATGTTTCCGTACTGCTTGCGGACTTGGGCGAACTCCGCTGCTTGCTGCGGGCCTAGGGAACGATCCAGCGCCTCCATCAGCTTCTTCTTGAGGTCGCGGGCGTAGAAGGCTTCCGGGGTGTTCCTGTTGCTGATCCGGTCAAGGGTCTTCTTGATGTTGTACGCAGCCTGGCCGTCAATGTCGCCGTTCGCACCCTTGGCGATGATCTCGTCAACTTGGTTCGAGATGATCTTTGCGCCATCGGAGCCCAGTTCTTTGCTCGCCATGTTCGCAGCATCGGCGAGGTCGGTCATCAACTGTTGATCAACCTTGACGGTGTTGCTCTTGAGGACCGTATCGAACTTACTGCCCAGATCGGTTTGGGCCTTCCTCAGTGCCCCAGTCACATTGTCCGAGTTCTGTCCGAACGTCTTGGACAAAGCCGTGTTCAACTGGGATTGCATCTTGTCCATGGTCCCGGCTCGACCGCTGAACGGCACGTAATCAAGACTGGCAGCAAGCGCGTTCAAGGGCTTGCTGTTCACCAGCCGATCAGCCGGGATGTCGATCCCCAGTTGTTTCGCGCGGTCAGCAAGCGCCTTCACCTCGGGGGAGAGTTGGCCGCCAGAGATCGTTCGACCGATGGCATTACCGGCCGAACCCGCAACCTTCGTTGCAACAGGAAGGCCGCCTCCGATCATTGCGCCGAGTTTGGCATCCTCTGGGTTGACCAAGCCGGCAGACGCACCGCCAGAGATAGCGCCGCCAGCGACGCGGGCGAGCATGTTGGCCGCAGGAGCGCCGCCCTGCCCAACTGTCATGCCGCCAGACTGGAGCGCATTGGCGAATCTCGTCAGCCCCCCGGCGACTGCCGGAATAGCAGGAGCAACAGCCTTGAGAGGCGCAGCCAAAGCACCACCAACACCGGCAGTGCCGGCAATCTGCGCCGTGAGGTCGCCGACTTGATAAGGAATGCTGGTCGGCGCTTCCTTGTCGTAAGCGGCAAGCCCAGCCTGGCGCTCGGCGTTTCGCAAGTTCACTGCCGGGGCTTGCGTGTCTCGATTGATTAACGGGTTCGGGCCATCAGGAACCACAGGACGACTGGCCGAGTTGATGATCGTGTTCCCGATCCTCGCAGCCCCTCGAACAAATCCTTTGCCTAGATCCTTACTGGCCTCTTGGGCCATGGTCAGGCCCTCCCGAGCAGTTGCCAGAACGCCATCGGGCTTACTGTCAGCGGTGCCGAGAACCTCGACGCGCGGGATCTCTCCTTTGGTCTTCTTGTATGCAGCGAGAAGTTCTTCATCGCTCATCTTTGAGTAAGGCGACTCCTGCGGCACCTCCTCAGCGTTTGCAGACGGGATCACCGCCTCCACGCCGCGTTGCACGATCCCCTTTTCCTTGGGGATGCGCGAGGCTACTTGCTGTCCATACTGAAGCGTAGTTGGAGCGCTAGGGTTGCGCGGGTCGGAGACGGCCACACCCCGGCGAGCTTTCTCAAGTCCACCGGGTCCGCCGTAGTATCCCGCCGCAGTAAGGGCCGGATCTCCTCCAGCTTGCTCGTGAAGCTGCTTGATGTATCGGAGGCCTGCACGGGCGTTTTGCGTCGGGTCATTGATGTCCCAATCCTTATCGGCAACACTCTTGAACGTGGCGGGGATGATCTGCATCCCACCGACAGCACCAGCATTCGAGGTCTTGGTGTTCTTCCCAGAAGACGACTCTTGCTGGTAGATGCTGCGTGCGATGTCGGCAACGGGGCCAGACACCCCCTCGGCGGCAAGCGCAGACTCGAACGGATCTTTGGCCTTCTTGTACAGCGCCATCAGTTCGGCATCGGACAACTTGGCGTAGTCGGTCATTTCAGAAGTCCACGTTTGCGAAGCTCGGCCTCGATGCCGGAAGCGTCAAGACCTCCAGACGGAGGCGTTACAGCCGCACCCTTGTTTCCAACCACACGAGCGCGAGCCGCGTTCATGTCGTCAGTGATGCGCTTGATCGATTCACGGAAAGCCTTTTCGCCCATGTTCGGATTGAGCGCGCCCACCGCTTGTGTGAGCTTGCGACCCTCAGCATCCGACAGCGCACCCATGCCCTTGAGCTGGGCAACCATCGGGACGAAGGCTTGGCTCTGGAAGGTGTCAAGTTCCGCCTGGAAGTTGGCCGAGTCGCTGCCCGGCATGGTGGGGAGCTTCCCGATCAGGCCAACAGAACGCTGCAAGCCCGGATGCTGGCCCAGCCGATCGAGCGTGCCTAGCATGGTGTCAAAACTGGCAATCTGTCCAGCCTTGGTCATATCCGCCGTCTCTTGCTTCTGCTCGCGCTTCAGCTTGTTCTCTTCGACGCGGGTGGCGTTGAACTCACGAGCGCGAGT
>Ga0307408_100003124_pt1 | contig 11411 bp, 11 predicted proteins | sample 322Cmetagenome_FD_202116 | JGI IMG/M metagenome (GOLD analysis project Ga0307408, IMG submission 202116) | Maize rhizosphere microbial communities from greenhouse at UC Davis, California, United States - 322HYB-C-3 | ecosystem: Host-associated > Plants > Roots > Rhizosphere > Soil | place... | reverse complement strand
TGATGATGAAGAAAGTGCGTACCAAACAATGGGCTGTAATCAGCTGCTTTGTGCTGACCCGTTAACGCGCAATGTAAAACGTTTTTTAGTGGGGCCGCGTGGCTGCGAAATTACCGGGTTGACTGGAACGCCGGATGGCAAAAGTCTGTGGTTGAATATCCAGCATCCCGGAATTAGTTATCCCGCCAGCGATGGCATAACCCGTCCGCGTTCCACTACGGTGTTGGTGACGAAAAATGATGGCGGGGTGATTGGTACTTGATTGGAAATCATTGCGGTGTAAATAAAAAAGCTCGCTAAAAATGGCGAGCTTTTTTATGCATTAGAGAAATGGCTATTGGCCTTTGCGCGATTCACGAATATAAAAGCGCGCATCTTTGGCTTGGTTGTAGCAGTTGTCAAAATTCTCTACGGTTTGCATGGTGCGCGCTGTGGTAATTAATCCCAATGCTTTGGTGTAGCTGACTGTGCCGCTAAAACCGTCTGCTTTGGCGATGGATAATTCGCTCCAGGCGGCTTCAATTTCTTGATCACAGGCGCTGCGATATTGGGTTTTTCCGGCGCAGGCTGAGAGGGTTGTGGCAAGTACTAATAGGCTACTGACAAGAATAACTTTTGAAGATGGCATCTGTGATTCTCCATTGGTGACATTGATCATTGGATCAATATCTGGCTCAAGAGTTCACATTCTGTCTGGTGTGACGCCTATTGCCAAGCCTGATTTCTCAAGCGAGCAGTGCATCTGCCTGATGATGAAGCTCGCGATCAACTACGTGAATCGCCAGTGCCAGCACCTGATCCAGAGGAGCGTTTACATCAATGGTGTAAACATCGGCTTCATGGCGCGGGTCTTCAAGGCTCTCGAATTGGCTATCGACCAAGCTCGGCGCCATAAAATGACCGGCGCGTTTATTGACGCGGGTTTGGATGGTGTCTTTATCGCTGTGCAGGAACAGGAAAATCGTTTTCAGCCCGGCTTTGCGCAACTCATCGCGATGGACGCGTTTGAGTCCGGAAAAGGCCAGGGTCGAATGCTGATGATTGCGCGCAGCATCGCGGAAGTAATCGCGCATACGGATGACCCAAGGCAAACGCATCGCATCGGTCAGCGGCAGGCCTTTTGCCATGCGGTCGCGCGATTCCTGGCTGTGAAAATCGTCGCCATCCAGATACTCATAACCATAGTGATCGGCCAGTGCTTTGGCCAGCGACGACTTACCACTACCAGAAACGCCCATCACAATAATGAGGTTGGTATTGGCATCAGGATTGGTGATGGCGGTTGCATGCGGCATGTGAAGGTTTTCTCGTGTACACCTAATGACCAGCAAAGTTGTATACATGCTGATGATAGCGCAATCATTGCGCTTGTGGTATGTTAGCAAAAAATAATAGCCAAGTGCAGATATTGCCTATGAAAACAGCAAAAAAAAGAAGTTCAGATAAGAAAATTACCCTGGTTGATGTCGCTGATGCATCGGGTGTTAGTGCAATCACCGTATCGCGGGTGATCAATCAGCCGGAAAAAGTCTCTGAATCCTTGCGAATTCAAGTCCAAAAAGCCATTGATTCGCTCGGTTACATCCCTAATCAGCATGCCAGTTCCCTGGCGTCATCCAAGTCCCGGGTGATAGGCGTTGCCATTCCATCATTAAGTAACATCGTGTTTACCGAAGTCTTGCGCGGTATTTATGAGGTGATGGGCGCGGCGGGCTACAAGGTACTGTTGGTGGATACCCACTACTCGCCGCTGGAAGAGGAAAAAATGGTGCGCACCCTGCTGAGTCAGTCACCAGAGGGATTGATTATCACCGGGGGTGACCAGACCAAGGCCTGCCAGAATTTCTTGAACAAAGCGCGTATCCCGATTGTGCAGATCATGGAATTGCTTGCCGATCCAATTGATATGAATGTCGGTTTTGCCCATGGCCGCGCTGGTTTTGACGTGGTCAAGCATTTATTGGGGCAGGGTTACGAGCGCATTGGGTTTATCGGTGCGCGTATGGACCCGCGTGTGCAGCAGCGTATGCAAGGTTACAAATTGGCATTGGAGCAGGTTGGTAAGTTTGAGAAAAATTACATCGTCACCACGCCTGAACCTTCATCCATTGGTGTGGGCGGTGAATTATTTAAAAGTTTGATGGCGTCAACGAGTGGTGTTGTCGATGCGGTATTTTGCGTGAACGACGACCTTGCGCTCGGGGCATTGTTTGAAGCCCAGCGGATGAATATTCGCGTCCCCCAGGATATGGCCATTTGCGGATTCAACGATATCGAAGCGGCTGAATACGTTAACCCATCATTGACCAGTGTGTCCGTTGGTCGTTATGAGATGGGTGTGAAAGCATCGGAGATGATTATTCGTGTGCTGAATGAAAAACCGATCGAATCGAAAAAAGTGGATATGGGTTACGAAATTAAAAAACGCGCTTCGACCAGTCGGTTGTAGTTTCTTTTTGCCATTACATAATAAATCTATAACGGGGTTTTCTTTTGACTAATCGCAATAGCAATCGTTTGGCCAAGCTCTCCGCGCGTGAACGCATTGGTTATGGATTGGGTGATGCCGGTTTTAATTTCTACTGGGCAATTATCGGATCTTATCTGGTATTTTTTTATACGGATGTATTTGGTATTGGCGCGGCGGCAGCGGCGACTATGATCACTGTAACCAAAATTATCGATGCGATTACCGATCCACTTATGGGTGGAATTGCAGATCGCACCAATACTCGCTGGGGTAAGTTTCGCCCCTATTTACTTTGGGGGGCATTGCCGATGATGGGGGCGGGCATTCTCACCATGAGTACGCCCGATTTGGATGAGACGGGTAAATTGATTTGGGCTTACGCCACTTACAGTTTGCTGATGCTCTGTTATACCGTATTAAATATGCCTTACAACTCGCTGTCAGCAGTGTTAACAGCCGATACGCAAGAACGTAACAAACTCAACAGTACGCGGTTCTTCTTTGCTTACTTCAGCAGTATTTTTGTCGGAGCAGCCACGCCGGAATTGGCGGAGTATTTTGGCGATGGAGATCGTTATAGTGCGCGCGGCTGGCAATTGACTATGGTGGTTTATTCGATCATTGCCAGCTGTTTATTTGTAGTGACTTTTTTAACGACACGCGAGCGAATCCAGCCATCAATAACCCAGGAAAAAACCAATCCGCTGAATGATCTTAAAGATTTATTCACTTGTCGCCCTTGGTTGGTGCTTTTTGTGTTGGCGCTGGTATTCATGATCACCATGACACTGCGCGGAAGTTCAGCTGCTTATTATTTTCGCTACTTCGTTGAGCGCCCGGATTTGCTCGGCAATTACATTGGTTTACAAATGGCCGGCTTGATGGTTGGCGCGATGTTCGCGTCAACGGTCACCAAATATATTGATAAGCGTAAATTGATGATGTCATTACTCTGCGTCGTGGCGATATTGTCGATTGCATTCACATTTGTTCCCAAGCCGCATTCTAATGGTGTGTTGGATATTGCATCAAATGAAGTTCAACTTGATGCAAGTAAGCTGCTTGGACTGCCGCATGCCGAAGGTGACACCTATCAGTGGCTGCGCCACGACAAAATTTTCTGGATTATTAAAGAGCGTGTTCCACTGGAAGAAACTGGGCCTACATTGAATTTGGTTGATGCGAAAGGTCAGGTGATTAGTGTGGTTCGTACTGGTGCAGATGGCATTGCGCGCGATAGTGCGGAATTACCGAAAGAAATTATCTGGATGTTTGTGCTAAATATTTTGATCAGCATTGCACTGGGCTTTAAACCACCAATTACCTGGGCGATGTATGCCGATGTCGCTGACTATAACGAGTGGAAGAACGGGCGCCGTGCGACCGGTATGACTTTCGCTGCAACAACGTTTTCGCAAAAAATTGGCAGTGCAATTGGCTCTGCGTTGATGCTCTCGGTGTTGGCAGTGATGGGCTATCAAGCTGGCCAGATGCAGGAGGGCGCATCGCTTGACAGTATCATCTACATGCAAACGCTTGTGCCCGGATTATTTGCTCTACTCACAGCGTTGTCACTGGTGTTTTATAACCTGAGCGATGCAAAAGTTGAATCGATCCAGCAAGATCTTGAAGCGCGCCACTCCTGAGTGTTACTGCTTTAATCCAGCGCCGCGTTGCGGCGCTTTTTGTTTATGGCCCTTGTATTAATTGTTTTCGATAGGACACCTTCATGACTAACGCTTTACTGAATCCCAGCCAGGCTGGCGAACGCTATGATTTGTTAACTCCGACAGCGATGCCGCGTGCTGCAGGGTTCCTGTGGAACCAGCAGATGATGATCCAGGTAACCTGTCGTGGTTATGCAGTCGCACAATTCATGCAGCCAGAACCTGCTAAATATGCGTATGCACCGAATTTGGAAGCAAAAACATTTATGCAGCCGGAGCAGCCCTACTATGCGCATCATCCGGGCCGTTTTTTTTATATCAAAGATGAAGAAACCGGTAAGATTTTTTCTGCTCCCTATGAGCCCGTGCGGGCGCCCTATGACGATTATACATTTTCCGTTGGCAAAAGTGATTTGCAATGGGCGATTGAGTGCGATGGTGTGCGCGCCGAGTTGATGTTGTCATTGCCGGTAAAAGATGTGGTGGAGTTGTGGCAATTGCGCGTGATTAATAATTCCGGTCGCGCGCGCAAGTTAAGTGTTTATCCTTATTTTCCTGTGGGTTATATGTCGTGGATGAATCAGTCGGCGGAATACCGTGCTGATTTGGGTGGTATTGTCGCAACCTGCGTTACGCCTTATCAAAAAGTGGCCGATTACTTTAAAAATAAAAACTTCAAAGACAAAACATTTTTCCTGCATGAAGTTAATCCGGTTGCTTGGGAGGCCAAGCAGGAAACTTTTGAAGGTGAGGGCGGTTTGTATAATCCAACAGCGTTGCAAGCAGACTTACTTGCCTGCGGTGATGCGCGCTATGAAACCCCCGCCGCAATTTTGCAATACCGCGTGGAAATGCCCGACCAGGCGCAGCAAGATTACCGTTTTATTTTTGGCCCGGCGTTTGATGATGCAGAAATCGTAAAGCTGCGTGATACCTATTTAAGTGCATCTGGTTTTGCCAAAGCACAGGCGGATTATGCGGCTTACATCGCTACTGGCAGAGGTTGTTTGCAAATCGAAACTCCAGATGCCGAGCTGAATAATTTTGTAAACAACTGGCTGCCGCGTCAGGTGTTTTATCACGGTGATGTCAATCGCTTAACCACTGATCCGCAAACGCGTAATTATCTGCAAGATAATATGGGTATGACATTCATCAAACCTGAAGTTACCCGCGCAGCATTTTTGCATGCGTTAAGCCAACAGGAAGAATCGGGGGCAATGCCCGATGGTATTTTATTGGCGGAAGGTGCAGAGCTGAAATATATCAACCAGATTCCCCATACCGATCATTGTGTGTGGTTGCCAGTGTGTTTAAAAACCTATCTTGATGAAACGAATGACTATGCCATTTTGCAAGAAATGGTTGCGGGACACGACGGCAAAACCCTGTCGGTATTCGACCGTATTTCCAATGCCATGCGCTGGTTATTGCAAGCGCGCGATTATCGCGGCCTGAGTTTTATTGCGCAGGGCGATTGGTGTGACCCAATGAATATGGTGGGTTACAAGGGCAAGGGGGTCTCCGGTTGGCTGTCAGTGGCAACTGCCTATGCGTTGAATTTATGGGCGGATGTCTGTGCGAAAAAATCGCTGCCTGATCTGCAACAAGAATTTATTGCGGGTGCGCAGGAAGTGAATGCCGCCGTGAATAAATATTTGTGGGATGGCGAATGGTTCGGTCGCGGTATTACCGATGACGATGTGGTGTTTGGTATTAGTAAAGATAAAGAAGGGCGCATCTTTTTAAATCCGCAAAGTTGGGCCATTTTGGGTGGTGCAGCGAATGCAGAGCAGCGCAAAAAAATGATCGCTGCAGTGGAAGAGCAATTGGAAACACCTTATGGCGTCACCATGCTCGCACCTGCTTATACAGCGATGCGCGATGATGTCGGCCGGGTTACGCAAAAACATCCCGGTTCGGCGGAAAACGGTTCGGTCTACAATCACGCGGCGATATTTTATATCTACAGTCTATTTACTATTGCGGAAAAAGATCGCGCCTATAAGTTGCTGCGACAAATGATCCCCGGTCCAACTGAGGCGGATTATTTACAGCGTGGGCAATTGCCGGTGTATATCCCCAATTATTATCGCGGCGCTTATCATCAATATCCACGTACGGCGGGTCGCTCATCGCAATTGTTTAATACTGGCACCGTTTCCTGGGTGTATCGCTGTCTGGTTGAGGGTGTATTTGGTTTGCAAGGTAATGAAAGAGGTTTGCAGATTGCGCCGCAATTGCCATCAGGTTGGCCAAGTGCAAAAGTCGTAAGGCAATTTCGTGGCGCTGAGTTTAATGTATCGATAGAGCGGGCAAATGTCGCTGCGACCGAAATTCGCTGTGATGGCAAATTGCTTAGCGGCAACTGCATTGACAATATTCAGGCAGGGCGCAGCTATTCAGTGCAGGTATTGGTGCCGCACTAGTTTGTTTGTGCTTATTCTGTAAACAGTCAGACAATAAAAAAGCGCATCATTTGGATGCGCTTTTTTTATGGGTGTCGCGGATGTGCGATTAATCGGTTTTGGCGGTTTTCTTTGGGGCTTTTGCCTTTGTCGATTTGGCTGCAGGTTCGGCGGCTTTAGGTTCCTCTGCGGCGGGTTCGGCCGGTTTTGCTTTGGCTTTGGATTTACTGGATTTGGCCGGGGCTGAAGCTTGGCGAGATTTTACGATAGAGAGATATTTAACCCAGGCTTGTTCAATGGGGCTTTTGGGGGCGCTTTGGTTGGCAATTACTTTGAGGATATGCAGGTCATCTGGGGTGGGGTCTGAGACTTCTTCCATTGTCAGGGCATTGACCAGTACACCTTGTTTGCGTATCAGGCGCGCCTGTATATCCGAGAGGCCACCTTTTTCAAAACCATCGGGAAAGTTAACAGCGTCCTGAAAAGTCTGTTTCAGGTAGTGATCACGCGGCAGCATAGAGTATCTCCATTATTAGTATGTGCACTTCGGGGTTGGGCGCTAACTGCAAACAACCGCTTCCTTGTTGTAGGTTGCTTACTGGTGATGCCGCCCCAAGCCCAGCTCTCTTTTTGTGATGTCGGAAAAGGGTTCCGGACAAAAGTTGCTGCCGAAGATAATCTGTTTTTGTGACAGTGTATAGAGCTAAAGTTATGCTTTGTGGTGCCTAAGGCAGCACTTTGGCCAAATTACGGGCATAAAAAAACCGGCTGAAGCCGGTTTTTTCACGCTTGAAACCTAGGCTGCTGCCAATGCCTTGAGTTTGGCGTTCAAACGGCTCTTGTGACGAGCGGCCTTGTTCTTATGGATCAGGCCTTTGTCAGCGATACGGTCGATCACTGAAACAGCTGAAACATAAGCGGTTTGGGCAGCTGCTTTATCGCCAGTAGCGATAGCGGCAAGCACTTTCTTGAGGTAAGTACGCCCCATAGAGCGCATGCTTGCGTTGTGCTTGCGAGCTTTTTCATTTTGACGCGCGCGTTTTTTGGCTTGGGGTGAGTTTGCCACCTTAGTGCTCCTATAGATAAATTCTGGACAAAACTGTCGAAAAGGGGTCGGGATTCAAGGACGCGACATTATGCCGTGTTCGATTCGTTTGTCAACCGAAGAAACTATGATCTTTTACCGGAGTTGGCTCTTGGGTGGAGTGGGGGGGCTTGTTTTGCCCCGCCTGTTTCTCCATCGCTGTTACCGCTTGGCGCAACATGCCGCAAAACCTGCGGCCGTGTTAGTATTCATGGTTATAAATACGCCAAAAACTCAGGGGATTTTTGCGTGGCCGATAACGAAGAATTAAATAAGACCAGCCTAAGGACTGCGGTGGACGAGGGTGAAACACGCGTTGCACTGGATCGCCCGGAATCATCGCCTTCGCTTGCCGATACAGCTAATGCCACCCAATTCACCCAATACAGTGCCCCGCACAATTACTCGACCGGGTTTGCGCAAGCGCGTGAACTGGTTAAACAGTCCCAAAGTGGTAAAGGCAGGTTGCTGAAAAAGCGCTTCTTATTGGAGGATGTACTGGGGCACGGTGGTATGGGGACCGTATATAAGACCAAGGACTTGCGTAAAGTTGAGGCCGAAGACCCAAATCCTTACATCGCCACCAAGATCCTCAACCAGGATTTCAAAGATCATCCCGATGCATTTGTCACCCTGCAGCAGGAAACGGCAAAATCCCAAACGCTCGCCCATCCCAATATAGTTACCGTGCACGATTTTGACCGCGAAGGCGATACGCTGTTTATGACGATGGAGCTGCTCGAAGGGCAGCCGCTGGATCAACTCATTAAGGCCCAGCGCAATAAAGGCTTGCCCAGGGATCAGGTGTGGCAAATAGCCAAAGACCTCTGCGCTGCATTGGCTTATGCTCATCAGCGTCAATTAATTCATGCAGATTTCAAACCCGGCAATGTGTTTGTGAACACTGATGGCAGTGCCAAGGTGCTGGATTTCGGCATCGCCCGCGCCGCGTCCAAAGAAGTTCAGAAGCATAAGTTTGATGCAGGGCAATTGGGTGCGCTGACCCCCGCCTATGCCACCATCGAAATGGTAAAGGATGAGGCGCTTGGTTTCAGCGATGATGTCTACGCGCTCGCCTGCGTGATTTATGAAATGTTGGCGGGGCGTCATCCCTACAACAACCGTTCCGCGCTTGAGGCGTTCCAGCAAAAACTGGTGCCCAAGCGCCTGGATAAACTCAACGCACGCGAATGGAAAGCGCTGAGCCATGCGCTGGCGCTCACCAAAGCTGAGCGCACGGCGAACATTACGCAATTTTCCAACGAGTTATTTCCCAAACGCAATCCGCTAGTGTTAACGACCGCAGTTGGTTTCGCGCTGGTGTCGCTCGCAGGTGCTGCCTGGTTTGGCTATAACCAACATCGGGCGCAACAAAAAATGCAAGCTACCATTGCAGAAAAAATGACGTTGGCGCAAACCTGTTTTGCAGCGCAGGATTTTGGCTGCGCGATTGAGCAGAGTTTGGTGGCGACTAACCTTGATCCGGGTAATACCGGGGCGCGCCAGTTATTGTTGGCTGCCCAGCAAGCGCAAGAACAGCGTCTTCATGAAGATAAAATCAGTGAGCTGATTGGTGAGGCGCAACAGTGTTTGCTGCAACAGGATTTGGATTGCGCGGCGATGTTTCTGCAAAAAGCCGAGGCAGTCGGCGTGCACAATTCGCAAGTGGTCAGTTTTCATGAGGCGTTGAGTGTGGCGCGCGCCCAGCAGGCGCAATCGGCTACGCAAAAACAAAAAGAGATAGATGATGCCTTGGTACGCGCCAACACTTGTTTTGCTACCAGGGATTATGCGTGTGCGGTTAATTCAGTTGACCGTATTTTGGAATTGGACCCCGCGCATGCCGACGCCATTGCGTTGAAGCAAAAAATCGCTTCGGCCAGGGAGCAGGAAGGCGCGCTGGCTGGAAAAGTTAGCCGTTTGATGGCTGATGCGCAAAACTGTATGGATAAGAAAAATTATTCCTGCGCTATCGCCAAAGCTGAATCGGTACTGGAGTTGGATACGGCCTACCAACCGGCGACAGAGTTAAAGCTTCGCGCGCAGGAAATCCAGCGCAAACTCAAAGAAACAGGTTTTACCATCAAGTAAGCGTCTATCACATAATGGGTCAAGGTGCGGCAATTATGAAAACCAAAGCGATAATTTTTATGTTGTTTTGTGTCTTGGTTAATCCGGCACAGGCATTTAATTTGGGCGACCTGAAAGACAATATTGATCGCTCGCATAAATGTAAAAGTGGTGATCAAGGGTGTAAAAATCGCGAGCGCCTTAAAGCTGTTGCGCGCGTGGCGGCGGTTGCCGTGGCGGTGACAGTGCTAACCAAAATGATCATTAAGCATCGCTCCGAACGGATCGCCAAAGAGGAGCAGGTTGCCGAAGAATATAAAGCCCAAAACAATAGCTTGCCGACTGAGCCTACTGCGACTGAATACACAACCAAAACCCTTCCCGGCAATGTGGTTGAACCGGGTAAAGAAGTGATTATCCAATCCGATATAGTGGTAGTGCCGGGTACTAAACAAAAAACCGCGTTGATCGAAGAGAGCATTGTTATTTACGACAATGAAGACAATACCAAAGAGTTAAAAAACTTCACCAAGCCGGTAAATGAAAAAACCAAAAAAGGTGGTCGCTACCAAAATGAATTTTCATTTACTTTGCCAGAAGGTTTGCCACAGGGTGTGTACCCGATAAAAACCGAATTGCTGCTCAATGGTAAAGTGGTGGATACATCGAACAATGATATTCAGTTGGTATTGCATGTTAATGAGTTGGGTGCAATGCAATTGCTGGCGATGAATTAGTTGCTGTTAAAAAATGCAGACCGAATGTAAAAAGGGCGCCGATAAGGGCGCCCTTGTTGTATCTGTCAAAAGATTTTCTATTTATTGGTATTAAAAAATGGCAAGGTGCCATTGGGCAGCATGGTTTTTGGCAATTGCCCGTCCCATTTTTCTGCTTTGGTCAATTCAATCAGGTTTTGGTTTTGCGCCAATGCTTCTGCGCGGCTTTTGATTGCGGAAGCTTCTGCATCACCCTTGATGCGAATACTCTCCGCCTCAGCTTTTGAGCGCGCGAGTTGCGAGTCGGCTTCAGCTTGCGCTTTGGTTACCGCAATCTGCGCGCTGACACGTTCTTTTTCCAGATTTTGTTTTTGTGTCTGTACTTCCACTTCGGCGCGCATGCGGTCTTCTACCGATTTTTCATAGGCCGCGCTGAAATCGATATTTTCAATTTGCACCGAGTTGATAACGATGGGGCCGTTAATGGCTTTAGTGATGGCATCGGTGACATCAATACCGAATTTAATCCGCTCTTGCACCACTGAGATGGCGGTGTACTTACCGAAAATATTTTCCACTTGGGTAGGCACCTGGCGATCGACAAGGCGCGCAATCATCGAATCGATACTTTTGAAATTTTCATACACTTCTTCCACCCTGTCAGCAGGGACACTGAAGGTAACCGAGGCGCGGATGGTGGCAGGTTGTTGGTCGCGACTGTAAGCCTGCAACTCTTGATAACTTGCGGTGTGGGTTTGGGTGGATATTTTTACCACTGAGTCGATCAGCGGAATTTTAAAACCCAAACCCGGTGCTGCAGTACCGATAATTTTACCGTTGCGCAAATGTACGCCGCGCTCGCCCTGGTCAACTGTGTACCAGCTGCCGTAAAGCACGGTGATAAGAAAAAGTACAACGATGGCGGGAATAATTTTGCCCAGGCTGATTGGGTTGGGAGAGCTGAAATCGGCTTTTAACATGATGCATCCTTTAGTT
>Ga0307408_100003122_pt1 | contig 11413 bp, 14 predicted proteins | sample 322Cmetagenome_FD_202116 | JGI IMG/M metagenome (GOLD analysis project Ga0307408, IMG submission 202116) | Maize rhizosphere microbial communities from greenhouse at UC Davis, California, United States - 322HYB-C-3 | ecosystem: Host-associated > Plants > Roots > Rhizosphere > Soil | place... | reverse complement strand
CTGGTGCAAGCATCAACTTGAATACGTCTGGTGCCGCCTACTTTCAATGCGCGCTTAACGAGTACATGGTGGACCTTGGGCCTGATCCGCTCGAAGAACCTGTCGTCAACGACCGACTGCTATCCGAAGGCATTGTCTTCTTGATCTCTGGCGTATTCGCGCTGGTAGAGGGCTTTTCCCCTGACTGCTATATCGAAGTGAAGTTCCCCATTGACGTCGCAATGCTCGGTGTGGAGCCGGACGATTTTCGATCCACGAAGGACTACCTGGTCGTGGCGAATGAGAACACGCAGTTCGAAAAGGTGTACTTCAAGGTGGCCGATATTTTGGCCTCGCCTGATCCAGATCGAATCTATATCGAGCTACTGCGCAACGAGCTAATCGATTATGGCTACTGGTACTGAACGCCAGCATCTATAAGGCCTGCTGCGAATTTTTATCCATCTTATATGAAGGTGCCAATCGCCTTCGAAATCTTAAACCTAGGAGAAATTGTATGGAAGGTCCAATCAACAACGAAGTAGAAATGAAGGTTCTGAAAGAGGGAATGTGTCCGTCGCTGTCTGGGCGATCGAGTCTGACTTACCACATCGGTTGCCGCAACGATCGTCTGGGCAAGGATGGCCCGGAATTCATCGAGGGGATCAGCTTCCGCATTCACCACAACTCGGGAAGCGGTCTCTTTAGCGACCAGTGGGTATCGGTCATTTCTCTGAAGCCCATATTTGACAAGGAGAAGTCACAAGATGCGGTCACGTCGGCATCGCTGAGTAGCGTCTTTACGGGATCGTCTGTTAACACTGCAGGATTCATTTTGGCGGTGCTAAAGGCGGAAGGCCTGGTCGTTCACATGCCGGAGAAGCGGCGCTATTACCAATGCGCCAGCACCGATCAGTTCTTCGCGGCGACGAAGATACTTGCCGACGCCACCAACTCGGGCGACACCATCAATGTGCCTGAGACCATCAATGACGGTGCAGCTGTTATGCCCATCGAGATCGAGGACGTATCGACGGCCAAGCCTATGCAAATAGGGAAGGGGAAGAAGCGATAGATGGAACTCACGGAGTTGTAGTCCGGTGGTCGGCTGGAATTGGTGCGTGCAAGCGCTTGAAGCAGGAGGGAATTTTCCGCTGCGCCTTCGAACTTTGAAACCTACCGATCCATAACCGACCGAAACCAAGTGCTGATGCCCATTGGTACACCAATCATCATAGAGAAAGGAATCTTATTGCTCGCTTCTGCAACGTCCATCGCCCTAATTTCCATAGTCGGCCTAGCTTTCCCCAGTACGCAGCAAGCTGCAATGGGAAGTCTGTTCGTCCTACTAATCATCTGTCCAAAGGCCATTCTCGTGGCCTTTTTTATTTTCGTAATTCTCGCGGTTGCGGGTTCCAAACTTAACTGAGGAGTGCTGATGTCTATTTGCGATGCCATGATCGATGCAGTTGAACAGGTGCTGTCCTGGGGGCTTCCTGATGGTGAGGTAGGTCGGGTGGCGAACTACCAAGCTGCGCTGATGGCGAAGGTGCATCCAGAATTGATTTATTCGAGCTACCTAGATCAATTGGAGTCGTGATGCAGGGACGCCACTAGGTATCTAGCAGTTGTGTTCAGTCGGCGCGTCGTAGTCAGGACGGTCTTAAATGTTCTGCTCGAGCGCGCCATTTTTCCTGATTTTTTAGAGGGGCAAATCAAGTGAAATCAACGAACTACTGCGAGTGCAAATTTTGGTCTCGAAGTGATGCAGGGGTATTGCGACATCGCCGCTTTGCCGGGATTGTCAGGTGCTTCCATAAGTAAGTTTGGATCATGGGCGATGCAGCGTCAGGTTGTCGGGAGCGTCGTGCCGGGTCCGAAGCTTTGCACACCGATGTTCCAAGGTCAGGTCGTTCGGGTGCATATGTGCTGGGCGGCGATTGTGTTCAACTTGTTTGGGCATGCCAACGCGTCGATCTCGAAGGGGGGCATCAAGATACACGAATCCAAAAAATCTGTTAGTATTCGCCTCATGAGTTGCAGGGAGTTGTCATTATCATGGCGATCTTATGTAGCTGTACCAGTGTCGGATCAGTAGTTTGAGCCGATCAAGCCCAAGTGGGAAGTTAAGTACATCGATGCAATGTCGGTGGCCTAGACCGTTCGATGGCAGGTGCTGTCGACGGGAGCTAGCAGTCAACATCCTTGATTGAATAAACCTATACTTGGAAAAATTAAATCATGTCGGAAAATTACTCTACGCAAGAACTCCACACGCCTGTCAAATCCACTGCTGTTAGCCTTCAAGAGTCCGGATACGAGTACACCACCAAAAGGGCGCAGACGTTACTTTACAACGGTAAATATGTTGATTCTCGAACTTACGATGCTGTTGTGGCGGAGCTGAACGATTGGGGACCGGAGCCAGCTAAGGGTGGGATCTATTCTGCGAAAGATTTGATGTCTTCATGTTTTTGGCATTATCTGGATAAGAAAGAGAAGAATGCGGTACGAAGCTGTGTGATGCATCTTGCTGTAACCAGAAACGTAGATTTGATACCTGTCTCGTGCAGTTCTGACGGTGAGCAGATGTATTACGTGATCTAGACTTGATACGTCGTGGCCCCGCTTTGCCGTGCTTGGTGTGGGTGCGGACTATTGACAGAGATTGTTCTCCAGCCTCCCTCATGGCCCTGTCGAGGTCGTGAGGGGACTGAAAAGCTGCGATCCTGAAAACCTGAAAAAGTGGAACCGTGCTGGTGACGCGGCGGGCCTCAGATCGCGCGCACGGACGGCCAGACTTGCCGTTAACTAGACATTATCTACGACGTTGAAACATACTACCTCCATGCAGTTTGGTTCGGCGTTGTACAGATCAGAAGCCCAGGCAATCGCCTACGCAGTAAAGTACATGGACGTGAATCGGCCGAATGCGTCCGCTGGCCGCCATCACGTACCCTTATGCGGGCGCTCAATTTATGAGCGTCGAATGGCTACACAATTAGATGATTTTTTTCCGGCTCAGTGGGATGATGCCCCTGAGCTACATTCCGTAGTATCGTCCGACAACCCTGTTGAAAATGGGGTGGCGATTGCACCTGTACGGCCTGATTTTTCCCACATTACCAATGCAGACTTCATCGCTGCGGTAGTCCAACAACCACCCGAAGGCGCATCTGCTGCCGTATGTTCAAAGCCAGGTGATCCCAGCGATGGAGGTTGGAGGGCTGTACCTTTCGATAAGTTGGCAGAGCCATTACCTGTCACCGCCAATAATTATTTCAACTGCGCCAGTTTTCGTCCCGGTCAGGACGGCTTCAAGGCCCGTAAGGAAAACTTCGCAGCAACGCACTTCATCATGCTTGATGATATCGGTAGCAAGGTGCCGGTAGATCGTCTGCAGGAAGATGATCATGGCTTTGAAGCGTGCGAGACGGTGGTAGTCCATGAACCCCATCCGCAACAGGATCAGAAGAAGATTGCGCCTCACCCCTTAGGCAAGTATTCCATCAGCGATGATATCGAAGCCCTTGAGCGTCAGATGGTCGAACAAGTTCCTTTGCTGGGAAATATCGCGCTTATGGGGCAGGCCACTGCAATTTTTGCTGCCCCCAATACAGGTAAGACCTTACTCACTTTGCGGTTGCTTACTGATGCAATCGACAAGAAATCGTTTGACCCGAAAAAGGTGTTTTATCTGAACATGGACGATAACAGCAAAGGGTTGGTTGAGAAGGTCAAGATTGCGTCTGAGTATGGCTTCGAGATGCTGGCTGATGGCTACAAAGGCTTCCAGTCGTCGGACTTTCGGAAAGCAATGGAGATCATGATTGAAAACGGTACGGCGCGCGGTGTCGCCATCGTGATCGACACTTTGAAAAAGTTCACAGACACTATGGACAAAGGCCGTAGCACCGATTTCTCCAAAGTGATTCGCCGCTTTTGCTTGCAAGGTGGAACAGTGATCGCTCTAGGTCATACGAACAAGAATCCTGGTGCCAATGGAAAAAAGGTGTACGCCGGAACGACTGACATCGTTGATGACTTCGATTGTGCCTACATCCTCGATACTTTGAAAGTGCAACCGGAACCAGGTTGGAAAGTGGTCGAATTCGAAAACATCAAACGCCGTGGCAACGTGGAAGAAACGGTCGCCTACCGATATAGAAATGAACCCGGTACTCGCTACGATGCAATGCTGCTTTCGGTCAAAGAAGAAGATTATTCGAGCCTGCTTCAGCTGAAGGAGACCGCAGAGATCCAGAGCGATATGCCGGTTATCGTGGCGATCCGAGATGCGATCGCCGAAGGAATCAATTCCAAGATGAAGCTGATCAAAGCTGTTTCGAAAGCCGTCGCCCTTAGCGAACGGATCGTCATTGGCATCCTTGAAAAATACACTGGCGAAAACCCAGCCAATCACCATTGGCAGTTTGTTGTTGGAGCACGAGGGGCTAAGACCTATGCACTGTTAGGTCAAGACGGGGAAGTGGTGGCCTGAGATACAGCGGCTACTGCTAGGCAGGCTTGGGGATCCCCTTCGCTTGCCAACCGGCCCACCGCCGCAGCCTTTCAGGATTTCAGTTTTTCAGGACTTCAGGGCCCAGTTCGGCGGCCTTGACTCCTGTTTCCACCACCCACCGTGTTCACATCAATATAAAAGGAGGCATGGATGCCTGTAGTAAAACTCACCGATGCATTTGTTGCGAAAGAATTGAAATGCCCAGAAGGAGCGAACCGTATTGAATACTGCGATGCTGACCGCACCGGCCTATATATCGAGGTCCGCGCCACAAGTCCAGGGCAGGGGACGTACTACCTGCGTTACAAGAACGCTTTGAATAAGACTGCGCATCAGAAGCTTGGGCGCACCACCGAAATCAGCTTGAAGGAGGCTAAGGAAAGAGCCAAGCAGGAGAAGGCAAAGATTACCATGGGGGCGGATCCTCGTGCAGAAGAACGAGCAAGGAAGGCAGTCATTACCTATGCAGACTTTTTCAACGACCATTACCTGCCGCATGCCAAGGTACACAAGCGGTCATGGGATCGGGATGTGCAGTTGTTCCGGCGGATCGATGAAGTCTTCGGCAGCAAGCGCCTGAACGAAATCTCCCGGCAGCAGATCCAAAAGTTCCATGGCCAAGTGAAGGAGGGGGGCTTGTCGGCGGCAAGTGCAGACCATCACCTCAAACTGATTCGCCATTCGTTGAATTTGGCGGTGGAGTGGGACATGGTTGAGAAGAATCCTGCGGCGGGCATCAAGCAATTCAACGAAGACAATAAAGTGGAACATTACCTTGACGATGTCGAACTGCAACGGCTGGTGTCTGTGCTACGTGCTGATGATCCCCCGATGGTATGTCGGGTGGCGCTGTTCCTGCTGTCCACTGGAGCTAGGTTGTCGGAGGCTTTGAGCGCGGACTGGGCGCACATCGATAGGGTGTCGCGGGTGTGGCGTATTCCGGCGACTAACTCTAAATCTAAGCGGGTGCGTTCGATCCCTTTGAACGACACCGCTATCGAGGTTCTGGATCGTTTGGGAACCGAAGGCAAATCAGATCACCTGTTCATCAACTTGCAGACCGGCGAGCGGCTGACTGCCATTAATAAGGTCTGGGGACGATTGCGAGTAAAGGCTGAACTGCCGCATCTCAGGCTGCACGACCTCCGGCACCAGTTTGCATCGTTCCTGGTTAACGCCGGGCACACCATCTACGAGGTCCAAAAGATCCTTGGGCACTCCGATACGAAGGTGACGGAGCGATACGCGCACTTGTCGCTGAAAACGTTGCAGGGGGCGGCTAATAGCGCTTCGGTGGCAATGCGGGGAGCAGGAAAGGCGGTTGTGGTGCAGGAGGTGTTAGAGGCTGCGTAGTGGTATAGGGCAGGGCGGCGCAAGTATTGGCTGCCTCGCGCAAAGCCATTCATGCATAGAGGAGTTGTGATAATTGGTGAGTTTTTCGTTTGGGCAAAATGCTATTCTTGGTGCAATTGTCACCAGTAACCAAGATTTCTGTGAAACTTTAACTATGTGAAGAAGTTATCGAAAGATACGCAACTCACTTACTTTGGGTTTATTAAATACTATGTTTTTGTGGTTAGAGCTTTCCCGAAACTCGGCTCCATGAGAACCAATTTTGGTTTTGTTAGCAAAAGTCCGTAACTCATCAATAAAAGGCATTCAATGAGGTCGAAACTTGATTTCGTAAAAATCGACAACCTTAGGTCGTTGGAGATCGACTCACCGATAAAAATCGCTCCAATAACCATTCTGGTTGGGAAGAACAGCGCCGGAAAAAGTACTTTTGCTCGTACCTTTCCACTGATTAGACAAAGTTGCGAGGCAAAGAAGCGTGCACCTATTCTATGGTTTGGAGATCGTGTTGATTTTGGTTCTTTTGATGAATCGATTAAAAGAAAGAAAGTCGATGACTCGGAATCAAATAAATCAGAGATTATATTCACGTTTGGCATGAGCTTAAGTGAAGATAATCCATATTGGATTCGGCACTTTGTATCAGATGAACGGGTTGAGCCGGTCACTCATGAGGCAAATATTGAAATTTCGATTCGTAGACGACAAGATGGAGGATGTAAGGCTTCGTCGCTGAGGATTAATGCATATGGATTTGACGTCTTAATTAAAACTGATCCATACGATTCTATTGAGAGTATTACTTGTAATGAATTGAGCTGGCGCCCTGAGCATGGAAGTGTAGCTGAAGTTACTTACCAGTCGATCTTGCCAAAGATCCGATTCTTCCAGAAAGCCAGTACTAGTCCAGAGAAGGCTCAAAGATACTTAGAATACAAGCCTTTTGATAAGTACATTAAGAAAATAATTGAGGAAAATCACTCTTCAGAGTACGCGGATTTCATTAGCGATGCGATCATTTCTGCACCGATTATGGCTGTAGGGGAACTCGCGGACCATGTTCAAGAGCGACTTCCCTTCTTTGGGCTTAAGAAAAATGCACAAGATAGTCGAATGCGTGGGCAAATTTTTGAATTGGAAAATCATGCGCTTGTCGCGAGAATTAATAGTTTCTTGGAGTTATTTGATAGTGCTCTGAGTCAATATTATTCTGGTGTAAAGTATATTGAACCCTTACGCGCAACTGCACAGCGCTATTATCGAAAACAGGAACTTGCTGTTGATGAGATTGATTCCAAAGGGGAAAATCTTGCGATGTTTCTGGATAGCCTCAACAACTATCAATTGAAGAGATTCAATGAGTGGACTGTTTCTAATTTTGGTTTCTCTGCACGCACGGAAAATCAAGGTGGCCATGTCACAATTTTGATTAGAGAGGGAAATGCGGAGAGTGAATCCAATTTGGCGGATATCGGGTTTGGCTTCTCGCAGATTTTGCCCGTAATCACCCAAGTTTGGTTGTCCACTTCTACGGCTGTTCCTAAAACAGGAAAGACGACTTGCATGGTGGTTGAACAACCGGAGCTTCATCTTCATCCAGCATTCCAAGCTAAGCTAGCTGACGTGTTTGTTGCTGCAATTACGGCAACTAAAGCAAAGGCCCAGTCATTCATAATCGAAACGCATAGCAATCATATTGTTAATAGGATTGGCCAGCTAATTAGTGAAGGAAAATTAAAAAGCGATCTGGTGCAGATTTTAATATTTGAGAAGGATGAAGATGATTCCGGAACTAATATTCGATTGGCTGGGTACGATGATCGAGGCTATTTGAAGAATTGGCCGATTGGTTTTTTTGAGCCGGGAGTAGATTGATGCTGCTTCAGTTCGACTCGAGTATTAAAAATTTTGATGTCAATTGCGTAAAGCAAAGTCGTGCGCTGGAAACATTGCTAGGGGCATTTCAATCGAACCAACATGTAATTTTCATTGACTTGAATGATTTGAGATTTCTTAAAGAGCACGTAAAAGAAGTTGTCAGTGCAAGTAGCAGGGTTGCACTTCAGTCATTAATGAATCGTGCAGTTGAGTATCAATCATTGCTCAGCGTGATTGAATATAAGATTATTGTTTACTTGGCCGACGCGTATCGCCAAGGAGTTAATCGACAAGGCAATACTTGGTTCGTGCCGCTGGAATATTTCGCAGGGAGTGGAATAATACAAAGCGCAATTCTTGGTGAAAATGATTTGGATGCTGAGTTGTTTATCCATTTTGCTCAAATTTATCAATATCGCCAACGATTGAACTCCTTTCTTTTAGCGGGGCGGCCTAAAAGTGGTGGCGGCTCTGGCACGCCAAGGACTTTAACCAATTATTTGCGCCATGAATATTCCCCATGCTTATGTGTAACTGATAGCGATAAATTGCATCCTGGCTATAAGCAGAGTTCGACTTCGCGTAATTGCAGACGGGCGGCGCAAATTAAGAACCGTGTTGTGGAGTATATTTCGTTGGAAGAAAGAGAAATTGAAAACCTGTTGCCCGTTGATCTTTTGAAGAAGGTAGTTTCAATTGATGATTTTTCACGGGAGTTTGATAATAATGTTATCGAAGGGGACAATTTTTGGAAGTATATCGATCTAAAGGAGGGCGTTAGCTTGAAATGGATTGAGAAAAGGGACCCCGTTACACAGCAATTTTGGAAGAAAGCCAAATCGTCGCTTTCCAGGCGAGTGAAAAATTGCGGATTCTGCAAGGAATTAGAAGGTGAAGCGGAAAAAGAGAAGTGTCATTGCTCAACAATTAAAGGGTTAGGTGATCAAGTCCTTGAAAGGGTTGTGACGTACTTGAATGAGAATCAACCAAAATTCACAAGTAAGTTACTTCAAGATGACAATCGATGGGAAAGACTTGGAAAGATGGTTTTTGATTTTTCGATTGCGCCACGAGGAGAAATGCTATTTGCAGCGTAGTCTCCTAGAGGCTTTCTGGCATTGGTTTGCATTCCCAAAGCCGATACGAGCCGCAAGGCAGGAAAGTTGAATCATGAGATGATGCTTGGTCATCTCGGTTCTTGTTCGGCGTTCGGCAGACGTAAACCCTTGGCGCGCATCGACTTTCTGACAGGGGAGCCCCAGCAGCAGGTATACTGCTTCGGTATTAGGTCGGCTTTCGAGGGGCTCCGCTCTGGCGGTCCAGAAAGCCGTTAAGTTTCTTCGACTTGGTGCCCATAGATTTGCAGGATCGTCGTTCTGTTAATCCGCAGGTCCCTGGTTCGAGTCCAGGTCGGGGAGCCAGAATATAGAAAAGCCCAGCCTTCACCGGTTGGGCTTTTTGCTTTACGGTGCCAGTTTGATTTGCATTGTGACCTGCGGTAAGGCTGTCGATACAATGTTTATCCTATGATTCTTGATCGCGCGTTCCACTGGATCTACAATGTATCGACAAGGAGGGTGGCATGGAATTGTCAATTCAGAAATGGGGCAACAGCGCGGCGGTGCGGTTGCCTACAGAGTTATTGGGTCTACTCAAAGTGACTTTGGGGGATAAGCTCAGCGTAAATGTGCAGCCTGATGGAGTGTTATTGAAGGCTGCGCGTCCGTCCTATTCATTGGCTGATTTGGTCGCTCAGTGCGATCTTACTGCGCCGGAACCTGCCGACATGGCGGCTTGGTCCAACATCAAGCCTGTGGGACGTGAAGCGTGGTGAGTCGTAGTAAATTTGGGCGGGGCGATATTGTGACTGTGAATCTCGATCCGACCGAAGGGCACGAACAGCGAGGCCTGCGCCCGGCGCTGGTATTGTCTACCCGCGCATTTAATGCTCTTGGCGTGGTGCTGGTTGCTCCGATCACGCAGGGTGGCGATTTTGCCCGGCATGCAGGCTTTGCGGCATCGTTGAGTGGGGCGGGCACCAAGACACAGGGGGCAGCATTGCTCAACCAGATTCGTATGCTTGACTTGGAGGCTAGGAAGGCAAAGCGGGTTGAGACTGTGCCGGAGTTCGTCATTGATGACGCGTTGGCTCGCTTGCGTGCGATTACTGATTGATGCACCGGTTCGTACTGCTGGACCACTGAACTGTTAATCCGCAGGTCCCTGGTTCGAGTCCAGGTCGGGGAGCCAGAACATAGAAAAGCCCAGCTTTCACCGGTTGGTCTTTTTCCGTTCCGGCGTTCTAAGCGCCGTTTAGTGCCCGTAGCTGACCACCCGCGCCAGCTTCCAGCCTTCTGCTGTGCGTTTCCATATTTGCAGGAATTTGAAGGTGCCGCAGTCGTCCTTACCGTTTTCGATGTGGCAGAACGTGTGCTGGCCGGTTTGGATGGCGCCGTAGTTTTTTACAGGGTGGACCTCCATGCTGCCGGGGACCAACTCCCGCCTCAGCTGCAGGTTGCGGGCGAACAGCTTGCGGGTGGCTTCATAGTTTTGCTCGTAGTTTTGCAAGCCGCCCATGTCATGAAAGAACTCGAGGTCGGTCGAGAATACAGCTTTGACTCCTTCGGCATCCTGGCGGTTGAAGGCGTCAAACAAGGCCTTGTCCATCGCGGCAATTTCTTTGTACAGGGGCGTTTGCTCTTGCGCGTGCGCTGGAATGGACAGGCTCGGAACAAGAAGTGCGAGAAGTAGCGCTTTCATTACGATCCTTTTCTGGGGGGGGGGGACGTGAAAACTTAATTCTCTTCAAGGCATTGTGCTTACGCCAGTGCGATGCGACGAATGGTTGTTTTGAACGGGTTAATGGTCTGCAAACCCAGTTCAATCGTCTGGCTGGCGGTTCATTACTCAAACAACCGAACTGTTAATCCGCAGGTCCCTGGTTCGAGTCCAGGTCGGGGAGCCAGAACATAGAAAGTCCAGCCTTAACCGCTTGAGCTTTTTCATTCTGCTCTGATTTCCGAGTTCAAATGGCGACAAACTATTCCATAAGCCGGGTTTGAGATCGAAAAATAGCGGCTCAGGCGACTGATATAGCAGTTCGTCGCACGAATCGGGTGGGCGTAACCGCATCGCAAGTAGACTCCGTTTTATTGGCAAAAGCCTAACAAAATGGAGAGAACATGCGCTTTCGTTTACTCGCCGCCGCTGCGGCCCTGATCCTGACCACTGCCATCCCCGCCGGTGCTGCGGACAAGCTCGATGCCGTCCTGGCCAAGGCCATGGCAGGCACGAAGGTCCCCGCCGCCGGCGTGCTGGTGATGCGGAATGGGCTGGTCGAAGACCAGGCTGTGGCTGGCGTGCGCCGCAATGATGGAAAAGACGCTGTCACGCAGGATGATGTGTGGGTGATCGGTTCAACCGGCAAAGTGATGACGGTGGCCATGATTGCGCGCCTGGTCGAACGGGGCTCCCTGTCCTGGGATGCGTCACTGGATCAAATGCTGCCCGAGCTGGCCAAGGCGATGCACCCGGAATATCGCCAGGTCACATTGATCGCTCTTGTCGCACCGGGCAGGTCTGCCGCGTGACCTGCGCAATACCAAGGTGCTCAACACCTACTACAAAGACACGCGCCCATTGACGCAGCAGCGGCTGGCCTACATCACGTCCGCACTCAAG
>Ga0307408_100003121_pt1 | contig 11419 bp, 11 predicted proteins | sample 322Cmetagenome_FD_202116 | JGI IMG/M metagenome (GOLD analysis project Ga0307408, IMG submission 202116) | Maize rhizosphere microbial communities from greenhouse at UC Davis, California, United States - 322HYB-C-3 | ecosystem: Host-associated > Plants > Roots > Rhizosphere > Soil | place... | reverse complement strand
CGATCTGCCGGGCGTCACCAAGGACAAACTCGACGTGAAGGTGCACGACGGTAATCTGTACATCGAGGCCGAAGCGGTCGTGCCGACGCCCGCCGGTCTACGGCTGCAGCACGCCGAAATCCGCGAACCGCATTTCGCGCGGTCTTTCTCGCTGAGTCCGGACTTCGATACATCGAAGATCGACGCGAACCTGCAGGATGGGGTGCTGAAGCTGACCATTCCGCGTCGCGACGAAGCCCGGCCACGACGGATCGAGGTGCAGACGAACTGACGCACGAAGACCGGCGGCGGTCTCATGGCCGCCGCCGGTTTGTGGAAGGCGCGAGACTGCGACGGCCAGGGTACGGCAACGACGCGCCGTTCGCGGTACAAATGAAACAAGAAGCAGCAGGGGTCGTTAGCTCAGTTGGTAGAGCAGCGGACTTTTAATCCGTTGGTCACTGGTTCGAATCCAGTACGGCCTACCAGAGCGCCCGAAAACCGGGCCCATTTTCACGCGCTAATACAGCCGGCGCTGTCTTCCTTTGGCCGCAGCACTGCGCCGGAACCCTCCAGTTCGCTGCGTCCAACGACGTTTTCCGGACCGAGACTTCGACCGCACGCCGGGCAGCCGGGCTTCGCCCTTGCGAACAACCGGTCTACGCCTTCGTAGGTGCCGGCATGGTTCAGGTCGCGCAGCCACGTCCGATACTGCGGGCCTTGAAAATCGCCAATATCCAGACTTTCGATGACGGCGCCGCGATGTCCGCATGGGCATTCGACGTAAGTAAAAATGCGTGTTTTCATGGTGGCCTCCTGCCGGGTCGCACAGAACGCAGCACGAATCAGGCCACGAAGCGGTGCCGTCTGTACGAGCCGCGGCGAGGCGCCGCCAGGCTGATTCGCCCCATGGCGGAGAGGTGAAGAATTACGATTTGTACACGTGCCAAGCCAGCCGCATTTCCACGGCGAGGACATCGGCCAACGACTCGGGAACACCGCTTGCGCGCCCCTTCGGTACTTTTCTTGAGGAGGTGGACCATGAACCCTATCAACCCGCAAGGTGTTAGCCAGTCCGGCGCTGACATTGTCGGCAGTGGTGTAGGCGAGGGACCGGGACCGGAAATTATGGCGGCAGCAACGCTCGATGGAAACAAGGTTATGTCCTCCGACGGCGAACACGTCGGGAAAATTTCGGACATCATGCTTGACGTCAGAAACGGACGCATCGCTTACGCGGTGCTGTCCGAGGGCGGTTTCCTCGGAATGGGCGCCAACTTGCACGCCATTCCGTGGAGCGCGCTGACGCTCGATACCGACGAGAAGTGCTTCGTCGTCGATATTCCCGCACAGCGGCTGAAGGACGATCCCGGCTTCGACAAGGATCACTGGCCGACAATGGCGGACGCCAGGTGGGGAGAATCGACGTATAGCTACTACAACCGGCGGCCGTATTGGTTGGAGAGCCGTGGAGCGCTGGAAAACGACCCAACCCTTGGTGCTGACGAGCTCTAAAGCGCTGCCGCCTCGCGTGTCTGACCAGTCCGTCATTGACCGCTTACGCCGTCCGGGGTTTATCCCGGCGGCGTGAGCGGATTACCCGAACCGGATCGCTCGTACCACGTTTTCATTGCGCCGCCGACGCCGGCGCCCCGCTCGACGCGGCGGCATCACTGGCTCGCTTTGCGGCGTCACTGCTGCCGGGCGTGCCGCTCAACCCCGCCGAATTGCTCATCACACCGCTACTGCCGGAACTCAGGGTGTTCCGGCTCGTGTCATCCGTTTTCTTGCATCCAGCGAGTGCGGTGGCTGCCAGAATAATCAGGATAACCAAAGTCCTATTGCGTTTTACCTTCACGATCGGTCTCCATGAAACGCGCTTGCGATGCCCCGGCGGACGGTTCAGCGCACTACTGGACAACGCAGCAAGAAACATGTCCGCCGCAGGTCGCCCTAGGTCTACGGTTTGCTGCCTGTGTGTCATGTGCCGCCGGTTTTCGTCCCAAGGCGGCGCATGTAACCGCATTGAGGAGAGTCATGAGCGATCTATCACGTTCCGCACCACCGTTCCCGAGACAGCAGCAGGAGCGGACTCCCGGGCATACCGGCCCGATGACGCCAAAGCCCGACCACGGTGAGCATTCGTACAAGGGCACAGGGCGCCTCGCAGGCAAAGCAGCGATTGTGACGGGCGGGGACAGCGGCATCGGCCGTGCCGTGGCGATTGCGTTCGCGCGCGAAGGCGCCGACGTCCTGATTTCGTATCTCGACGAAGACGAGGATGCCCGTGAAACCGCACACTGGGTAGAAGCGGCTGGCCGTAAAGCGGTCCTGCTGCGCGGCGATATTACGAACCGGGATCACTGTAACGAGATCGTCGCACGCGCGATCGACGCATTCGGCCGGCTCGACGTACTGGTCAACAACGCCGCTTATCAGATGAGCTACCCGTCGCTCGATGCAATCAGCGACGAAGAATGGGATAAGACCTTCGATACCAATATCGGCGCGATGTTCAGGATTACACGGGCCGCGGTAAGACATATGAAGCCTGGCGCTTCGATCGTGAACACCTCGTCGATCAACGCCGACCATCCCAATCCCGGTCTCATTGCCTACGCCACCACCAAGGGCGCGATTCAGAACTTCACTGGAGGACTCGCGCAATTACTCGCGGAGAAAGGAATTCGCGCGAACTGCGTGGCGCCCGGACCGATCTGGACACCGTTGATACCGTCGACCATGCCCCCCGAGAAGGTCGAGAAATTCGGCGAGCAGGTTCCGATGAAGCGGCCGGGACAACCTGCGGAACTCGCTGCGGCTTATGTGATGCTGGCATCCGACGAAGCCAGCTACATATCGGGCGCGACGATCGCGGTCACCGGCGGTGCGCCGATTATTTAGTAGCGGTGCCGGAGCAAGATGGCGCGCGATAAGAATCCCGGGCGTCGGCTGCGGATACGCACACAGCGCCGGAAACTGGCGCCGCCAGCGACACGACGACGAATCACTGATTTGCCTGACGAGACATAACGTGGCTGACTTACAGCGCTTTTGTAGTGCTTACATCTCGACGGCCCGGCTGGATTCCCGCGGGCATTTGTGCGGAAGAGTTTCGATTACGCGCGGCATAGCCCTTGCTGCAACCGAAGCAGTGGAGCAGCCGTGGCCACTTCGTTCAGTAATAGCAGGCACGCTGTCCGGCAAAGGTAGCGCACGTGCAGTAGCGTCACTTTGAGCGCGGCATGTGCCGTCCGTTTCATTCAAATAGGGTGGCTTAAATGAAATACTCGAAGGCATTTTTAGCAGCAGCAATTTTGACCATGTCAGGCGCAGCGTTCGCGCAGACGGGTGGAGGCAATGGCAACGGAGGCGGTCCGGCAGGTGGCTCGGGAAATGCGCACGGTGCCGCGACTGCGGGGCCGACGGTCGACGGCAGTCCGGCGTCAGGCGCGATGAGTAGCGGCGGGACCAAAATGCATCACATGTCAAAGTCGAAGAAGAAGCCGATGAACGACACCACCAACACCCCGGGTGCGGATGCGAGCAGTGACACGAAGGGGAAGTGAGATCAGCGAGGCATCGATGCGGCCGGCAGGTGGCACCCCGACTTCTGGTGTGCCATCGGCCGGCCCGGCGTGCAGTTGTAAGCGTTAAGTTGTCCAACTAATCATGAGCGTCATGCTTGCCGATCGTCTTCACTGGTTCGGTGCCCCGAGGTTCTCAGGCCAGATACTGTGACGGGTCAGCGAATGGAAGCGCGGCGACAAAGTGTATAGCTCCGCCGGACAGGGACAGCGCTCCCGCACATACCGGCCGGTTCGGCGATCATTAATACCACGTACGGCCGCTTGCAGCGGCGTCCTTTCTGGTTGTTCGAAGCCCCCGACATGTACCTCTTGACTTTGGAATGCCGCTTGCTGGTATCCGGGATGTCACCGTCGCGAGGAGCGTTCCATGGACAAGGAAAAATTAAACGAAGCGTATCCGCACCCGTCGGGCGGTTGGGGATCGTTAAAGGCCGTCGCAAAAATTCTCAGCCAGGAGAAAGTAGCGCTGAAAGACAGCGCGATTCTGCTGCGTCAGAACAAACCGGATGGTTTCATGTGTGTCAGTTGCTCATGGGCGAAACCGGCTGATCCGCACACGTTCGAATTTTGCGAGAGCGGCGCAAAAGCGACTGCATGGGATACCACGACTAAACGGGTCGATGCCGATTTTTTCCAGACCCATTCGGTGAGCGAGCTTCTGACGTGGCACGACCACGATCTGGAGGAAGCGGGGCGGCTGAGCGGACCACTACGCTATGACCCCGCGTCAGATCATTACGTGCCCGTGGCCTGGCAGGATGCGTTCGACGAGATCGGGCGGGAACTGAACACGATGGACCCGGAGCAGGTGGTGTTCTATACGTCAGGGCGGGCATCGCTTGAAACGTCGTATATGTTGCAACTCTTTGCGCGGATGTATGGTACGAACAATCTGCCGGACAGTTCGAACATGTGTCATGAAAGCAGCAGCGTAGGCCTGAAAGAGGCGATCGGCGTCGGGGTGGGAACCATCACGCTAGACGACTTCGAAAAGACGGACCTCATGTTTTTCTTCGGGCAGAACGTCGGCACGAACAGTCCGCGAATGCTTCATCCGCTGCAGGACGCCCGCAAGCGTGGCGTGCCGATCATTACCTTCAACCCGTTACGCGAGCCGGGCCTGGTCAGCTTCGCGAATCCACAATCTCCTGTGCAGATGCTCTCGCCTGACCATACGCAGATCAGCACCCAGTATCACCAGGTGCGCACAGGCGGCGACACCGCCGCGATTCTCGGCCTTTGCAAGGCCGTCATCTGCGCGGACGACGCGGCGGTAGAAAGCGGACGTCCGCGTGTGCTGGACGTTGCTTTTATTCGCGAACACACGCATGGCTTTGAAGACTTTTCTCGCTATGTCCGGCAGGCTCAGTGGGCCGACATTGAGCGGGCCAGCGGACTGATGCGCGCCGACATCGAGCGCGCGGCCGACGAATATATGAAGGCGAATGCCGTGATTGTCCATTACGGCATGGGACTGACGCAGCATCGGCTGGGTGTGCAGAACGTGCGCATGCTGTGCAATTTCCTGCTGCTTCGGGGCAATATCGGCAAGCCCGGTGCAGGGCCGTCTCCGATACGCGGGCATTCGAACGTGCAAGGGCAACGCACGGTCGGCATCACGGAGAAGCCTGAGCTTGCGCCGCTCGACAAGCTGGCCCAGCAGTTCTCTTTCGAACCGCCGCGCACAAAAGGGATGAACACTGTCGAGGCGTTCGAGGCGATGATAAAGGGAGAAGTCGCTGCGGTTTTCAACCTCGGCGGCAACCTCGTGCGTTCGGTACCAGACCGGTCACGGACCGAGCCGGCGTGGGCGCGTCTGCGCCTCACTGTCAATGTCGCCACCAAGCTCAACCGGAGCCACCTCGTCCATGGCGCGGTGTCCTATATTCTGCCGTGCCTGAGTCGCATTGAGATCGATCGGCAGGCGAATGGCGAGCAGGCCGTGTCGATGGAAGACAGCACCGGTTGCATGCACGGCTCGCACGGTGTGACGGAGCCGGTTAGTCCGGACATCCGCTCCGAGCCATTTATCGTTGCGGGCATAGCCAACGCAACACTGCACGGCAAGTCGACAGTGGACTGGAACGCGTGGCGCGACGATTACAGTCGTGTGCGTGCGGCGATCGCCGAAACTTATCCGGCAATTTTTCACGATTTCGAAGCGCGTATGTGGACCCCTGGCGGTTTTCCGAGACCCCTGCCGGCGCGCGAAAGAAAATGGCAAACCAAAAGCGGTAAGGCGGAATTCATGGTGCCGGAGTCGCTGGATGAAGACCCGGATATGACGGCGCGTGAGCCGGAAGCATTGCGCCTGATGACCCTGCGCTCCGACAGCCAGTTCAATACGACCATCTATAACCTTGATGACCGGTTTCGCGGCATCAAGGGTACACGCATGGTGATCCTGATGAATCGCGCGGACATGGCGTCGCGCTCGCTTGAGGAGGGCGAACAGATCACCCTGCAGACTATTGCCGACGACGGCGTTGACCGCCGCGTCGAAGGACTTCGGGTCGTCCCGTATGACATCCCGCTGGGCTGCGTTGCTGGTTATTTCCCGGAGTGCAATCCGCTGTTGCCGCTCTGGCACCACGCGAAGGAAAGCAAGGTGCCAGGTGCGAAGTCGATACCGGTTCGCATTGCCGCACATTACCGGTAGCGCATTGGCGGGTGAACAACCGGGCGGAAAAGGTCACCAGCTTTATGTTGGTATGGCAAAGGACAGAAACGGGCCGTGGCAATCGCATTGAACCAGGCGCGCAAATCAGGTGCGAAGATCTCGAAGAAGAGCGACAGGTAATGGGGCGGGCAGACGTGACCGGGGGGGCTGTTTCGCGGGGCGATCGACTGCGGAACGCGGGGCTTCGTCATGGCCTCGACGCCTGCGATCATCCGCATCACGGCGAATGTTCATCAACCCAGGCAACAGCGCGCTCTCGTGCGAGCGCCATTGCCTCATGTTCGTCGACGAACGGCAGATGGAATTCCATCTCGTGCATATCTTCGGCCATCGCGGTATCGACTTGCGAGTTATAGATACGCGCGTAGCCGACGATCTCTCCGTCAATCAGGCTGGCGGAGACATGGATGGTATATCCGTTGTACTGGTTTTCCATAATGCGCATTCCGAAGGTGGGACATTGGCGAGAACTTCGCTGGAGGACTCGCGCGACGGGACGTAACGTTCCTGATTTGTACTCGCTGTTGTAGAGGTTACAGATCAACTATCAACTAATCGGAGTGCATCCTCACAGCCATTCGAGCAGGACATTCGTCAGCCCGTCTTTCCGCCTCCATCGATGCCTGCGCCTTTGCGCCACACTTCCTTTCCTTCTTCGGATAGTTTACCGCTGCTATGCGTTGCATCGGGTGCAGTCCCTTCGACAGCATTCGACCCGCCCGGCTGTTCTTGCGCTTTCTGTTTCTGCTGTTTCCGTGCGGCGACACGTTCGTCTTGTGAACGTCCTGCATGGGTGTTCATCTTTTCTCTCCATATGCGGGGTGGTTGACTGGCTTCACTTCGATGTCCGGAGCGCATAACCTGTGCCCGATCGGGCGTCTCGTAGACGGAAGGCATGCTGAAAAGACAGCTTTCTCCGCGGCGCCTGCGGCGGCCCTCCGGCTCGCGACGCCCGCTCGCCGGGTACGGCGCTTGCACAGGGTTCGCTATGCGAATAGCGCCCCTCCCAGCTCGCCCCTCGTCATGAACAGCCGCATACCCCCACGTCAGTCGCCGGTCCGCCCGGAACTGGCCCCTGCTGCACAGAGTTTGCGGGCGTTGAATTCGCTGGCGAGCGGCGTGGTCGTAATCGCCGCGCTGTATGTCGGGCGGGGCGTGCTGATTCCGATCACATTGGCCGTGCTGCTCAGCTTCATCGTTGCGCCGCTCGTCGGGTTGCTCAGGCGGCTGCGTCTTGGACGGTTGCCGTCGGTGATCGTCGCGGTGCTATTCGCGCTTTCAGCCCTGTCGGCGGTCGGTGTGCTGATCGGCGCGCAGGTGGCGCAACTGGCGGAGGGGCTGCCGCAGTATCAGCGGACCATTGAACGCAAGCTCAACGTCGTGCAGGAAAATACGCTCGGTCGCGCTGACACGTTGCTCGCGATGACGTCGAATGCGTTAAAGCGCTTTACGCCGCCGTCACGCGACGCGCGCAGGACCGACAACCCGGTTTCCGCGAATGAAAGTGCGCCACTACCCGTCGAGGTGCACGAACCCACGCCGTCGCCGATCGATCTGGCGCAGCGCTATCTGTCGCCCGTGGTCAGTCCTCTCGCGACAGCCGGTATCGTGCTGGTGGTCACCATCTTCATCCTGCTTGAGCGCGAACGCTTGCGTGACCGGATGATCCGGCTCTTCGGCTCGCGCGACCTGCATCGCACTTCAACGGCAATCGGCGAAGCCGCCGGCCGCCTGAGCCGCTACTTTGCGATGCAACTGGCGATCAATGCGGGCGTCGGCGTCGTCGTCGCAATCGGCCTTGCGATCATCGGGATGCCAGGCTCGCTGCTGTTCGGCGTCATGACGGCGCTACTGCGATTCGTGCCGTACGTCGGCGCCTGGATTGCGGCATTCATGGCCACGGTCATGGCCGCGGCAGTCAGCCCCGGCTGGTTGATGGCGGTCGGCACCATGGGTCTCTTCGCCGTGACCGAGGGCGTCGCGAGTCAGTTTATCGAGCCGCTAGTGTATGGGCATGGCAACGGACTGTCGCCGCTTGCCGTGATCGTCGCGGCAATTTTCTGGAGCTGGCTGTGGGGACCGGTGGGATTGGTGCTTTCGACCCCGCTGATGCTGTGTGCGGTGACGCTTGGCCGCCACGTCGAGCGGCTTGAATTTCTCGATGTCCTGTTCGGCGATCGCCCTGGGCTCACGCCGGCGGAAAATCTCTATCAGCGCCTGCTCGCCAACGATCCGATGGAGGCGTTGCAGCAGGCCAACGCAATGCTGAAAAACTGCTCGCTGGCGGCGTATTACGACACCGCCGTGCTGGCCGGCCTGCGGATGGCACACGCCGACATCCGGCGCGGTGTCGTGCCGGCCGCTCAGATCAGGCTGCTGCGGTCGGCGACGCATGCGGTCGTCGCCGGGCTGAAAGAGGCCGGCGATGTGATGGCACTCGGAGCAGACGGCGAGCCGTTGCAACGCGTACCCGTGCTGTGTATAGGCGGTCGCGGCAAGCTGGACGATCTGCTGGTCACCATCGCCGTGCAATTACTGAACAGGCACGGTTTCGACGCATCGCAGGCAAGCTATGAGCGGTTTGCCGCTGGGCGCCTTGACGAAGCCCGGCTCGCCTCGCATCCGCTGATATGCGTGATTTCGTTCGACGCAAGCGAATTGCCGCCTTATCTGCGGAACCTGGTGCTTCGCTTGAGCGAGGCGCGGTTGTCCCGTGCGGTGGTATTGGGCATGGCGGCGGCAGGCGAATCCACGAGTGACTATTCGTCCGTCGCGGTGCCGGCGCGCACGGTCCCCGTTGTTGCGTCGTTCCAGCAGTTGCTGCGGCGTTGCGCGCAGGCTGCGCAAAAGCAGGCGGAGACGCGAGTAGAGAAGCACGAACAGGGCGATGCCGGTCGCACGCCTGCCGGGACAGATGTATGACGTGAGTTGCGGTTTCCTCGGGCGCGGCAGGCACGGCGCATGCGACGAATCCTGCGAGCTTTGCTGTTGCACGCAATCGTGCGGCGGTGGCTTTCACGGGCGACGAATCGTCTGGAAGCATCGGACCGGATATGTGATCGTCGCTGATTTTCTGTAGGTTTTCCAATGGAGAAGGAGAAATGGCCAATAAACTCGCAGGCTGCAAGGTAGCGGTGCTCGCGGTTGACGGCTTCGAGCAGGCCGAGTTGCTCGAACCGAAGCGCGCGCTGATGGACGCCGGGGCCGAGGTGCACGTGATTTCGGAAAAACCGGGCAAGATTCAGGGCTTCAAGCACGTCGACAAAGGTGAAACAGTCGACGTGGACGTCACGTTCGACAAGGTCAGCCCCGACGATTACGATGCGGTGGTATTGCCCGGCGGCGTGGTGAACAGCGACGCGATTCGCGTGATTCCGGAAGCACAGGCATTCGTGCGTGCCGTCGACGGCGCCAGCAAGCCCGTGGCGGTGATCTGTCATGGCGGCTGGCTGCCGATCTCGGCGGGCATCGTCAAGGGCCACAAGATGACGAGCTGGCCAAGCTTGCAGGACGATATCCGCAATGCCGGCGGCACGTGGGTGGACGCACAGGTTGTCGAGGATGGCAACTTCATCACGAGCCGCAAGCCGGACGATCTGCCCGCATTCAACAGGAAACTGATCGAGCAACTCTCGAGTCAGCCGCGCCGCGCGTGATAGGCGCATGGCCGCTGTCCGCGCTTGCGGGATATCCGCACGTTGACGCGACGCCGACGACGTGAGCCCCGTCGGCGTCGGACTTTACATTTGTCAATGCGGTGAGGGCGCCCGGCAGGGGCCATGCGCGTTAGCTGCCTTCGTGCCCGAGACATAACCGAGGACGATCACCTGCGTCACGCGAAAATTCGTCCGGCGTCATTTATCGCGATGCCCCGGCAGCACGGCGTCGAGTACCTGTTTCGCTGTCTCGACGATCACGTTGCCTTCATTCGGATCGCGCTTGATGAGCGCCGATGCGAATGCTTTTGCCTGCGCCAATGTGATATGGGGCGGCAGAGGCGGAATATTCGGGTCGGCCTTCACCTCGATCACGACCGGGCGGTCCGAGGACAGCGCGCGGTCCCATGCTTCGCCCATGCGCTCGGCGTCGTCGACGTAAATACCGGTGAGACCGATCAACTCCGCAAAACGGTGATAGGGCACCGAAGGAATGTTCTGCGACGCCTCGAACTTCGGATCGCCTTCCATCGCCCGTTGCTCCCACGTCACCTGATTCAGATCGCCGTTGTTGAGCACCATGCAGATCCAGCGCGGATCGGCCCATTGTTGCCAGTATTTGGCCACCGTGATGAGTTCCGCCATATTGTTCATCTGCATTGCACCGTCGCCGACCAGCGCGATCACGGGCCGTTCGGGATAGGCGAATTTTGCGGCGATCGCGTAGGGCACCGCCGCGCCCATCGATGCGAGACCGCCTGAGAGCGAGCACATCATGCCGCGCTGGACCTTCAGATCGCGTGCATACCAGTTCGCGCATGAACCCGAATCGCTTGTAACGATGGCATTTGCCGGGATGCGCGACGAGAGCTCCCAGACGCTGCGCTGCGGGTTCATACCGTCCTTGCCGGCTTCATGGGCGCGTTTGTCGAGCGTCTTCCACCAGTCGGCTGTCCAGCCTTCGATTTTCTTGCGCCATGTGCGGTCCTGCTTCTGTTCGAGCAGCGGCAGCAACGCGCGCAGCGTCTCGACGCTGTCGCCCACGAGGTTGACTTCCATTGGATAGCGCAAGCTCAGCATGTCGGCTTTGAGGTCGATCTGCACGCCGCGGGCGGCGCCTTCTTTCGGCAGGAACTCGGAGTAGGGAAAACCGGAGCCGATCATCAGCAAGGTGTCGCACTCGCTCATCAGCTCGTAGCTGGGCTTGGTGCCGAGCAGCCCGATCGAACCCGTGACCCAGGGCAAATCGTCCGGCAGCACGGCCTTGCCGAGCAGGGCCTTGGCAACGCCCGCACCAAGCTTTTCCGCGACGGCGATGACTTCGTCAGTAGCGTGCAGCGCGCCGGCGCCGACCAGAATGGCAACTTTCTTGCCGGCGTTGAGCACCTCGGCAGCTTGCTGCAGATCGTCAGGGTAGGGAACGAGTCGGGGGGCGCGGTAGCCGACTCCGGAGTGCAGGGTGCCGTGTTTGCGGCCCGGCGCTTCATAGGCGAGGTCCTGCAGATCGTTGGGCA